>Ga0194116_10003049_pt1 | contig 20624 bp, 13 predicted proteins | sample TA2MahsurfametaG_4_FD_148617 | JGI IMG/M metagenome (GOLD analysis project Ga0194116, IMG submission 148617) | Freshwater microbial communities from Lake Tanganyika, Tanzania - TA2015008 Mahale S9 surface | ecosystem: Environmental > Aquatic > Freshwater > Lake | place: Tanzania: Lake...
CGCCGTCGGCTTCGGTGGCTCGATGATCTGGTTCGGGTCGTCGGCGGGCGTAGCCCTCTCGAATCGATTTCCGGAAAGCCGTTCGGCATTGGCCTGGATCCGCGGTGGTTGGCATGTCATCGTGGGTTATGTGGTCGGCTTTTTCGTGATGCTGCTGACGCTGGGCTGGCATCCCCATCCACCGCACTGATTTATTCGCGGGTGCGACGCGCCTCCGCGTAGCGACTCGAGACGACGCTCCAGTTCACCACCTGCCACCACGCCTCGAGATAGTCGCCTCGGCGATTCTGATAGTGAAGGTAATAGGCGTGCTCCCATAGGTCGTTACCGAGGATCGGAGTCCCGCGATCCGCGACGACATCCATGAGCGGATTATCTTGATTGGGTGTTGAGGTGATCTTGAGCTTGCCGTCGGCTGTCACGATCAGCCATGCCCAGCCTGAGCCGAAACGACTAAGACCCGCCGCACGAAATGCTGCCTTGAATTGATCGAGTGATCCCAAGTCGCGATTGATGGCGGCGAGCAGTGCAGCGGACGGCGCGCCGCCTTGGCCGGGACGTGTCATCGATTCCCAGAAGAAGGTGTGATTCCAATGACCGCCACCGTTATTACGGACGGCATCGCCTGCCTTCGAGACCTGCGCCAGCAACGCTTCGAGGCTTTGTCCGGCAAGTGCCGGCGAGGCCGCGATCGCCCGGTTGAGATTGTCCACATAGGCCTGATGATGCTTGCCGTGATGGATTTGCATGGTGCGCTCGTCGATCACCGGCGCCAGCGCGTCATGGGGATAGGGCAGGGGTGCGAGCGAAAAATTCTGCGCCTGAACCGTGGGTATCGACAGCATCGAGAAGGACGACAGGGCCACGAGCAGAGCGAGGATGCGGGTCAAAGTCATGTTGGGTAGCCTCCTGGGGAGTGGCGATGCTGCAGCACGGGTCTTTGCAAAGACCAGCGCAGGAACCACGAGTTCACGGTGCGCAAGGGTAGGGTCTCCGGGCTGAACTGCCTACCCCCCGAGACTGCACTGCGGGACTGGGGATAGCCCGCACGTACCGCGCAGCGGTCGGCTTTGCGCCGCGGCACCGCTCGCGATCAAGCTCATGATTCGATTAAGGTAGCGGAGCTTTGGCGCCAAGGTCCCAGGGCGCAGGGGGAGGCATGCTGAAGGGTCGGGTCCGATGGCCGCGGGAGTGGTTGTTGCTGGGGGCAACGATGCTGCTTGCCTCATGTGGCGGTGGTGGCGGGTCATCCTCGGGCGCGAGCGCGAGCGCGGGCGCGGGCGGTGCGCCGGGCGCTTCGGCACCCACCCCGGCGCCGACCACCAACGTGCCGCCTCTCGAGCAAGTCCAGGGGGCAACCCTGCAACGCGCCGTGCTGCAGTGCGGCACTTCGGTCGACACGCTGACCGCCGATGCGACGCCAAACAGCGTTCCGGTGTTCGAGAGCGGTCCCGTGCGTCCGCTTGCGCTCTCGGCGGATGGTCAAAGATTGTTCGTCGCCAACGCGCCGGCGAATTGCCTCGAAATCTATGCCGTAGAGAACGACGCGCTGCGTCTCGTCAGCAGCGTCAGCGTGGGTCTCGAGCCGGTGGCGGTCGCCGAGCGCAACGCCAATGAAATCTGGGTGGTGAATCATCTTTCCGACTCGGTGAGTGTGGTACGTCTCGATGGCACGCCGCGCGTGCTACGCACGCTGCAGGTCGGCGATGAACCTCGCGATGTGGTGTTTGCGGGCAGCAACCGCGAGCGGGCCTTTGTCACTGCCGCAAACCGCGGTCAAAACCGGCCGGGGTTCACCTCGGCGTCGCTGACGACGCCCGGCACGGGTCGTGCGGATGTCTGGGTGTTCGATGCGAACCAAGTCGACGAATCTTTGAACGGCAAGCCGGTGACCGTGCTGACCTTGCCGGCGGATGTGCCGCGCGCGCTCGCGGTGAGCAACGACGGGCGGACGGTTTACGCCGCCGCGTTCATGTCCGGCAATCGCACCACGGTTTTGCATCGCGATGCACTCAACACGCCGAAGCCCGGCATCAGCACGAGCGTCGACGGTGTGCAGGCACCGGCGACCGGTTTGATCGTGCGTCAGGACGGCAGCGCCTGGCGCGACGAGGCGCGCACCGATTGGTCGAATCGGGTCAAGTTCACGCTGCCCGACGAAGACGTCTTTTCGATCGATGCGACGGCGGCGACACCCTCGATCACGGCGCGCTTCGCGGGCGTGGGCACGACGCTATTCAACATCGCCGTGGGCAACGACGGACGATTGTTCGTGAGCAACACCGAGGCCTTCAACGAAATCCGCTTCGAAGGCTCGGGTCGGCGCGGCAACAGCAGCGTGCGTGGTCGCATTGCCGAAAGCCGCATCTCGGTGATCACGCCTGCCTCGGGTGCCGTGGCCGCAGTGCACCTGAATCCTCATGTCGATTTCGCTCTGCCGCAAGGCGCAAGTCTTCCGGCCGCCGAGAAAGCTCGTTCACTCGCCCAGCCGACCGCCATGGTGCTGAGCGCGAGCGGCGATACGCTGTTCACCGCGGCTTTTGGCTCCGGCAAGGTCGCGGCGCTGTCGACGGCCTCGCTGATCTCGGGCAACTACACGCCCGATGCCTCGCGCCAGATCGAAGTTCCTGCGGGCCCCGCGGGTCTTGCGCTGAACGCGGCAGGTTCGCGTCTCTTCGTTTATTCGCGGATCGCGCACGCGGTCAGTGTGGTCGATGTCGCCAATCGCGCTGTGCTCTCGACACGGAGCCTCTTCTCGCCCGAGAGCGCGGTGGTCAAGGAGGGGCGACGTTTTCTGTATGACGCGACGCTGAGTTCGGCCAACGGGACGGTCTCCTGCGCGAGCTGCCACGTGTTCGGCGATCTCGATCACCTCGCCTGGGATCTCGGCAATCCCGACGATCGCATGCAGAACAATCCGAACGCCTACCTGCCGCTGAGCCCACGCACCACCCCGCGCTTTCATCCGCTGAAGGGACCGATGACCACTCAGACCCTGCGCGGCATGAAGGGCAATGGCCCGATGCACTGGCGCGGTGATCGCACGGGCACGACGCGTGCGGTGGTCCGTGGCAGCACCGAGACGCTGGAAGAAGCGGCGTTCAAAGAATTCAACGGTGCGTTCGTGGCCTTGCTCGGCCGCGAGACCGTGCTGACGCCCGCGCAAATGCAATCGTTCACGGATTTCGTCATGCAGCTCGCCGTGCCACCGAATCCCGTGCGGGCGCTCGACAACTCGCTCACCGATCAGGAGGCGGCGGGACGCAGCTTTTATCTCAATTTTCCGTCGACGCTGCTCGGTTCTTGCGACAACTGCCATCGCTTGCGGCCTACCGAGGGGCAGTTCGGTACCAATGGATTAATGACCTTCGAGGGTGGCCGCATCACCGAGAATTTCAAGATTCCGCAGCTGCGCAACATGTACACCAAGGTGGGCATGTTCGGCTTCAGTGCCGACAACGCGGCCGCGAGCGGCGCGCAGATTCGCGGTTTCGGTTTCAGCCACGACGGCGCGGTCGACACGCTCGACAATTTTTTCCGTGACCCGGTCTTTATTTTTCCGCCGCCCGCGGACGTAACGCGTCGTCAGGTCATCGCCTTCGTGCTTGCTTTCGATGCGGATTATTTGCCGGTGATGGGACAGCAGGTGACCTGGCGTCCCGGTGCCGGAAGCGCCATCGACGATCGACTCGCGCTGCTGCGAGGTCAGGCGCTCACCGTGACGCCGCGCCGCGCCTGCGATCTCATCGCCCGCGTCACGGTGAACGGTACGGCGCACAGTGCGCTGCTGCAGGCGGATGGCAACTGGGCTCTCCGGGGCGGTGGTACTCGCAGCGAGACACAGCTCAAAGAATTAGCCACCGTGGCGCAGCCGATCACCTTCACCTGCATGCCGCCCGGTTCGGGTCGTCGCGCAGCGCTCGATCAAGCGTGATGCCGCAGATCCGCAGTGCGCAGATCCGTGACGCTCAGGGCGCTGGCTTGGGCGCCTCGAGCAGCTCGACGAGATAGCCGTCCGGGTCGCGCACGTGGAATACCTTGCCGCGCAGCGGCGAGCCGTCGGCGGCGGTTTTCTTTGACGTATAGACCTGGGGTGGCTCGAGGATCGCTACCGCGGCACTCTGCAGCCGCTGGTGAATCGCCTCGGCGTCGACCACATCAAAGACAAGCACGACATCACCGCGACCCGTGCGCGCGGCATCGACGCGATTGTCGGCGGGCGTGGGCTTCGAGAATTCGACGAGTCCAATGCGACCGCCTTCGCCGGCGGCGCTCGCCATGATCACGAGTCGGGTCTGTGTCGAGGCGGCATTCAGGGGAAAGTGATTGCCTTCCGGCCGCCGCGTGTTGGTTTGATCAAGCTCGGTGCGAAAGCCGAGCAGCTCGTAGAAGCGGATCGAGCGCGCTGCGTCCTCGACGATCAAGGCGGCGCGCAGCAGCGTCGGTTGCGGCGTCGATGCGGCAGCCAATGCCGACATCGCCAGCGCGAGCAGGCACAGCACCCCTCGGAAAAACGTCTTGTGTACGACCATGGTTGTCTCCCGCTATTGCGCAGCATACAACGCCGGGGCGACCATGCAGCCCATGTCCTATTCGCTCATTCTCTGGGCCCATGTTCTCGTGATGGGCTATTGGCTCGGCAGCGAGCTCGTGATCAACGCGTTGACGCATTACATCGCGCGCACGACCTCGCTCTCGGGTGTCGAGCGCATGCGTCTTTGGGACTTTCTGCTCGATGTCGACCAGCATGTGCGCAATGCGATGATCATGTCGGTGCCGCTCGGTTTCACGCTCGCCGCGATGCTCGGCTTGGTGCCGATCGAGGGTGTGGCGATGTGGGCGCTGTGGATCGTCTCGGCGCTATGGTTCTGGTTCATGTGGCTCGTGCACTGGCGGCGCAAGGCGCCTGCGGCGGTCATGCTCGCGCGTTGGGACTGGTGGATTCGTTATGCGCTGCTGGCCTTCTTCGCGGGCAGTGCTCTGTGGTCGCTCTTCACCGGTTGGCCCTATCCGACGCATTGGCTGGCGCTCAAGGTGCTGCTGTTCGCGGGCGGCATGGTTTGCGGCATCTTCGTGCGACATTACATTCGCGAGGCCTACCGTTCGGCGATACCGGCGATCGCCGCGGATCGCGCCACGGCGGCTGACAACGAGGAGTTCCGTAGCCTCATGGTCAAGGCAACGTGGGCGCTGGTGGTGCTCTGGGTGCTGCTGTTCACGATTGGCGCGCTCGGCGCCCTCAAGCCCCAGTTCGGCTAGATCCCAGTTCGGCTAGAATTGGGCGGATGTACCGCTCAACGATCCTGAATCGTCTGCCCCTGGTCGCGGGGCTCCTCGCCACTATGCTGCTGCTCGCCGGCTGCCTCTCAAACGCCGGTTCTGAGTCGCCGACCATTAGCGAGGATCCGAAGGATCGAACGGTTTTTGTCGGCCAGTCCGCCAAGTTCGACTTCGGCGCCTCGGGCAAGCCGCCGTTCACCTTCCAATGGTTTCGTAACGGCGTCGCCATCGCGGGTGCGACCGAGGCGATCTACATCACCCCTTCGGTCACGGCGGCCGATGATGGCGCCAAGTACTCGGTCAAGATCACCAACGCGCAGGGCTCGATCACGAGCAAGGATGCGACCTTGACGGTCAAGGCGGGTCCGAGCATTACGACCGAGCCGGTGGCGCAGACGGTGAACGTCGGCGCCTCGGCGACTTTCACGGTTGCCGCCACGGGCGAGCAGTTGCAGTACCAATGGCTGCGCGACGAACAACCCATCAGTGGCGCGACTTCGGCAACCTATACGTTGAGTGCCACAGCGGTGGCCGATGACGGCACGCTGATTTCGGTGCTGGTCGGCAATCCGGGCGGAGTGATCAGCAGTCGTGCGGTGACGCTCACGGTGCTCGCGGCGCCGTCCGTCACGGTGCAGCCTGTCTCGCAGACGGTGATTGCCGGGGATGCCGTGGTACTCGGGGTCACGGCGCTCGGCGGCAATCTTCGCTATCAGTGGCGTCGTAACGGCAGCGATCTCGAGGGTGCTACGGGCCGTGTCCTGCGGATCGAGGCGGCAGCCCTCGCCGATGACAACGCCAGTTACTCCGTCAGCATCACCAATTCTTTGGGCAGCGTGAGCAGTAACGCTGCCACGCTGCGGGTGGTGGGCGGTGCCGTCGCGACACTGCCCGCGGCGGTCGCGCAAGTCGCGCTCGCCAAGCCGGGCACTGCGGCGGCGGCCTTCACTTTGGTACGACGCAGCAACGGGTCGGTGGCCAGCTGGGGATACAACGTCGATGGCCAGCGCGGCGATGGTACGACCGGTGTGCCGAGCGACTCGATCGGCACGGTCACCTTGCCTGCGGGACGCACCGCGCGGCAGGTGGCGGCGGGCGGCCTGCAGGCGCTGGTGCTGCTCGACAACGGCGAGGTGCATGCCTGGGGTCTCAATGACGTCGGCCAATTGGGTGTTGGCGATTCGCTCTCGCGCACGGCGCCCACCAAGGTCACGTTGCCACGCCCGGCGATCGCAGTGACTGCAGGCCGACAGTTTTCTTTGGCGTTGCTCGACGATGGGCGCGTGTTTGCCTGGGGTGCGAACGATCTCGGTCAGCTCGGCAACAACTCCCGCGAGGTGTCGTTGCTGCCCGTGCAGGTGAGCGTGCTCACGGATGTCGTACAGATCGCCGCGGGCAACAGCCACGCGCTCGCGCTGCGCGCCGATGGCAGTGTCTGGGCCTGGGGCGCCAATGTGTCCGGACAGCTCGGTGACGGTAGCTTCAAGCCGAGCAGGGTGCCCGTTGCCACGGGCCTCACGCAGATCGCGCGGATTCGTGCGGGCGGTGGCGTATCGGCCGCCATCAGCCGTCGCCTCGGGCTTTATCTTTGGGGCGAAAACGCCGACGGGCAGCTCGGTCTCGGTGCAGGCGCGCCAGGCGATGTGGGCGTGCCGACCGCTTTGCGTCGCGACACGATCGATGTGGCCGCCGGCGAGCGCGGCACGCTGGTGCTCGGCAGCAACGGTCTGCTGGTGGCGAGCGGCGCCAACGATGCGGGTTCGCTCGGCGATGGCGGCACGACGGCACGCAACAGCTTTGCTGCGGTCAGCGTCGTCAGCCAGGCGATCGCACTCGAGATCGGCGGGCTGTCCTATGCGGCGGCCATCGGCGCCGATGGCACCACCTGGACCTGGGGCGACAACGCCTCGGAACAACTCGGCAATACCGCATTGCCGGCGACCGGCACGACGACTCCGACCATCGTGCCGTCGTTCGACGCCGTGCCCTAAAGCCCTGTCCTGACGCCGGGGCTCAATTCGCCCGATAAGGCTTCCAGGCGCCGTCTGCGCCGCGAATCAGCCAACCGTTGGCTCGCCCCGCGACCTCGAGCAGCGCGGCGGTCTCAGCGTCTGGCGAGCCGTCATAGCGTGCCGGCCGATACTTCATCTGGAAGTTGGCGATGACCCGACGCGTGGCTTCATCCAACTCGCCGTGGCGGGGCACCTCGAAGCCGATGGCATCGAGTTGCTGCTGAAACCAGCCGATTCCCGGCAGCACGGCCTCGTGAGCCGGCAGCGCGCCTTGCACGGCCGCCGGATCCGGCCAGGGGATCAGGCCTTCTTCGGCGAGTCGCTGCCACGGAAATTTGGGGCCCGGGTCGGTCTTGCGCTGCGGGGCGATGTCGCTGTGGCCGAGGATGCGATGCGGTGGGATGTCGTGGCGCCGCGCGATATCGCGCACGAGATCGACGACGGCATCGATCTGCGCCGCGGGAAAATCGATATATTCACGGCCCGGCGCCGCATCGTCGCCGAGATTGACGATCTCGATGCCGATCGAGCTTGAATTGAGCTGGGTCTCGCCGCGCCAAAAACTCTGACCCGCATGCCAGGCGCGTCGATCTTCATCGACCAGCCGATAGATGACGGGCGGGTCCACATCGACCAAATAATGGCTGCTCACACGGCGCTGACCCTGATTTTCGGTCAAGACCTGCAGCGAGCGCGCAAAGTCGAGTTGGGTGAAATGGATGATGACGTAGCGCACCCGGTTGTCGTGGTTCGCGCTGCGATAACGGGTGTCGATGGTGCGGCCGTCGAGGGTCATCGTCGAACAAGCTCCTAGGCAGAGCAGCGGTATGAGTATGATGGGGGCCCACCGCCCCGGTCGGACGCGTCTTGAGGTTGCCATATGGATCGAACCTTCCTGCCCCTGCTCGCGACGATCATGGTACTCGTGGTCAATGCCGCCGCCAATATCGTACCGATCAACGGCCTGAACACCGGTCAACTTTCCGACCTTTATCCGACGGGCTTCACGCCTCCGGGCTATGTCTTCGGCATCTGGTCCGTCATCTACCTTGGCCTGCTGGCGTTCGGCATCGCGGCCTGGCGCGGCGCGCCGCGCCTGCGTGCACGGATCGCGGAGATACAGATTCCGTATCTCATCAACGCACTCGGCAATGCGGCGTGGATCTTCGTCTGGCACTACCGGTTGATTGCGGTCAGCGTGGTGGTGATGCTGGTGATCCTGGCGACGCTCATCGTCATCTTCACGCGCTTGCAAAGATTATCCGCGCCGACGATCACGGAGTTCCTCTGTGTCGATGGCGTCTTCGCCATTTATTTCGGCTGGATCAGTTCGGCCACGCTCATCAATGTGGCGACGCTGTTCTTTGACCTGCAGTGGTATCCCTTCGGGTTGTCGATGGATCAATGGGCGCTGGCGACCGTCTGCGCGGCGACCGGCATCTATGTCTGGATGGGCGCGGTGACGCGCAGCGCGGTCTATTGTGGGGTGTTTGTCTGGGCTGCCGTCGGCATTTATTCGGGCGAGCCGACGGTGACCGAACCAGTGCGCATCGCCGCGCTGAGTGGCGCGGTCGCGGTATCTGCCTGTCTGCTGTGGACGCTCTTCATGCCACGTCCGCGAGCGCTGTTTCGAGGGCCCTGAAGACGGGCTCGGCGTCGGGTTCGTTGAAAATCTCGTGATACATCGACTCGAAGCACTGCGCCTGCAGCACATCACGCGGAGCGCGGGCGGCGAATTCTTGGCTGCCTGACGGGTCGACGGCGAGGTCATTGCCCGCGTAAAGCAGCAGGGTCGGCACGGTCCAACGGGTCGCCGCTGCGCGCACTCGTTCGCCTTCGAGCGCGACGAATGCGCCAAGCCGAGCGCAGATGCGATCGTGCACCAGCGGGTCGGCGATGTAGTCCGCTACCACCTGCGGGTCGTGACAAAGAATTTGTGGATCGAGTCCGTTGCCGAGGGTGAGATTCGGCGCGAGCCGCGGCAGCCATTGCACCGCCGCGCGTTGCCAAGCCGCCATCTTTACGGCGAGCGCCGGCGAGGACAGCACGAGCAGTGAGGGCGTCACGAGACCGCGCGTCACCGCCGAGGCGGCCACCAGCCCGCCGAGGCTGTGGCCAAGCAGGATAAGACCCCTCCCGGGGTGTGAGGCTTGTGTCGCGGCCGCGACCTCCCCCAAGTGCTCGGCCAGCTGGAGCTCGCGCGCGAGCCCTCCGCGCGGCCCGCTCGATTTGCCGTGGCCGTACTGGTCGTAGGTCCGCACGGGGTAACCCGCGGCGCAAAGACGCATCGCCAGCCGCGAATAGCGACCCGAGTGCTCACCGAGTCCGTGGACGAGAACTACGAGTGGCCGAGGCAGATCGCCGGTTGCGCCCTGTGTCCCGGGGACCCAGTCGCGCAGAGCGAGACGCGTTTGGTCGCGGGTGATCATGCCTTGATCGCTCCCCTTTGAATGATCTCGGTACCCGCGGAGTAAATCAGGGGGGTCGATAAAAAGACAACGGCCAGCGGATCGCGAGATCCGCTGGCCGTGGCGGCTTTTGTTGAATGGTGGAGCTTCAGAATCGGTAATTGACGCCCAGCGTGAACTCTCGTCCGATGCCGTTATCATAGGCACTACCAAATTGACCGAATGGATCTTGAGTATCGGTCAGATTCGACACGCTTAGTCGAACCCGAAAGTTATTCGAGATCTCATATGCAGCGTAATAGTTCATATACCGATACGCTGGTTGGACATAGGTTGGCGATTGTTCGGGGTACGTGGCGGGGTCGGCGAAAACGCTACCGACCAGCCCATCCACCCAAATCCACTGCAGAGTGTGACTGAAGCGTCCCACACGGTGGCTGAGATCGACGCGTGCTTGATACTCCGGCAAGCCCGATCCCACGGAGCGACCCGAGAGATTTACGCCATCCGCATAAAGATCCAGAACCTTCGCCCAGTAGACATTCGCACGAATTCCGACGTCACCCCAGCCTTTCGCACTGCCACCGAACAGGTCACCAAGACCAAAGCGGTAAAAGGCATTCAGGTTGGTCGACCGAAGCTTGCGGGCGCCCTGATTGAAGTTCGGGAATTGGAAATATGCGGATTCAAATGGCGCCTGAATAAGCGCCGGCGTATTGGTCGGCGCACCCCCCGCAACCGGATTTCCCGTCAACGGGTTTGTCGCAGGCAGAATGAATACACCGTTGTTCAAGACTCCAAAGGTAAAGAGGTCGCAGACCGGAGTGCCGTTGACGATGGTATTCGGGAACTGGTCGGAATCGAAGCAATTGGGTATGTAGAGGGCTGGCGAGAGCAGTCCTACTTCGTTCGCGATATCCAGAGATACGAAATCTGCGCTCACCGTGAAATTTTCCATCCAACTCGGCTCGTAAGTAAGTCCTGCTGAAAACGCGTTACCCTCTTCATTGAGCAGGAATGGATTACCGGTGGACGCTGCGGGTCTGAACCCACCAGTTCCGGTAAAGCTGGCCAAAAAAGTTTCGGCTGCCGCGTCATTTGCGGCCAGACCGAGTTTCTTGACCGCCTCGATACAGTTTTTCCGCCGGACTGCGGGGTTAGGTCCCGTGCCGATCGAGGTGTTAGTACAAACGTTACCGATTTGGTTGGAGAATCCCGATCCCGGTGCCGAGAAAAGTTCGACTAGCGAAGCGGATCTGACCGAGGTTGATCGGTTGTAGCGCAGCGTCAGATCTTCAAACGGTTTCCAACGAACGCCAATTGTGTAGGTATCGTCTTTCGTGCCCGGGGCAGATACCGGGAAAAACGGGCTTGTTGTGGTGCCAGATCGCTCAACACGTCGGAATGCACCGTTCAGTTCCATTGCGCGCAATAGCGGAAAACTGAAATCGCGACCGAATATCGGAAGGATCACTTCCGCACCTTGCTCCTCGAATTCCAGAGAGCCCCGATTGGGTCGAATGAGTGTGTTGCGTGCTGCGCCCACAGCTGCCGAGGCACCGGGGGTGAATTCCACGTCCTCTTCACGATACTCTGCCTGAACGTTGATGCTGATGGGTCCAGCAGGAAGTTCGAACAGACTTGTACCCAAGTTTCCGGAGTAAAAGGTCTGCGTGTTGACGTTGGTGGTGCCACCGTCCGTCTTGACGTAACTGATAGCATCTCTCGATGGCGCGCCCTCGCCAAACAGGTTAAGTGGTTTGCAGGCGGCAACCTGTGCGGCGGTGGGCACAAGGCTTAGTCCGGTGTTGATGAATGCGATCTGCGGATTTCGCAGTGCAATCGACTCTGGGGCTGCAAGCGTCTGCTGGCGACAAACCTGTTGTCCCGCCGCATTGGTAACCACGTCGACGGCGAGCGCGAACTCGATGTCAAGGAGTTGTTCGCTGCGATTGATGGCCTCGGCACGTCCGTATCCGCCCGCGATTTCCCAATAAAAGTCGCGGTCAAGAGCTTTGAATTCACCTTCCAAAGTCTGCGCGACTCGCCAAGTCTTGACATCATTACCCGAGTTGTTCGGGCCATCGGTAAGATCAGAAAGTGCGCGTCCCATATAGAAGACTTCTTGCGCAGTTGTTCCGGCTGGGCACAATGCGGCAGAGGCGCGTTCCACGCCGTTGGAGCAAATAGCGGTCGGTGTCCATCCCTGGCTGCGAAGATTTGCGAGCGTCGCTTTCGAAGCCGCGTTCAGGAACGGATTCTGATTGATGAAGACAGGGATTGGTCGCGTGCCGGCGGTTGTCGATCCGGTCGCCGAGTTGGCTTGAGTTCCCGATACCGAATCAAACGTGATGTCGGTGTAGAAGTACTCACCCTTCGTGCGAATGTTGTCGGTGAAGTCAAAGCGCGACTGCAGGAAAAGGTTCGCTCTTTGTACCGCAGAGCGGATCTGCTGATGCCCGTCTGCGTAAGAGTCGTATCCTTGCGAACCGAATGTGCTACCCAATCGGCCTTGAAGGGGGGGGGTGATATTGCCGATGTTGAATGGCACCAAGGTTCCCGAGCGATCGAACTGCAACGGCACTGCCACCCGAGGGAACAGGCGGTTCGTTGCAGGGTCCGTGTTCAACACTGTCGGGTACAACCCCGAGTTCGCGCCAGGGCCAAAGAGACCTACGAAGAGCAGCGGGTTGATCCCCGGGTTGGCTCTGGAGTATTCGAACGGAGTCGGCCTGTTGCGTTGCAGAAGTTGAAGAGCCAGCGCTGATAGCTGTGCGGCTGACAACCCTGTAACGTTGGTTCCGGGCGCTATGGTGTTGACGACGCTGAGTGGATTGACCCCCGCAGGCAGAGTCGATGGCGCGAAAAACGCGAAACCTTGCGGATCGGCTGCAGTGCGGGCGAGTGTCGCTGCAACAGGCGTGGTCGGAATGTAAACACTGTTACTTGTAAAGCCTGAGAGGAACGAGTTGGACATGACGAGACCACCCTTCGAGATGATCGGGCTGGTCAAGGTCAGCGGGCCGTAGAAAACCGATGAAACCCCGTCACGATTAGCCGGAATGAAACTCAGCGGCAAGGCAAAGCCGTTTCGCAGTGCGTTGGCCGCGTCAGCAGCTGATAGCGGGTTCGGATCTCGAAGCGATCCGTCCAAGTTGTTTAAAACGCTGGAACCGAGGTAACGACGGGCCTCATCGGCGCTGGTGGTGATGATGTCAGCGTCATAAAATTCGCCCGATACCGTGATGTTCGCGCGACCATCGAGAAAATTTTTGCCCCAGATGCCCGAAATACGGTAGTTCTCACCGTCACCGATCTCCGTGACACCCGCGCTCAAGTCAACTGACGCACCTTCGAAATCGCTGCGGGTGATCACGTTGATCACGCCAGCGATGGCGTCCGCACCGTAAACAGCGCCCCCCGAGCCCGTGATGATGTCGGTTCGCTGAACAATCAGAGGATTGATCAACGAGACGTCAACTTGCGCGCCAGATGCGTTTCCCGGAACAAAGACGGTACCTTGATTGCTCGGGACGACTCGCCGCCCGTTGAGCAGCGTCAGCGTCCGCTGCGAGCCCACTGAGAGAAGATTGACGAATGAGTAGTTATCGCCGAATTGTGTATTCGGGCCTCTGTTGGAACTGACTGAAGCCAATGGCAGGTCACGCAAAGCGTCGACCAGATTAGTGACCTGTCTACCCTCAAGCTCCTCAGAGTCGATCACCGTGTAGGGGAGGGTGGAGTCCTTGACGTCAAGTTGCGCACGGCGGATTCGAGAGCCAGTAACCACCACTTCCGACAGTTCGTCATCTGCCTTCGCAGAGTTTCCCGTCGCTGTTTGCTGCGCGTTCGAAACCTGCGATAACGAAAAAATCGTAACGAGGGCTGCAAAACTCGATACACCCAATTTGCTTGGTGTAAACGGTTTGATGGAACCGTGTCCGCTAAATTTCATTACTTATCCCTCCAAAGATGAATTGTCAACAAACCGTGTCAAAACGTGCCCGGAGGATCGGTTTACGATCCTCCGGGTGCATCAGATGCCTTCAGCGTGGCGAAACGCGCGCGATGTTTGAACTCTTGCTCACTTGTTACCAAATTCCTTGCGTACGGTGATGCCGTAGGTTCGCGGCTCGTTCGGATAGCCCGAAACCGTGCCCGCCTGAGCCACGCCCGGGAAGGACGCGGTAAGGTAGTTGTTGTTGCTCAGATTGCGACCCCAAATCATGAGGGTCCAGTCATCACGCGTGAAACCGGCGCTGGCCGTCAACGAATTCACCTTGCGGAACGTGCTGAAGGTGTTCGTCGGTGGCGAAACCAAGCAGTTGCTTGCTGACGTTTCAAGAATATTGACCAGCGTATTGCTCTCGTATTGATAGTCGGCGCGAACGAAGCCGTCCGTCTCGCCACGGCTCCACGCGTAGGTGAGCGCAGCAGAAATGCTCTGCCCATGGATGCCAAACGGGCGATCACCCGTTCGATCGACCGATGTGATGCCGCTCGTGCAGGCGTTCGGGGCTCCCGGGTAACGGTCGTATTTCGGCTTCAGCCAGGTTCCAGCGAGTTCGGCTGTCAACGCCGGAGTGACCTTGAATCGGCTCTCGATTTCGATGCCCTTTGAACTCTGCTGCCCCGCATTTGAAAGCACGAATCCCGTTCCACGGAAGGTGTTCTCCTGAAACCCTTCGATTTCGGTATCAAAGATTGCGACATTGACAGCTGCCCGATCCCAGCGCGCTTTGAGACCGACTTCGAGGCTGGTGGCCTCTTCCGGGCTTGCTTTGCGCGACCCGAAACGCGGGTACCAAGGATTGGCGGCGCCCCCGAGGGGCGATCTCGCTGCAGTTACCTCCACCGGTTTGCTGTCTCGAGAGAGATTCCAGGACGTCGCCTTGAAGCCGCTAGAAATGCCGCCGTAGAAATTGAGGTTGTCGTTGAAGTCAAAGGCGAGCTTGGCGGTGAAGGTGGTTTTGCTATCGTCCGATGAATCGCTGAAGCCTTGCACCGGCGCCAAAAACTGCAGCGGGTAAAGAGGCAGCAGCGGATTGGTCAGGCAGGTCACCGTCGTGCTACCCACCACGACCGGAACACACGCGATGCGAGTTCCGTCTGCCACACTCGCGCGATCGGCGAGCTGAACTAATGCAGTCGGGGAAAGCGCAGCCCGCAGCAAAGGGTTCGCGTTAAGTGCTGCGAATATATTGAAAAACCCGATAGTTACGAGATTTTCGGCAGCGAAGGGTTCGCCGCCGTCTGAGTTGAAGTTTATATCCTTTTTCGACTTGGTCCTTGCCACCCCGCCGATGAGAGTCATTCGGTCGGTGAGGTCGAACTCCAACTGGGTAAACGCTGTCCACGCTTCGTTCGCCTGGGTATTGGTGATGTCATTACCGCTGCCGTTCGCAAAATACCTGTTCAGACCGGGACCAGCGGCGAGCGAGACCGGCAAACCCAGGGCTGCGCCCGGAACCGCCGTACGTGTCTCGAGCGACGCAAACGTTGCCAAAATGGCTGCCGGAGTGGTTCGACCGAGCGCTGCGGCAAGAGTGGCCGCGTAGTTGCGCGCATCAGCCCCGAAGAAAATTTGATTTCGATAACTGACGTCCTCATCAAGCAAATAGCCGCCAAGCAAACCGCGAAATCTGCCGCCCGCATCGTAGTTGAGGCGCAATTCCTGCGTGGTCGTCGTGGTATCACTGACGTTGCGATTGGTGCCGCCAAGCGCGGCGCTGGTAAAGTCGAAGTCGTAGACAAAGTCGTAATCCTGCTTACGACGCGCCGTGATCGAGGTCAGCGTGAAATTTCCTAACTTCCAGTCGACATGCGCCGACAAGCCCGAGTTGTTTACTTCATTCTCCGGCAATCGATTCAGATACGCCTTTCGATCGAAAGGGGCTTGCGAGTAGATCTGACCACCAATTCCGCGGATGACTTGTCCCGTGGCGCCGTCGAGCACGTTGGATACACCGCAGCAGAGTTCATCAATCGAACTGACGTCTCCAATGAAACGTACCTCCAAATTATCGATGGGCTGCCAAAGTAACTGACCACGAACGTCTGTCCTGTTGCGGTCATTGATCATTCCGCTGACTGTTGGCGACTTGGTGTTCCTCAAGGCTTCAAAATAACCATCCCGCTTGTTGCGTACGGCGGTAATGCTGCCGGCCACCGTGTCGCTGATCGGGCCGGAGAACTTTGCCCGCAGGACTCTCTCGTTGTAGTTGCCGAGCGAGGCTTCGACGAAGCCCGAGGACTCGGTCAAGCTCGGCTTCTGCGTGACGATGTTGATGACGCCGGCGGTGGTGTTCTGACCGAACAGGGTGCTCTGCGGACCCCGCAGCACTTCGACGCGCTGCACATCGACGAGATCGCCAATCGCACCCGCCGAACGCGAGCGGTAGACACCATCAATGAAAACGCCGACCGCAGGTTCGATGCCCGGGTTGTTGGCGCCGTTACCGAAGCCGCGAATCAGGAACGTGGTCTGGATCGAGGTCTGGTTGGTCGACACGCGCAGCGATGGAACAACGCTCTGCAGGTCGGAGATATTGCGAATTTGCGCACGCTCGAGAGTCTCGACCGGCGTGACCGTCACGGCGACAGGGACGTCCTGCAGCGTTTGCTCGCGCTTCGTGGCCGTGACCACGATCTCTTCGAGACCCTCGCCTTCTTGTGCGACCGCATTGCTTGCAAGCAGCGTGAGCGCCACCGCGAGACTGACGGCTGAATATGTCTTCATTGACAAAGCCCCTCTTTGAATTTGTTACCGCACGCAGCGAACTGGCCGTGCACGGTGTTGTACGGCAACGCCGATTCTAAACCTAACTTGCGCGAAAAAGCCCTAGGGCCCGCGCACCTTCACGAAACTGTGGTTTCCTCGCCACTCAAGCGCTGAGCCACGGCCTTCAGCGCGTCCTGAACCCGCTCGGTACCGAGAGTGGTGAGTTCGATGTACTTGCGTCGCCGGTCCTTGGGGTCCTGCGTACAACTGACGAACCCGGCTTCGAGCAGACGTTCGATGCGGCGCAGGCCGGTCGTGACCGGGCTTTTGGAGGCGAGACAGAGGTTGGTGACCGAGAGCCGCCGGCGGGCGAGGCGCGCCCGCAGCAACTCAGTCAGCATGCTCCAAGTCGAATCGGGTTCGAGGATCCCCTCGAGAATCTGGATTCGACAGTCGTCCAAATCCGACAACAGCTGCAGCGTGCTCAGTTCGACCCGCTGCTCTCTGGCGGGTGCGCGGCGGGATTGCTGCACCACGGCGCGCTCGACCATCTGCACCAATTTGCCGTCCTGCAGCAGGGGCTCGCGGGACGAAGAATGACGCCGCTGCGCTTCGAGCACGGCGCGCAGCAGGGTTCGTCTCGCCACGGGTTTGGGCAGGAAGTCGGCTACGTCGGCGTGTGCGAGCTGGGTGTAGCGGGCGAGGGTCACGGGCTCGGCCACCAAGATGACCTGCACATCGTCGCGCAGTCCCGTGACCTGCAGCTCGGCGAGGTTATCCCGCCCCAGTACGGTCTGCGGATCGAGCACCAATACATTGAATGCCGCTTTTCACGCGCAGCACGGCGGCAGCCCCGTCGGGTCCGGCGATCCGGTCGGCAACCAACACTTCGACAGCCGCCTGCGACAGCGCCCGGGCCATGAATTCGACGGCCGAAGGGTCGGAATCGACCAGCAGTGCAAGCGGTTCGGTCTGGCCGTCTGTCGAGAGCTGTATGCCGTCTTCCGCAGCTGATTCGCGCACTTCCGCCATTCCCATTTGTACCCCTCCATAGCCATGGGCCGTCGCGAGCTGAGAGCTCTTCAAGCAATAAGGTCCGCAACAGATTCAAAGCGGACCAATATTTGATAACGGAAGATAACCATTTTTTGGGTATAACCTTTAAATATAGATCCATTAAGGAATGTTGTGAAAAAAGAACACGTGTGACATTGAGTAACTCAAGTATTTCCGGTTTAATCATTCCTTCATCCCACGCCCGCCCTCCTAAGGAGTTGTACATGCGCAACAAGCTGGTTGCTGTTTTTGTTTCAGCGGCGCTCGCCCAAGCGGCGGCCGCTCAAGGCACTTCGTCCGCGGCCAGTATCGATGACCTCGAGCAGGTCGTCGTGACCGGTACGCGCGTCGCCAACCGCTCGGCCCTCGACACCGCGGTGCCGGTCGATGTCATCCCGGCCGATGCACTGACCAATATCGGCGTCACGGAAATCAACCAGGCACTCTCGGTGGCCTTGCCGTCGTTCAACTTCCCGCGCCCGGGCTTGTCGGACGGCACCGACACAGTGCGTCCGGCGACGCTGCGCGGCCTCGCGCCCGATCAGACCCTGGTATTGGTGAATGGCAAACGTCGTCATGCGGCGGTACTCGTGAACGTCAACGCCACGATTGGTCGTGGCGCCTCGGCCACTGACCTCAACACCATACCGACCAATGCGGTGCGTTCCATCGAAGTGCTGCGTGACGGCGCCTCGGCGCAGTACGGCTCAGATGCCATCGCCGGTGTCATCAATCTGCGCCTGCGCGAGGATCGCGAGGGCGGCGAGCTCGGCGTGAGTTACGGTTGGCGCGACACCGAGTACGAAACCTTCACCGGAGCGCCGCCAGCGGGCGCGACATGGTCGGCGCCAGCCGTTCTGAAGCGCAGCCGTTCGGACGGTGAGACGCTGACGGTCTCGGGCTGGAAGGGTTTTTCGCTCGGTGATAACGGCTTTCTAACCATCGCAGCCGAATACAAAGACCAGTCTCGCACCGAGCGTGCCGGCTGGGATTTCCGCCAGCAGTATGCACTCGTCAACGGTGCCTTCGATCCTCGTGAGCGTACCTTCAATCGTTTCAATGCCTGGTACGGCGAACCGGATATGAAGCAAGCGACGATCTTCGCCAACATGGGCACAACGTTGTCGAGTGGTCGGGAGTTGTACGCCTCTGCAAGCTTCATGGATCGTGAAGCCGTGTCAGCAGGCTTTTATCGCCGCGCACTGCAGGATCAGACCATCACGTCCATCTACCCTGACGGATTCTTGCCGCAAATCGCGCCAGATGTCACCGATTATGCTTTCAGCGTCGGTACGCGATGGGAGGCCGGTGAGTGGGCGCTCGACGCCTCGTTGGGCTATGGCCTCAACGAAATGTTCTACACCATCCAGAACACGCTCAATCGTACGCTCGGTCCGACCAGCAAGACCGTGTTTGACGCCGGCGGTTTCGATTACAACCAAGTTGTTGCGAACTTCTCGGCGGTTCGTGGCTACGAGGTGGGGCTCGCTTCGCCCTTGAACGTGGCGGTTGGCATCGAAGCGCGTGATGAGGGATACAGCATTACCGCAGGCGAACTCGGTTCTTACAACGACGGCGGATTCCGTCCGCCGAGCGGGGCGGTGCTGCCTGGAGCGCAGGTGTTCCCTGGGTTCCGTCCGAGCAACGAAGTCGACAAAAGCCGCAACGCCGTCGGTGCGTACCTCGATATCGAGGCCAACGTGACCGACAAGTTGTTGGCCTCCGGCGCGATCCGCTTTGAGGATTACTCGGACTTCGGCAGCAATGTCTCCGGGAAGATCGCGCTGCGGTACGACTTCAGCGAGGCGTTCGCGCTGCGCGGTTCGACGTCGACCGGCTTCCGCGCGCCGTCCTTGCAACAGCAATTCTTCACGACCACGTCGACCAATTTCATCAGTGGTATTCCGTACGACATCACGACCTTCCCGGTCAGTGATCCGGTCGCCGTAGCGCTCGGCGCGAAGCCGCTTGATGCGGAGGAGTCGACCAATTTCTCGGTCGGTGCGGTCGCGCGTCTCGGCGGTCTCAGCCTGACCATTGACGCCTATTGGATCAACATCGATAACCGTATCGTGCTCTCCGAAAACCTTGGTGCCGGTACGTCGGCGTCGGATCGTGCCGTACAGACGTTCCTGCTCGGCAAGGGATTCCCCGGCGCGGCGGGTCGTTTTTTCATCAATGGCGTGGATACCGAGACGAATGGCGTCGACATCGTGCTGAACTACCCGCTCGTCACGGAGACCGCGGGCAAGTTCGACATCACGGCAACGGCTAACTTCAACGACACCAAGGTGAAGCGCATTCCGGCGACACCGCAGCTGACCGCGCTCAATCCGGCGCCGACGCTGTTCGGTCGCGTGAACGTGCTGACCTTCGAGTCGGGCAACCCCGAGAACAAGTTCTCCGTGTCGACGACTTGGACCATGGACAAGTTCGGTGCCACGCTGCGTGCTACCCGATACGGCGATGCGTTGTCGCCGGGTGGTTCGGCCGCAACCGACTTCGTGCTCACGGCGAAGACGCTGGTGGATCTTGAAGCTCGCTATCAGCTGACCGACAACATCAAGTTTGCGGTCGGCGCCGATAACGTGCTCGATGAGTATCCGGACGCGCTGCCGCCCTCGCTCAACAGCACCGGGGCGACGTCGTTCTCCAACTACTCGCCGTTCGGACGTTCGGGGCGTTTCATCTACGGCCGAGTGACTTTCGGCTTTTGATCATTTGACTCGTATCGAGGTCGTGCCCGAAGTCGTGCTGCTGCACGACTTCGCGGCGCCGACCGATGAATTCGTCGCGGCGGTCGAGGTCCTCTCGGCCGCTGCGCCGTTTCGGCGCCTCAGAACGCCGAGCGGAAAGTCCATGTCTGCGGCGATGACGAGTTGCGGCGACTGCGGCTGGTACAGCGATGCCCGCGGGTATCGTTACGAATCCCTTGATCCGCTGAGTGGGCAGTCTTGGCCGCAAATGCCCGAGTTGTTCGCCAGCCTCGCAAGCCGTGCCGCCGCAGCCGCGGGCTTCGGCGAAGCCTATGTCCCTGACACCTGCCTCATCAATCGTTACGAGCCGGGTGCACGCATGGGCGCGCATCGCGATGCCGACGAGCGAGATTTCAGCCAGCCCATCGTGTCGGTAACGCTTGGCAGCGCA
>Ga0194116_10003055_pt1 | contig 20614 bp, 14 predicted proteins | sample TA2MahsurfametaG_4_FD_148617 | JGI IMG/M metagenome (GOLD analysis project Ga0194116, IMG submission 148617) | Freshwater microbial communities from Lake Tanganyika, Tanzania - TA2015008 Mahale S9 surface | ecosystem: Environmental > Aquatic > Freshwater > Lake | place: Tanzania: Lake...
TGCTAAAGGCCAGATAGAAGTAGTTAAATCAGAATTTGGTTACCATGTTATGAAGGCCATTGAAAGTCCGGACTTTACCCAAATTAAATTTGAAGAGCAAAAGTTTGAAATAGCAGCAGGACCAAAAACCATAAAAGAGGTTGATCAACTTAGCCGAAAATTCAGAAATCTGGTTTCTGACGGAGATGCCAAAAGTTTTCAGAATGCAGTTGATAAAATGGGGTTGAATGTGCTGGTTCAAAAGGATATTAAAACAGACGTAAAAAGTCTGCCGGGAATTACGGATTATACCGAAGTCAGAGAAATTCTTAACTGGCTGTTTGATTCTAAGCGCAAAAAAGACGACGTATCTGACAGGATGCCGTTCAACAATATTCACATGGTGATGATGATAAGCTCTGTTAAACATGTGGGCTACTCCAATATTGATGATGTTCGTGAAAAGATTGAGCCGCTTGTAAAGCGGGAGCTAAAAGCAGAAAAGATTCGTGAGAAATTTGAAAAGGCAATGGCTTCGGTTAAGTCCTTAGAGGAACTGGTACAAAGAACAGGAGCCTCCCTAATTCCTTTAGATGGTGTTAGAATTAACCAAACATTCTTACCACAAATGAGCAATGAACCTAAAATCGTAGGTGCTTTATTTGGAGTTCAGCTTAAAAAAATGAGCAAACCCATTGAGGGTTATAATGGTGTAGCCGTGGCTTTCATCGAAAAAAGAGACAAGATTGATGTTCCAAATTCTGTGCTTACCAATACCAATCTGCAGATATCCGGCGACATGCTGTCATACTACTTCAATGAAGGAAATTATGCTATCAAAGCAGCACACATTATGGATTATCGCTACAAGTATACACAGAGCCCTTATACCGATGAGGATATTTACGCACAACTCGCCCAAACAGGTAACATTAGATTTGAACTCAAATAACAAAAGGCCCCTCAAACCGGGGCTTTTTTTATGATGTTTCTTAACCATAAACAAATATCTGCTTCGTATATTGCGTGCGCACAAATCAAGATACCATGTCCGAAATCACACACGAAATTTCCCTTGACAATTTTCACCATCAGATTAAATGGGCGCTGAAAAACTACTGTCCGCACGGACTAAAATCAACTCAGTTCAACCATGTTGTTATCGGAGGACTTGGAGGTTCAGGAATTGGCGGCCGTATTGCACGGCTGGCCATGATAAGTAAATTCCCCATTCCTATTGAAGTTTTTTCAGCTTATGATTTGCCTGGCTACGCCGATAACAAAACCCTGATAATTTTATGCTCATACAGCGGCAACACAGAAGAAACGCTGGCTATGTATGCCGAAGGCAAAAACAAAGGCTGCAATATGATTTGTCTGGCAAGCGGTGGAAAGATCATGCAGCAGGCACAGCAGGATCAGATTCCCTGCTATTTGATTGAAACCGGATACCAGCCTCGCATGGCACTTGGATATAGCCTCAGCACACTATTGCTTATTTTATCGGAACTTTCAGGCACCACCGTTTCCGAAACACTTAAAAGCACTGCAGATACGCTCACAAGCAACAAAAACCTAAAACTGGAAGCCTGGAAAATTACAGACCTTTTCAGCCATACCATCAACAATAAGTTTGTGGTTGTTTGCGATCCTGACTTTGAAGCAGTTGCCATTCGCTTCTGCCAGCAAATACAGGAAAATGCGAAAGGCGAATGCTTTGTAACCGTATTGCCGGAAGCCAATCACAATGTAATTGAAAGCTATCAGGAAAAGCACGATACCAACTTTATATTGCTGAATAGCGGAAACAATGCCCGCACCAATTTAAGGTTTCAGTTTCTAGCGACAGTTTTGTCTGAAAAAAACAACCTTATGTACGCCTTCCCCGAGTCAGGTTCCGGAGTTCAGCGTCTATTTGAAGTCATACATGTATTGGACTGGGTAAGTATCTATGCCTCCAACCTGCTAAAAGCAAACAATATGCGCGTAGACATCATCATGCGTCTAAAAGGCTTCCTCGACTCTGTACAATAATCAATCAGGTGGCAGGCGATACCTTAAAAGTAACCTTTCTTGGCACGGGAACATCCCAGGGTGTTCCTCCCATAGGTTGCACATCGGAGGTATGTCTGAGTACAAACCCAAAGGACAAACGACTGCGATGCAGCATTCATGTTGAGGTTAAGGGAGTCAGCATTGTTATTGATGCAGGACCAGATTTTCGCTACCAGATGATTCGGGCGGGCATCAAAAGGATTGATGCCTTGCTTTTTACCCACGAACACCGCGATCATACAACCGGACTGGATGATATACGCCCTTATAATTATTTGCAGGAAGATTATGTGGATGTGTTTTGCACCCGACATGTGCTGAATATATTTCACAAACAGTACAGTTACATTTTTGATGAAAAGCCTTATCCCGGAATTCCTCTGTTGCGATTTCATCTGATTGAAAATAAACCTTTTGAAATACATGGTATTCCAATTATTCCCATTGAAGTTAAGCATTTCAAACTGCCAGTTTTGGGCTTCCGTATTGGGGATTTCACATACATTACCGATGCCAATTTTATTGCTGAAGAAGAATGGCAAAAAGCTACCGGCAGCAAACATCTTGTATTAAATGCCCTTCGGCGTGAAACACATATTTCGCATTTTACGCTTGATGAAGCAGTATTGCAGGCAAGGAAAATAGGGACAGATTACACATGGTTCACACACATGAGTCACCAGATTGGTCTGCATGATGAGGTAAATGCCAAACTGCCCCGGAATATGCAGCTTGCCTATGACGGACAAGTACTTGAGATCCCTTATTAATGCATAAAAATAAAGCGGCCCATTTCTGTTTCAGAGCCATCTTTGTTTACCGCAAACACAAAATAAACACCGCTGTTGGGCCGTGAGCCATTTAGGCGCAGTCCATTCCAGGTGGCAGTACCTCCATTGGCTCTGGTCTGATAAACCAGATTGCCGGTAGCGTCAGTAATTCTGATTTCCGAATCCTCGGCCAGTCCTTCTATGGTTAACAAACCGCTGTAGCCGGGCTTTACCGGATTGGGATATATTTTTATTTTACCAAATTTATCTCCGGCGGCACTGGCATCGCTGCGGAACGAGACAATGCCCTGATCGGTTCCGAAGAACACTTCACCTGTTTTATCCTGCTGACCAATGCAAATTACCCTGTTATCCGGCAGGGGCGTATTTTCTAATCTGAACTGTGTAATCACACGCTGTCCATTGGCATCTACCAGAAACACACCATTATTGGTGGCAAACCATTTGCGGTTGCCTCCGTCCACACAAATATCATTTATACTTTCTTCACCCAGCAAATAGCCATCAACTCCATTTTGGCGAATAATAAGTCTGTCGGCATTGGCTCCATCAAACACCGACATGGGATTGGTAAACACGTTCAGACCCTGCGTGGTTCCTATCCAAACATAGCCGTTCGAATCACATGCAAGCGAGGTAACTTCATTGGTAATCAAGCCATCGCGGTTATTGAGGGTTCGGCTTCGGTCATCAAGTACATTACCGGGAGTTTTATTGTCATCATACACCAGAATACCGCCTGCTACAAGCTGTATCCATTTATATCCGTTCTGATCCACTATCAGATTGCCCACATCGGTGGTTGGTATGGAAATCGCTGTCCACTGGCCTGACTTATTCATCATATGCAAACCGGCACCCGGGGATCCGTAGTTGGTTACCCACAAATTACCTTTTTCATCAGAGTTGATGCCGGATGCGCGTACCATATTTACAACAGGCGTAGGCTGCAGGGTACTGTTTACTGCGTCCCATTTGTTTATTGCATCTTTGCCGTTAAATTCCAGCAGACCATTTACATGCGTAGCTACATAGTTCCTTCCGGTTACACGGTTGTAATAAACAAAAGTGTAATCATATAGCCCAGTATTGAAGGCACTTGCCGGATTGCTGCTCCAGGAATTGTTATCAAAAACATAGAAACCAGTGGGATTGTAAGCATTGCCAAATGTATTGCTTACGCCACCAGCTGAAGTAAATAGGGTATTGCCAGATTTCGTCATTGCAAAAACGGATGTTCCTGAAGGGCCGGATGGCTCAAACGCTATTTCATTTACATCGGTTTGTTTAATAACACCGGGACCGATACCGGTACAGAACCAGAAGTATCCCTCAGCATCTGCAGTGCCATCGCTTAACAGATTTTTGTTATTTTTTGAGAATCCGGTTGCACTTACCGTGAAAATACCGCCTCCCCTGAAAATATGAAGTTTATCCTCATACTGCTGAATTCGGCCTGTAACTCTCTTTTCAGAAACCACAACCTTTGTTTTTCCCTTGTGAAAACGATAAACAACACTATCAGCGGCATAATACAGGCTGTCTTTATAAGCGTGTAAATGGGTACAAAAACTTCCGTTAAAAACCTGTTTCCAGTTATTGTAGTCATTAAGATTCACAGTTGTAGAATATCTGGCCCGGATTATTCCTGTAGCGGTTCCTGCATATATAGAATCCCCTGAAACAGCAGTACTTAAAATTCCCAAGCTTTGCCCTCCCGGGCCGATAGCAGTGTAACTGTCGCTGATTTCTTCCTTCAATAAATCCAACACTAGTATTCCAAAGGTAGTGCTGATGATGGCTTTATCGCCGTCAACATTAATATGGATAATGCGTTTATCGCCCTGAATCAGTTTGGTATAAAAACCATTAACCTGCGTTAAAGTCTGATCGTTTTTAAGCAATTCAATCATCCCGTTATTATAACCGATAATAAGAATTTTAAGATTAGCCGCATATCGCATGACGGAAACCCCCGAAGACTGAAAACCATCCAATCGGGTCAGGGTTTTCATTTCGCCATCTCTTATATCTGTTCGGAATATTCCACTGGCAGAGGCTGCGTAAACATATAATCCTGAAGCCTCACAAACGCGGGAAACCTTGTAACTGGCATGAATCCTCCATTTACCAATGGGTGGCATGGTGTCCTGAGCCTGAATCTCCGGAATGCCGACCGAAAACATTATCCAGTAAGGGACTATGTTTTTAATTAAGCGTATACCTGATTTCAAATCCAAAATCGGTTAGGGCGGTGTAAAACTGATTGGCAATGCGCGGTGACATAATGGTTTTGTTGTACCTGAAAGCCATGTTTATCTTATTGTTTACCTGATAGGTAGCGGCAGGCCCAATTCGAACCTGCTTGGTTCCCGCGGTAGCGCGGTTGTCATTCTGATCAATTTTTCGGGTAATGGTAATATTATCAGCTACGTTTACGGTCATATCAAAGCGTAAATCATTAGGCAGATAAAGTTTTCTTCCATTTCTTTTAAATGGCAGGGTTAACCCAGTGACGCGGTAACCGGCCTGAAACTGAATTTCGTTGTTGCGCATTTCCGTAACATTAAACTGAGCCGCAAAGAGTTTAAGAATGCGGGATCGCTTATAATCAAATGAAACGGTCCAATTGTTGCGCGTAGCGATATTTACTCCCAGCAGCGGATAGAAACCTTCCGAAATGGTAACATCCTCGATCTGTCGCTGCGGTACAAAATCTTCACCCTGATTTACAACCTGTGCCTTGTCATACCTTAAGTTCTGCGTAAAACTGCCTATGGAATATCTGCCATTGTAACCATGCCTGAAGTTAATATTGGTGAAGAACTTTCCTATGGCTTTAATGCGGGTGAGTCCATTGTAGTTGATATTCCAGCCAGGAAGCGGAATTTTCGGGAAACCGGAAACATTCGTACGTCCGGGATCCATGCCTGAATATGTAGTGTACAAAGAACCAATTAATACATCCTGGTGTTGTTTGCTGTAACCAATCGGAAACCGGGAAATTGTATCTTCTCCAGGCGTCAGCACACGCTGATCGCCAAACATCAGTTTTTGTGCCACACTGTAGCGGTTTGCCTGAAACTGCGTAAATACCGCATTCACTCGGTTATCCCCAATTACATTGTCTTTCACAAAATGGGTTCGTATAAAATTTCCGGATATGTTGTAATTACCCATTTGTGTCAATCCTTGATCTACCCAAAAGGTGCCGTCCCATCGGAAAATACTTTGGGTACCCTGCATACTGTTTCTGCTCAAATCAAGCTGAATTCGGAGACTCTTGATGGGTTCAACGGTTATATTACCGGTAAAGGCTTCTGTGGTTGATGTTCGGTAAAAATTACTCTGGCGAATATCGTCATTTAATGCTCCGGTTCGCGCAAGACGGTATCGGATATCGGTCTCCTGCATACCAAAAACGAACGACAACCCCGGCTGAACATGTTTGAAATTATGACCAAAATAGTCCGGTTTATAGCGGAATCCCGGCAAATCTGTAGTCTGCTTAACACTATAGCTGAAACCCGCATTTTTAAACATACTCACAAAATTGCCAACGGCAATTTTAAAAGGGTTTGCTTTTTTCTTTCCTTCTTTGCTCTTATCCAGAGCACTCTCATATTTTTCTTCTTCATCGGACTTCTTCTCTCTGGCTTGTTTCTTCTTGGAGGGTTTTTCCAGATCCCTTATCCATGGTATTTTTTGATACAGGCTTTGAAAATTCAATTGCCCCTGAATGTTTATGTCCTGTCCGTTGCTGATGCGATTACCCAGAGAAGCAAATGCAGGCGGCGCCTGATTCCATTCGTAACTTCCGGTATAATTTATACTCGTATTAATCCAGTCCAGCCGGCGAAACTTGGTAAAGGGCAGCGAATAATTTCCATTAATTGACTGGGTAAAACGGGTCATTCTTCCCAACGTATTAAATTCCCTGCGCACCAGTTCCTTTCGCCCCTCAGTATCCAGACTTCCGTAAGGCTCTTCAATTCTGGAATTGGCTGTAGCGTTGTAGTTAATGGTAAGTGAACTGAACAGCGGCATACTTGCGTTGTAAACGCGGTTCAGTGTAAAGTTCTTGTCGTATAACCGGGGATTTATCTGACGGAAGTTATTGTTATTTCTGGCCTGCATCTCACTATAGAAGCGGTTTACCTGCCATTGCGTAGAAAAATTTGCAGGTAACAGATTGAAGTTGATTTCCTTTATGGGATTTAGCCAGCGGGGCTTCAGTTTATTAAATGGTCTAATAAATTTGGTTGGAATGGAATACTGGTAACCCAGCGCACCTTGGGTAGTTTCCGCGAAAAATTTTTCTATTTGCTGGTTTCTTCGGTAATTGCGCTGAAAACTGTATGTAGCATTAAAATTGGATAAACTCCAGGGCATGGGCTTTTTACCGGGCCTGGCGGCTATTCTGATATTGTTGAAGTTTAAACTGTAAAGTGAAGAATAATCTTCGGCGGCTTTTCTCACGGCTTCGCGCTGTGCCTTATCCAAAATACCATTGAGGAAAGTGGACATTTCAATATCTGGGTTAAGCGGATTGAATTTGGGACGAATATAATTTTCTGAGTACCCAACATACATGGGTAAACTGATTCCGGCCTTCTTGGGGAAAAATTTGCCCAGTTCCAGGTTACTCGCAATATCATAATTCATATTGGTACTCAGACTGCGGTCATTCAGTTTCTTGTCTACATCCCCAAATCCAATGGTTCGTATGCTGCCTGCAAGATTTAAAGTCCCAAAATCAGCCAGAGTGGTCTGCACATTGCCCAAAGCGGCCCAACCACCGCGGTTGGCGATATTTTTAACCCGCAGCTCATTTACCCAAACTTCAAAGCACTGCGGTGCATCGGTATTGTTTTTAATACCAATCATCATTACCCTTACATTTCCAACGTCTGGCAAACCCAAGACGGTGATTTTACCATTTTGCGAAGGCCGTATAAAGGGAGCCGACATAGGCCAACCTGCATTTTGTCTTTGAATTTTCAACTGAAAAAGACGCTCGAGTTCCAGATCGATGAAGTTTTCATCAGGCCATATTAGTTTATCTGCACCGGGGGTTCCTTTATTGATATTGCTGCGTGTAATTTTTAAAGGTATTTCATACTCATAGAAGTTGTTGGTAAGGTCGGTGCCAAAACGAATGAAACAGGAAACATCACCATCCTTCAGCTGCGGCGCAGCAGGGGCCTCAGCATGCACATAGAGCTGAAGATTTTTATAGTTTCTGATATCAAACTGACTGGTTTTAAATGCACCTCTGGCATCGCCGGGCAACATGTTGCAGGTAGACAGAGACAATGATTGTTCATTTTCAAGTACAGTGCCCAGGGATGCCATGTTCTGAACCCTTACCACACCCGGTGGCGTTACATAGGATATAGGTGCTCTTTGCCCGTTTTCCTCAATGTTTACGGTAGAAACCACAAACTTGGTGTTGTCATTGGGGTCCTGAGGAACAATAACACCCGGTGTTTTAAGTGAATTTGTATACCTGCGCCAATCGGCCCTGACCATGTTTATGTAACCCATTCTCAGCACGGCGCTGTCGGCAAAACCCGTCATTATCATGCGCATAAAGCGTATACTCTTGAAATCACTGATATTGCCCACAGCCTTTTGGAACTGGCGAATAGGAATTTTAAACTGGTACCATTTGATCTCTTCTTCCTTACCGTTGCGGAGTTTAACACGTTTTCTGGCTATATCGGCCACATAGTTCTTTCCGATCTGCAAATCGGCCGCGCTGATATTTATCTGATACTGGTAATAGTCTTCGCTTTGGTTCAGTGTAAAGTCACGATTGACATCCTCATCATTGGGCGCAGTAGATGAAGATTTGGGCATGTCGGCATATTTACCTGTAAAACGATCGGGACTTGAATTGCCCTGCATGCCCTGAAAACGGCTGTATCGATTTATGATATCGGCATCTGCCGTAGTATATTTTTCTTCCAGATAATGTACAAAATTGTCATTGGACGGATCATTCTTAGCTTGGTTGTATATGGCTGAATTGACACCAAAGTTGGTTTCCAATAATTTCAGGTATGTCTGGTTGAAATGCTCCCGCTCCTGCTCATCATTCATTCCATCCAGGCCTGCATCCTGCTCCTTGAGTGTAGCAGGATCGTTATTAAATGCAAAATTTATTTGTGGAATGGAGGGCACTATTGCATAGTCTGTAGTGTCCGTGTTGGTGTAATCTGCGGTTGATGGCCGTCCGTTTTCAAACGACTTGCGCCTATCGGGTAAAATATCCTCACTGATGCTTCCCAGATGAAGATAAAGATTGCCTTTAAGACCCGGATTTTTAATGAGCGGATCCATCATCCAAACTTCGATATAATCGATATTAGCTGCTTCAAAATCATTCTGATCTATTCGGCGCATAATTCCGGCCCAGCTGCGTTCGGGTTGCAACAAGCGGCCACTGGCATCAATTTGCGTGGGATCTGAGTTGAAATTGTATAATCCGCGCAGTGTGGGTCTATAAACCATATCCAGCGTGGTCAGCAATGTTGGTGTTCCAGGAGGAAACTGACGCTGGGGAAAAACTTCACGCTGATCTATCTGGCGCATGTAGGGATCGCTGAGAATTTCATCTACCCTGGCCTTTATATTATAGGGCATGTCTTCTTCGCGGTAGAACAGCTGATCGATGCTGTAAAAGGAGAGACTGCCGTGGCGGTTCATCCATTTAAGTTTGCCGGGATCCTGTATTTCCGCAAAAAGGTCAGGTTGTTTCTGGGGGATACTTGCAATTGTCCAGTTGGAAATTTGCTTTAAATCATTGGGCAATTCAGCGTTCTCAAAATCCTCGAGATTAGATATACCCCGTTGTCCGCCTTGAGACCTGTGATTGTGGGGAATGATTTTGGCAAATTCCCCATACACAGTAATCCTGCTGATCTCTTTGGTTTCAAGGAACGGAAGCCTGTCAATCATGCGGGTAATGAACCTTGATTTATTGCTGTAGGCTACATCTGCACCCAAAATTGAATTTAGCAGAGGTTCTTCGTTAAAATTGGTTTTGGTGGTTAACGGGCGTTCATACATGTGCAACCCGGTGGCACCAAACAATAGGTGTTTATTGAATTTATGTTCAATCCTTCCTCCCACAAGTGTTTTCTGCTGGATGTTAAAAAAGCTCTGTCCATCTGCACTGGCGCGGATTTCGGCACCGCCACGGAGCAATCCGTCATTGATGATGCGAACACGTCCCAGAGCATAATCCACCTCATAATCCATACCCTCCTGAAGCGGGCGTCCATTAGCTGTTACCCTCACAGAGCCTCGCTGAAGGTTAGTGGTACCCAGAAACAATTCAGCACCGTTGGGGCTCTTATAACTACCGGTAAGGAAGAATTTATTGTGTTTTACATCCTGCTGAGCAAGCCATTTTGTACTATCATACAATGCGTCATAACAATAGTAGTCCGCAAAATCTGTTCTGCCTCCGAATCTATTTCTCATAAAATCCCCAAAAGGTTCTGTTACGGGAAATATGATGCGGGCATATTGCGCCTGAACCGTCAGACCTTCAATAGCATCAAAAATTCCATCAGGTTTTGCTTCCTGCTGTCTGTTTAGTTTATCCAAACCAAGCACCCTGATAAGAGGATTGCCATTGGCAAATGCGGGCACAGCATTTTGCACAGGCAGGTAATTGTAATCTGCACCGCTTGTATCATCCGCATACAGCACATTCAGTTTAAAATCTTCCAGTGAAAGACTGTATGTATTCAGTGTGTAAATATTTTTCATCATCAGATTCCACATGGGTAATTTGGTTCTGATGGTATTGCCTTTCAGCATCTTTAAAAACAGCATACGCTGATCACCGGGCGGCACATCACGGCTAAATTCACCTACGGTGTAAACCTTTCCGTTTAGGGTATATTCAAAAGCCACGGCAAGAATTTCGTCGTTGTTCAACGGCTGGTTCAGGGATATGTAACCAAGTTGAGTATTGAGTGTAAATTCATTGCTGTTGAGCTGTTTTGCGTTGTTTAGAATATCAAAGTCTACCGTTTGTTCAAAATTGGGATACAAAGAAAAAAGCCGGTCTACCGATGTGCCATTCTTTCTTGCCAGGTTGTCATTTGCTATTTGTGCATACAGAGAATTGGAAGCATTGTCAGGTGCAGGATCGATATTTCCGCCCAGATTATTTCTGTAAGGCTTTGACTCACCCATATCATGAAAAACCACAATATCGCGCGGGGTTTCAATGTTGGCACTGCGGTTAGTAACCCAAACTTCTACCCTGTTGATGATGACACCACTTGCCACAATGGGAAGATTCTCGAGAGATGTATTGTAATTTTCACGGAAATACTGAGCAAGAAAGAAGTGTCTGTTTTGGTCGTAGTTATCGGCAGTAATCCTGAATTCATTTAGTTGCTGCCCGCCCTGAAGAACCGTTTCTGTGCTTTGTCCTTTGTTTTGGCTGAATACGGTTTTTACCGTGGTTTTACCAAATTGCGTGGTGGTGCTGAACCCAAAGAGGTTGTTGGCAGGTTTAATAAGCTGGGTAGGTAGATTTAAACTGACATTACCCACCTGCACATCTTTTAAAATCCCGTCTGGTTTGCCTTTCCAGCCCAGATTGGTCTGGTTATCAAATTCAAATGCTGCTTCGGTGTCGTAATTAATACCCAGCTTTACATTTTGTCCAATCGACCCGTTGGCACTAATCTGCAACTGCTGGTCAAACACAGGCACAAAATATCTTTGCTGCCGTTTACTGAAGGACGGATTGCGGTTAACATTTACATTGCCGCCCAGTTTAATCATGGCAGATCCGTTCAGCTGAAAATCAACTCCCCCCTCTCCAAAAATCTTGCTTATGGTAGGATTCGTGAGTTCTGTTTTGATGTAATCATTGATACTCCCCTTGCCTGCACTTTCGGCATTAAAACTGGCATTCTGAGATTTTTCGCGGTAATAATCCATTCGGTTTGCACGGGTTGTTTCTTTAAAATAATCGGCTACAGACATAGTCTTTCCGGTAGGATAAGACATTCCGCCAATGGTTTTAAATTCTTCGTATCTGTTGGTTTTGGGGTTGTACTTCCACTCCGAAGTTATGGGATTTTGTAAATCAACATTCGATGTTGATTTGGATTTCTGCCATGGTTTTCCGGAATTTATGCTGTATTTAAGTGAAGAATCTGTTTGTGCCGATACGTGATGATTTAACAACAGCAAAATAAGAAAGGATACAATACCTTTTAGCAAAACTGACTTTGTCCTGAACCATGCCTTTCGGCCGGAATTTTTCATACTTAAAACAGAAACAAGTAAACGTAGTGGTTCGTTCTATATTGTCAGGTTTGTGTTAAACAACGCAATTTACAATATTTTCAGTGAATTACGAATAAATTCCTCTACAGTAAGTGTTGTTTTACCATTATCTGATACTTTCATAAGTGCCTTTTCCGCAGCGCCTTTGTTGTATCCAAGACTAAGTAAAGCTGACAGGGCCTCATTTATAGCATCAGACAAGCCCGGACTTACCATCGTTGCCATGCCTTTTATTTTTTTACCGCCCAGTTTGTCGCGTAATTCCAGCACAATACGCTGTGCTGTTTTTTCACCTATTCCTTTGATGCTTTTAAGCAGTTCCACATTGTCATTGAGTATAGCGACCGACAATGACTCCGAATCCAGGCTGCTAAGCATCAAAATACCGGTGCTGTTACCCACACCACTTACAGAAGTGAGCAGACGAAACATTGCCCTTTCTTCAGGCTCACTGAAACCGAACAATACAATCCCAACCGGATTCTGGTTTTCAACCTTGAAAGTTTGTTCAACAAAAACCCTGGCCAGTTTTTGTGACTTTATTTTTTCATAGGTATAAATGCTGATGGACAAAAGATATCCCATTCCTGCATTCTCGATTACCACATGGGTCGGGCTAATTTTTTGAATATTTCCTTCAATAAAATCAAACATAATTAACGGGTATATTTTTTTCTGCGGATAACAAAGTTAACTAGTCCGAGCAATACGATGAAACACAGTGGCAGCAATATATTGAACCACTGCCAGTAGCTTTTCCCCTCTTTCACCTTCACCTGATCCAGCAAGCGAAGCTGTGTTTCTCTCGCCCTGATTTCAATTAAGCCATTATCATCAATCAAATAATCAACACAGTTTTGCAGAAACTTCTGGTTGGCAAATGTAATCTGGCTGTATCGGTCATAGCCGGTGGGGAAATTACCACCTTTGCTACTCACAAAATTACGGATAATATCACCATCTGAAATTACAACCATGACACTTTGCCCATCAGGCAAATAATTTCCAAGATCAGGTTTCTTCTGGTACTGAAAAGGCGATTTAAATTTACCCTCCATTAAAACTCCGCTGACCTGTGGGCCGGACTTCATGGTTTTGGCATAGTTTCTATCGGTACTCATCATGGCCACAGTTATTAATTCTACTGTTGCCGGTGCATTTGCCACTTTTGTATATCCTGATGAAACCAGCAATGGCGTTGTTTTCAACCCCTGCCTGTCTTTTATTTTGAGGGTGCCTGGAAACTGGGTCCATACTGCCCCGATATTTTTATTGATAACATGCTTAGTGTATTTGCTTGTGAAGAGCGGAAAATACGGAAATGGTATTAATTCCATTCTACCTCCCATTGGCAGAGGAATACGATTGCAAGTCAAATCCTGTAAAAGATCGGTATTTACTCCAACACCATACCCAAATAAGCTTGTGATAATGTTTTCCAGACCTTTGTTCATGGCCATCACAGTAGGTGCCCGCTGAAAACTGTCAATTTCAACATGTACAGGATCTAGCAACCAAATTACCTTGCCACCTTTCATGATAAACTGGTCTATCAGGAATAATTCTGCAGGAGAGTAGTCTTTTTCTGGTTTTACAACCATGAGAAGATCTGCGGCATTAAGGCGATGCTGTAAACTCCGCAACAATATTAATTCGGTGCTGTCCTTAGCTGCTTTTATCTGTGTCTCAAATGGGCGTGCAGATTCAGGATCCGAGACATTCAGATTTAATGGCTCTACATTGTAATATCGGCTCAATTCTGCAGCAAAAGAACCAACCCGCGCATCCAGCATCTCCCCATTTCCGTCTGCCACTATAATTTTTTTGGCTTTTTCGGTAACGCACTGGCGCAGTGCATTGGCCATCTCATATTCAATGTTGTCAATAGATCCTTTGATATTTTTTTCAAGATCCACCGAAACATCATACTGAAAAAACCTTATGGCAATGGTTTTGCCTTTGTAAATAAATTCCGCACCCGGTATCAGATATTTAATCCGGGTTTCATCTCCGTCTTCACTATCAACATCCCTCACCGGCTCCATTCCCCTTTCGGCAAAGCTTTCCAGTATACCGGCTACTTCTTTTTTGTCCTTGTCTTTCAGCGGATCGGTAACCTCAATTTCAATTTTGTCACCACTGGCTTCACGAAATTCATAAGCCATATCACGGATTTCGTTCCGCAATTGCTTGAATTTTGCACTCATTTCGCCATCCAGATACAGTTTAAAGTATAATTTTTCTTCTACCCTGGATGTTAACTTACGGCTTGTTTCACTTAGCGTGTAGCGTTTTTCCTGGGTGAGGTCAAATCGCTTATAATAGAATGATGACAAGGCATTAATTACTACAATGCCCACCAACAGCATCAGCAGTTCAAGCCAGCTTTGGGTCTTATACAATCTGTGTTTTTTCGTCACCATTTTCTGCTTTCAAAAACAATTTTGGTACAACCAATAAACAACGCGCTGAAACTGAGCATATACAATATATCGCGGGTGTCCAGCACCCCGCGGCTCATGCTGTCGTAATGATATTGCAGGCTAAACCATTCCAGGCTCTTGCCGATGGCATCCAGCACCGAAATATCGCCCATCATGCCCAACACTACATAAAAGAAAAAGCCCAGAGCCATACTGCTGATGAGCGCTACAATCTGATTGTCGGTTATGGCAGATGAAAAAACACCCATTGCGGTATAAGCCATTCCCAGCATCACCAGGCCGAAGTAACTTCCCCACATTGCCCCTGTATCCAAATTTCCTTCTGTTTGGCCAAGCTTGGAAAGACTGTAGTAATAGACAAGTGTTGGTAGCAGAGATATCAACAACAATGAAACACCAGCAAAGTATTTACCCAATATAATTCCTAGATCTGAAACAGGCCTTGTGGTTAAGGTTTCCAGGGTCCCAAGTCTTTTCTCTTCCGAAAAACTGCGCATGGTTATGGCCGAAATCAGAAAGATAAAAATAAAGGGCGCCATTTCAAACATCACCTGCATGCTGGCCAGACCCAAATCGAATACAGAATTGCCTTTAATTACCCACATAAATAAACCCGTGGCACCTAAAAACACCAGCATCACCATATAGGCAATCAGCGAACTCAAAAAACTACGTATTTCTTTTTTATAGATTGTCCACATGGCCGGTTAATTGTCTGAAAATAGATTCCATTGAGTCTTTTTCGCTCACCAGTTCGGTTACCTCAAGGTTCGATGACAAAGCAAACTGTGATACAGCCTGCCTGAATTGCATATTATCACCGGCAAGGCGCCAGGTGTTGTCGCCCAAAGCGGTAAGCTCCAGCAAACCCTGAATTTTTTTCAATTCATCTCCACTGACAACCGATGCAAACTGCACACGCACCAGCCATTTTCCCTCAGATCGATTGCGAAGGTTTTCCAGTTTATCATCAGCCACGATAACGCCTTTGTCAATAATTATCACACGGCTGCAAATGGCCTCTACTTCCTGCATGATATGGGTGCTGAGCATAATGGTTTTGTTGCTTCCCAGGTTTTTAATCAGGTCGCGTATTTCCATTACCTGATTGGGATCCAGACCGCTTGTAGGCTCATCTAGAATCAGCACATCCGGGTCGTGAATAATGGCTTGAGCAAGCCCCACACGCTGACGGTAGCCTCTGGAAAGTTGCCCGATTTTCTTGTGTTTTTCTTTACCGAGATGGGTAAGCGCAATTACCTCATCAACCCTTTCGTTAACATTTTTCACACCACCCAGACCAGCGGCAAACGCAAGGTATTCCCTGACATACATATCCAGGTACAACGGATTATGTTCGGGCAAATAGCCAACATGTTTCCGCACCTGAATGCTCTGGTCTGAAACATCGAGCCCGCAAACTTTAGCTTCACCGGAAGTCGGAGGAATATAGCAGGTGAGCATTTTCATGGTGGTACTTTTTCCGGCACCATTAGGCCCCATAAAACCCACTATTTCACTGGTCTCAATTTCAAATGAAATGTTATTTACAGCCTTTTGAATGCCGTATATTTTGGTCAAACTATTTACCTGAATACTCACGTTGGTTTCGCAAAAATAGGCATTACACACACGGTTGAATACCCAACATTCCTGTGTGACTTATTTTCTAAACAGCACCCATAAAGAGTCAGGCGCCAGCCTCTTCACCATCAGCTGCAGAGGCAGCCATTTCGCCCAATTCGCGATCCAACAAATATAATCCGCTACCGTCTTTACCAATGATCTTAAGCTTATTGAGAATGCTTTTTACCTGCTTCTCTTCTTCCATCTGCTCACTCACATACCACTGCAGAAAATTATTGGCCGCATGATCGCACTGCTTCAGCGAAACATCCACCAGTTCGTGAATACTTTTGGTAACTTTCTGTTCCTGTTCCAGTACATTTTTAAAACAGGTATGAAAATCCTTAAATGATTTGGGCGGAGCCTCAATGGCAGGAACCATAGCGCGGCCGTCATTGTTGTTAATAAAATGAAAAATTTTGAGCATATGCATTCTTTCCTCGTCGCTATGCTTGTAAAAAAATGCAGCTGCACCCTCGAAACCTTCAGAATCCATCCAACTGGCCATACTCAGGTATACGGCACTTGAGTATGCCTCTAACGCAATCTGATGCTGAAGGGCTTTTTCAATCGTTTTTGAAATCATAAATTTGGTGTGCTAAATTACAAAATAAACCCACAAGTTGCTTTTTTGTTTTATTTGTCGGCAAAACGCTTGATCTGGGTCTCAAGTTCTTCCTCTGCGCCGGGGGTATAACCTTGATGCGACCATACCACAATGCCACTGCCATCCACAATAAAAGTCATAGGCGGATTGTTCACATTCATGGCACGGGCAAGATCAGAGTTTTCATCCATAACGATATCGTATTCCCAGCCATAACCAAGAACCTTGGGCTTTACCTTCTTGCTGGTACGTGCATCATCAATGCTCACTGCCACAAGTTTAAGGTTGTATTTTTCTTTCCATTCTTCATAATGCTCGTTTATTGCCTCCAGTTCTTTGATGCAGGGAACACACCAGGTCGCCCAGAATGAAATTACCGTAATTTTTCCGGGTTCGGCTACGGCTTTAAAATCCATAGGCTGACCATCCATATTTTTCACCTGAATGGAAGGCAGGGTTTGGTTTTGTGCACCTGCTTGAAAGGCAAATGCGGCAAGCATAAAAGTAAGGAGCAGAATGTTTTTCATATACGTTTGGCAAAGTAATTCAAATCATGTGCCAATTTTCAAAATGGTATCTTTTACAAGGCTTCTTAAATTTTATCACAGCTGTCTTGTATCCCAAATTTGAGGCTACAATGGGTGGCGGAAACATTAGCTTTCCCGTATTTATTCACTATTGTTATTTTTTGGGTTTGTGATCGTGGCTTAGAAAAAAATATGATTTGCCAAACAGGAAAACCTAGAAAAAGGTATACTTGTCATTAATAAACTGTTTTGGATGTTTTTTGCCGCATATGCTATGGTTAATCTTCTTTCAGCACTCATTCATCTTTCAGATTCATACTGGAGAAATGGCACTGGTATGGAAATCGTTTTACAGACCAATTACTGGGGGAAATGTTTTGCTTTATTTAGAGATTTAAGATTGAAATACCCGGAGATTATGAACATTATAATGCCGGCTGAAAAGTATATTACTGTATATTCTCAAATAATTATTTTGTCGCTTTTTTTATGGAAATGGGGCAAAAAGATCGTATCAATATAATTTATCGCGTATTTGTTTCATGTAGTTTTTCTTCTCAGAATTTTGTGGATGCCGCATTTTACATTGTTGTTAACGGTGCTATTGTTTTACATAGAAATGCTTTAGCTTTATGGATGGCAACTCATAAGACGACCTTCCCAAGACATTGAGGAATTGCGAATTTTCATGTGGATTGGATATGCATTCTTCCTGCTGTTATTTTCATTGCGTACACCGGACATTGCAGGCTATACGGATATAGCATTCTGGTTTTTGAGGGAGTGTAATATCCGCGTTGTGTTTAACCGGAGAATAAACCAAATGGGGCTTTGGCAACCAAACTTCTTTAATACGGAACACATCGAAAATTCACGCAGGTTTATTATCTATCACAAAAACGGGAAAAAGAAGGATATAATTCCAATCTTAGGGAAACAGGGGGAGAGAATGAATTATTTGCCAGATCTCTTGCTCATTGACAATCAGGGGTTGGAAAACATTTGCCACAACACATGTTATTAAGTAGTTTCGGCAGATTCTTTCTCATACATGAACTCCCCCACTCCCTATAAATGGAAAGGCTGTGCCGTGGAAAGACTAAATTATAATTGATTATTTTGCGAAAGGTTACAAAGGCATGCATGAATATGAGGTAGAATTCTGGGATAGAACCAAACCTAATAGGAAAGGGATTCCCAGCTGGGACTATTCTGACACCATGACGGAAGTGAGAAAGTATAAATTGGAGGGACTCATTTGCCCGAAAGAATACCCATTAAACGTTGAAAAGAAAGTGCATACAATCGCCATCCTTAACCACATACTCTTTCCCTTCCACACGCAATTTACCCACTGAACGACAAACCGCTTCGGTTTTGTATTGCACATAATCCTGGTAGGCAATTACTTCAGCACGGATAAATCCTTTTTCAAAATCTGAGTGAATCTCGCCGGCCGCCTGCGGTGCCTTGGTACCTTTGGTAATAGTCCAGGCACGCAGCTCTTTAACGCCAGCAGTGAAGTAGGTTATATAATTCAATAATTTATATGCGGCTTTTATCAGTTTTTCCACGCCACTTTCGGTCAGCCCCATTTCTTCTAAAAATAGTTGGCGGTCTTCAAAGCTTTCAAGTTCGGCAATTTCTGCTTCAATGGCAGCCGAGATAATCAATATTCCTGCGTTTTCATCTGCAATGGCCTGCTTCACCTTCTCAACATGGGCATTGCCTTTTACCACACTTTCCGGATCGACATTGCACACATACAGCACAGGTTTGTCTGTTAGCAGGTGCATATCCTTCACTAGGGCGCGACGCTCTGCGTCTAAACTTAGCGTTCTGAAGTTTTTACCCTGCTCTATGTGCGACTTGAAAGCCTCCAATACTTCCAGCAAACGTGCAGCCTCTTTGTCGCCGGCCTTGGCCTGTTTGTGAATTTTGGTGATGCTCTTTTCAATGGATTCAAGGTCCTTCAGCTGCAGTTCCGTATCTATAATTTCCTTATCTGCCACCGGATCTATTTTGCCATTCACATGTATCACATTGGGATCATCAAAACAGCGCAGCACGTGCAGTATAGCGTGTGTATTTCTAATATTTCCCAAAAACTGATTGCCCAGCCCCTCACCTTTGCTGGCACCTTTCACCAGACCGGCGATGTCTACAATTTCTATGGTTGTAGGCACCACGTTTTGTGGATTTACAAGTTCGGTGAGCACGGCTAGTCGTTCATCAGGAACGGTAATGGTCCCCACATTGGGTTCTATGGTACAGAAAGGGAAATTGGCAGCGTGTGCCTTGGCGCTGCTTACCGCATTAAAAAGTGTGGATTTACCCACATTGGGCAGTCCGACGATTCCGCATTGTAAACTCATTTTTTTAGTTGACAGTTGAAAGTTGATAGTCTACTGTCTGGCTGGTAGCTATGGATTTAATCATATTCTTTACGATTTGCTTTTGATGCATCATTTTCTTTATTTAATTGTTTTTTGAAATATTGATTATTGAGGTAAGAATTCTCTGCAATTCAACCACATCATTTAAATAGTAGCGAAATTCGAAATCTTCTGGTATTTCAGAGGCTTTTATCAGTTTAGGCCAGCATTCAGTCTCCTGCGCTTCTTTGAGTGCAATCATAAATTTATGAATGAAATCTTTACGGGTTCATGCAGCAAGAGACTCATTAACACTGGCGCCAATCGATGTCCCCCTGCGCAAAAGCTGCCCGCTAAATATGAATTGCTCTTCGGCAGTTAGTTGACTATTGAGCCTCACAATTTTGTCAGCAAAATCAAATGCCTTTGTTAAAACGATGCTATTCTCACGATTACTCAATGACGTTTTTGTTGCTTAAGTGCTTTTCTTGCTGGTGACTATCAACTGTATTGTTTAAAATGTTTTGTTTCAAACTATTTACTTTCAACTGTAAACTAGATTAAATCCCCTATATCCTGAATAACCTTTCTGGCAAGAGCGTCAGCGGTATTTTGGGTATTGCTTTCGGCATATATACGGATAATAGGTTCAGTATTGGATTTACGCAAATGCACCCAGTCTTCGTCGAATTCAATTTTCACACCGTCGATGGTATTAATAGGATGCTTTTTGTATTTTTGTTTCAATGCCTCCAGCACAGCATCCACATTCATTCCGGGCTGCAGCTCAGCTTTATTTTTACTGATAACATAGGATGGATAGGAAGCACGTAAAGCGCCGGTCTTCATACCGCTTTTAGCTAGATGTGTTAGAAACAGGGCAATT
>Ga0194116_10003075_pt1 | contig 20522 bp, 22 predicted proteins | sample TA2MahsurfametaG_4_FD_148617 | JGI IMG/M metagenome (GOLD analysis project Ga0194116, IMG submission 148617) | Freshwater microbial communities from Lake Tanganyika, Tanzania - TA2015008 Mahale S9 surface | ecosystem: Environmental > Aquatic > Freshwater > Lake | place: Tanzania: Lake...
CCCCAATCCCCAATCCCCAATCCCCAATCCCCAATCCCCAATCCCCAAAAAAATCTATTAAAAAAATACTAAATAAATTTTTTCTTTGTAAATTTCTTTAAAAAGACTTTTCTTAAAATATATTTTCTCTTGGCTACCTTTATATATATTTCTTATATAATTAATGAATTGTTATGTTAAAAATAATTAAGATTTTCATTTTTATTTAAGATTTAAATAAAGTAAATGTATTCACATAAAAGATTACTTTATTTATTATTTATAGCTTAAATTTTTATTTTAATTTTAAAATTAAAATATGATCTTCAAAAATAAAATTATGAAATTGAAAAATTTTTTTAAGGTCATGAGAAATCCGAATGATAGAAAAAACTTTTTATTATCAAAATTGACTTTGAAAAATTTTATTATATATGGTATGCTTACAAATATTGTATCCACAATCATCCTTATTCCAATTTTTAATGATTCGTATATTAATTTATCGATTAGCAGATTAGTTTCAAGAATGATAGGAAAAATAGGTGATTTAAACATTCCATTATTCATGCGAAACAATGTTTTCTCAAGTTATATTAGATTTTATAAAGTTAATAGAGATGAGATATTAGATCCTGATCTTAATAATTATAACACCGTTAAAGACTTTTTCATAAGAAAAATTAAAGTAAATTTTTTCTTTGATAAAAATTACTTTAGATTTTTTTTTTTAATAAATATTTAAGTTGGAGAATCGGCCCATAGAAAATCAATCAGATGAAATTCTCTCTTCACCATGTGATGGTAGGATATTTTCTTTCAGTGAGATTCATAATTTTGATGAAATATTCTTTGTAAAAAAAACAAAAGATTCTCTAACAAAATTTTTATTTGGGGATTTCCATAAAAACCATCCAAATTGGCGCTTAGAACTTCTAAACCCTGAAAAACGTTACTATCAAATGACAATTTATTTATCTCCTGGAGATTGTCATAGGTATTATTCCCCCTCTAATATGAATGTTTCTGAAAGAATATACATTCCAGGATTCCTAGAACCAGTAAAACCAAGTTATGTTTTAAAACATCCAAAGGTATTTTCAATGAATGAGAGAGTTACACTTAGATGTAGCTATAAAGAATCAAAAAAAAAAGATGATATTTTGTATATGACATTTGTAGGAGCTTTAAATGTAGGATCAATTAACCTTAGTTTTGATGATTATTTAAAAACTAATGATAAGACAAATATCCCCGATATAAATGATGAGTCTAATTTTATTTTAAAATACAGCGAAATTTTGCAAAAAAATTATAACTTCATAAAAGAAAATGAAAAAATTTATTACAAACCAAAAGTTGATGAATTTGAGCAATCACTATTAAATGAATATGAAGAGTTTGATGTTAGAGATACTATAGATCTCGATATGGATGTAATTCAGAAATACAAAATAAATGTTGATAATATTCAAGGAAAAACTAAAGATTATATAGAAAATGCTGTTGTAGAGATTACAAAAAGAAGAGCTGAGATATTAAAATATAACATTTACAATAATTTTTTAAGTGAAGATATAATCTCATATAAAATACGTAAAAATTTGAAGAATCCAAAAAAATTGAAAATAGAAGATTATAAGGTTTCAGATAATGGTGTTGAGTTTTCTAAAAAAGATGAATTAGGATGGTTTAATTTTGGATCTACGATTGTTCTTGTATTTTCTATAGATAAAGAAAAAGAGATTATATCCAAATATAAGCAAGGAGAGCAAGTAAAAATAGGTCAGTCTTTGTTCGAAATTAAAAATTGAATGAAATCCAGGAAGTCTTTGGAAAAAGTTTTATTTAAAATATTTAAGATTTTTTACATTTATTTTAATAAACCTAAAATAAAATTTTTGGAATTCGACTATGAGAGTTAAAATATTTAAGATTTTTTAATAATGTGATTTTCTCATTAATGAGTATGAATTATTAAAAAATTAAATTAGTTTATGTATCTATCTTATTGTATTTATGAGATGTTATTAATCCTCATAACAATAAAAATTATAAAAATTTTGGTAATATTTTATCATTTTAAAAATTTGAAAGAAATTTCTGTAGTTGATTTTAAAATTTAATTGATTTATTATTAATTAAAAATCAACTGATTTTAAATTTTCATCAATTATTTTTATTTTATGTTTAAAATTGATAAAAAAAATATTAAGCTTTTTTGATGAAACAATTTTTATAAATGTTTATTTAATTAAAAATTGTTTATATTAAAAATAAATATTTATATCTTTAATAAACAGTATTATCAGAATTAATTATTAATAACAATTTGAATTTTTGATTTACCCATAATTTTATCAGATATAAACAAATCTTACTATAAAACAATTAGAATATAAGAAATCAATTATTCTCTTTTTTAACTTCACATTGATAATTCGATCCTATAGATCTTTCATCTTGAGATAATTCACTTATTTTTCTTTTTTTCTACAAAATCAATATAAAAATATAAATCCTCATTACAAACGTAAATTAAAATGTTTCTAAAAGAAATTAAAAGGTTCCAATTTAAAAGGATTAAATAAAATACATTTAATAGAGCAAAGTCCTTAGTTGCTTTATCAAAAGTAAGTTTGTTTTCATCCCCGAAAGGTAATGAATTTCTATTAATTAATAAATTACTTAAAAAATCTAAAAAATTAGAAGATGTAATATTTGCTAATTCATTTGTTTGTGAAGAAAGTGGCTTATAATTGATTGTTCCATCATCTATCTTTAACTCATTCTATAATTATTCAAATCACAAATAAAAAATTTATTTTTTAAAATATCTAATTAAAAATTAATAAATATAAAATATCAATGTTATCTTAATTACTTTTTGATTCAGATTTTCCTCGAATTTATTCTCCTTAAAAGATAAATTAGTTTTTTTTGAAGGAATAACTTTTTGAATTAAATTTATATTCTCATAAGGCATTATTGAAACATTTTTATTTGTATCTTCATCTACAGAATTTGTAATTTTACTTGCAGAATTTAATTTTTCATTAAATTTTTCTAATTCAGAAATTTTTTTAGGTAGCAGTGATTTATTGGAATAATTGGTGTTTATTATTCCTATATTATTGATATTTATAGGTTGTTCTTCTTCTTGTTTAATATCTATTTTTTCAGAAAAGCTATTTTTATAATCTTTGATATTATTGTTATTATTTAAATTTTTATGGAAATTTTGTTTATCTGATTTAAGGCCTTCAGCCAAACTTTCGACTGTAGTATTCTTTAGATGATGATAATTTATTGGACTGAGAATTTCTTTTACAAGTTTATTTATAAAATCATTGCTTTTATTATAAGGATTTACCTTGATGATTATTATAATTAAGTATTTTCATAAAACTTTTATTTAGAATTTGATACACTTATAAAAATAATATACTTCAAATAGGCCATTATTATTCTTATTGTCTGTTTTTATAGATTCTGCAAATTTCATGTCATAATTCATATTTATATTTTGACTTACTAATTTTAAAACAAAAACAAGTAATTTTTCAAAATATTGATCCTTTTCTACTAAAGTAGCTAATCTTTTTGTCATAATTTGATTAAAATCAAAAAGTTTCATTTGATTTGTTTCTAAAATTGAATGTTTCTTTTCAAGTAAATTAATTCTCTCATCAATTCGCTGAATCTATAATAATTGAATATTAAATGTTCAAAATTTTTTAAAAAAATAAAATTTTTTAAAAAAATGAAATTTTTTACATTATTGAAAATGTTTGCTGTATCATTTTTAAGCGATTCTAATTCCATTTTTTTCTTTTTACATCTAATTGGCCTTTTAGATTGATCATTATTTTTTCTTTTGATTTTCTCCAATAATTCACTAATTAAAATTAAAAATTTATTATTATTACTATTTATGAAAATTTAGTTTAAATTTTGAATTAAGAATAAATTCTAAATAAAAAGATATTTCTAAAGTTTAAACAGAAGTTTCTTGAAAATATAGAGATAAATCTTACATTTTCTCCTTCTTGAAATAGGGATGATTAAAAGAGTTATCAGATAAATTTTTGTTTTTGTGAAAATCATACATGTTTAATTGTCTAACAAAAGAAGCAAAATTAGTATGCTTAAAATATTTTGGTAATATTTTTTCACAAAACTCAGATAAATTTTCAATGCAGAAAGACTCACCATCTACTGCCCATTGTATAATACATCTGTTATTTTTATCCTGAATTAAATTATAATATTTTACATTCACTATTTCATATAATTTTGTCAAGAAAGGAGCTAATTTTTTAATTTATAATAATTTAGGATTTTACCAATCTTTTTATGACTCATTTTCTAGAATATTTTTATTTTTATTCTTTTATTAAATTTATTTGAATATTTGAAAGCATGACTTTAAAAATTAATTGACTATTTATATTTTACTTGAGAAGATAATTTTATTTTATTGTTATAAAATATAAAATTTTCGAGAAGTTTGAAAATATATGATAAGGATCTACTTCCGAAAATGGCATTTATTTATATCTCAATTTAAAAAATTTAATTAAGATTTGAGCCCAAAAAAAGAGAGAGAGTCGATAGTCTATAAATTTATTATAATATTTTCTTAAAATACTTTTAAATTGTTTCCTCAATTATGAATTTTTATATTTTTATTTAAGATTATCTAATTATTAAAAAAATCATTAAAAAAATTGTCATTAATTTAATCTTCTAATTTTATTTAAATAGAATTCTTATAAATAAATTTTTTTAATATTTTTTTCGATAATAAACTTAATTCTCTAAGCTTCCATTTCTAATAATCAATTTTTGCAAACTTGACAATGATTATTTCCATAGTTTATGAAACAGCAATTTAAACAAAATTGTTTGACACATATATCATTAAAATCAAATTTCCTGTTTTCTAACTCTTTAACAAGAATATCATTTAAACAAATTTTTCTATTTTTTAATAATGCAGGTAAGAAATCAAAATTGCAAGAACTAATCAGTAAATTGATATCTCTTTTCAAATTATTATCAATATTTTTTTTCATTGAACTTTGTATTTGATTGCTTTTTGGTTGCTCTTGAACTAAAAAAATAAATTGATAATCTATAAATAAGAGTACTTTTATTTCCTTCATTTTTAGAATCAATTATTTTAGGAGAATTCTGATCCAAAGGAGAAGATAGACTTGTAATCAATTTAAGATTTTCAATTATCTAAAATTCAACAATATTTTATAAAACATATTAAATATTTTCATAAATAATTTTATTCAAAAAATTAATTTTATACTGGCTCAATCTTTATAATTATTTGATCACATAAAGAAGTATTTTTCATTGTATGCATACAATTATCTTTTATGACATTTGCAATAACTTCTGTTTTTCCAACTTTAATATCAATTCTGTGTTTGGAGATTATATTTGAGATATAGGTGCAGACGTATTTTTCTTTTTCTGATAATAGGCATTTTTCATTTAAATAAGTTTTATATTCAATCATTTTTTTCTTTTGTTCTTCTGAGATATTATTACTTTCATCGTTAAAATTGCTTTTATGGTTAGAAGAATCCATCTTATCATGATTTTCATTATCATTTGTTTTTTCTACGAAAATTTTTTTTATCTTATTTTTCATTATAAAATATTAAATCGTTATTAAAATGTAATTTTTACTTTCATCACCGACTTCTTCAAATGAATTGGTATTAGCATTATATCTTAATTTTCCTTGAAGAGCTCTATTGTAAGAGTCGACTATTAAAGCAAATATATAAAATATAAAATATATTTGTTTTAAAATAAAATTACTATTGAATTTTTGCTTTATATCTTTTTCTTCTTTTTCAGCTTTTATTAATTTAATTCTGATTTTGGAAGCCAAACTACCATCCTCCTTATTTCTTTTTTTAATAAATTAATATTATGGATATAACAAAATATTAAAAAAGTATTATTTTTTTACTCTTCATTAATCTTATTTTCAACTCGATTAGAGAGTTCATAATTTTTTCCATGAGCATAATTTTTCATATCAGAAATTTCAGTTTGAAATTTTTTTATATCATCAAAATCAAGATTTTTTATTTTCAAATCATGAATTTCCAAATTTTTTTGATTATTAATTCCTATTTGAATTCTGCTAGTAGTCCAAGATGGGTTCTCATTGAGGCTATTTTTGTTATTTTGATAAATATAATTAAATTTATATCCATTAAAATTTCTTTTATTTGAGGAAAAATCTTCTTTATTTTTTTTTAAAATTTGATCTAATGAAAATGTAAAAATTATCATATCATTGAATAAAACAACATATTTCTCTTTTAATGAATAAATTTCAATTTTATTTAATTCATCAATCTCAAAGCCAGAGCATTTTTTTAAGAATGAAATCATTTTCTCGCAATCAAGATCTGCAATCGATTCTAATATTCCATTTTTATTTAATATTAAGCTTATTTTCCCTTTATTTTCGTTTTCCCTAATTAATTTTATCTGCAAATAATTTTCAAAATCGAGATATTTAAAATTAATAAAAATTTCCCCTGAGACTTTAGAAAGGAAAATAGTCTTAAAATAAATATTTTCTTGGATAATTTTATCTCTGAAAAGAATGCTAGTAGAAGGATTTGCGTTGTCATTTCTAATTATATTGGCAGATTGAACTAAAAGAATTTTTGGATTTTTATTGTTTTTATCATTTTTAGAAATGTTTTTTAAATTCCAATTAGAAGGACCATTTATAGAATCGATAGAATCTACTATAATCCAATTTTTAAAAAAATTCCTGTATTGTGATTTAAAATCAAATATATAGTTTTTATTATTGAAATTCCCCATAAATTGTGATTCAAGCCTTGATTGCTGTAATAAATCAATTTGGGAATCTTTTTCTTTCAAAATTTTTTGATATTTCATAAATTTTTTTTTAAGTCTATCTTCCAACTAATTTGAATAATTTACATAAATAACTAAATAAAAAAATTAAGGTTTTAAATTAAATTTCTTATAGAATATTTTCCTTTAAAAAATATTGTTAAAGGATTTACATTAGTTTCTAATTTAGATATTTCTGTAACTCTATTATTTATCACTTCAATTGAGTTTTTTCCTTTTTCAATTTTATCTATTTTTTTTTCAAGATCTTCATTAATTCTATGTTTTAAATACAAATTATTTTCATTTTTTTAATTTAAAAAAGCTTTGAAATTAACTTAATCTATAAAAAAATAAATTTACTAAAATAATGTTTTAATTACATAAAATTATTTATGATATTTACTTTGATAATTCTGAAATTTTTTTACTGCTGTCTATAATTTTTTCTGTGATATGATTCATTCCATCTTCTATTTTTATAAGCAAATCGTTTGAATAAAATTTTGTTGAAGAAGAAACCTCAATGAAAGATGAAAATTCTTTATTTGGATTTTTGTTCATATTTCTATAATATTCATTTTTATTCATATAATTTTCAATAAATTTATTTAGCTCTTGATTCAAATTAAACTCGTCTGTTTGATATGTGCTTAATTGGCTATAGTCATTACTCTCTATATCATTGTCAGTATTTGGAAATTTTTTATTCTCGTTATTCATATTCATTACATTCTTGTTATTTAAAAACTTTTTGTTGTTTGACTCTATTTCATGAATTTTATAAATTGGACTTCCAGAGGAATTTTCAAATAAAATCTTTTTGTCCGTCAATTTCAATAATTTGAATATACTTCCATATTTATTGATTAAACCGTCTTCGTAAGCTCTTTTACAAACGCTAAGTTTATTTCTCTCTGCATTAGGAGAATCAATTTTCGCTTCAAAATCTTTTATATTTAATATGCATTGTATTTTAATTTCATTCAAAAAATTTTTATTCATATAGGTCAAAATATCTTTCAAAGAAGTCGATGAGGTTGCAATGAAATCTGTTAAAGAGTTGAATTCCTCATAATTATTATGCTTAGTTTTAAGGATGATTTTTTTATTGTCAGTAACACAGATATATTGATTATAAATAAAATCTGGTTCATTTTTATATTTATATTTAAAGATCTCATTTTTTTTAAACATTTTCAAATCTATATCATCTAAGTAGCGGACTTTTTTATAAGATTTAAGGTAATTTGAATAAAGTGTTTTGAAAACCATTAAGGTGAAACTATTCATAATATCATGGATTTTTTCGATTTTAACTTTTAAGCCGAGACTCTCATAATAAGACTTTTCAGAATTAATTGCATCAGAATATTGTTCTAATAAAATTTAATTTTCTTAAGAATAAAACTTGTATTTATGAAAATGCTGGAAAAATTCTAATTCAAGCTTTTTTAAATCTTTTAAAAATTGTAAAATTTTCAATTTTAAACAAAGAAATAATAAATCAAAAAGCAAATACTATTTTCGTTGTTTTTGTCAATCTCTCCATAGGTAATTTCTTCTGAATTATCACAAATTACTTTCACATTCAAAATAACAAACGTATCATTATTATAATTTGTATCTTTTTCATTAATATTTTCTAAGTTATTGTTTTTATCAATAATTAAATCTTTTTTGTAGAATAAAAATGAATCATCTTCATTTAAAGTGGAATTAACTTCTATTTTTACCATATAATTTTTAAACAAAAAGGTATTTGTCTGTTGAGAAAATTTCTTAAAATCATCTTCATAACCCAATTTTAGATCAGTTATCATATAATCCAGGCCACTCTTTGGAAATTCAATTGCATAAAATTTTAAATCATGATTGTGAATTGTGGTTATAAAATTACCACCTGTATTAGGAATTATTCCACTATTAAATGCTTTTTTGCATATACTATTTTCTTCAGAATCATTGCATGTATCTGGACACAAAAATATTTTTGTTTTTATTTTTTCTGAAAATTTATAATTTTTTTCGTTTACATTACAATTTAATATTTCAATATCATTAGTAATCTTTGACTTATCCAATTTAAATGATTCATATGGGGCAAACGGAATAAAATTCAATGTTTTAAAATTATAAATTTTTTGATCTTTTATATATGATAAAATAAAATGAGCTTTTGTATCATTTATAGAATTTTTGTTTTTGTTATTTTTATTTAGATTATTTTTATCATATATATTTCTTTTATAAAATTTTGAAAATTCTTGATCAAACAAATATGTTGTATTCTCAGTATTAGATTCATTTTCTAAATCTTTATCGTAATAGAATTGATAAAATATTGTAATTTGATTTAACGTATTTTTATTCAAACATAAATTTTTGGAATTGAATGTATTAATTTCATTAAAATTTACATTAGGTCTTTTAGGATCAGGAGAATTTTTATTTAAATTATTTAAATTTTTAATGCTTTCAAAATAATCATCATTATTGAAAATTAAATGATTATTTAAAATAATTTTAAAACGCAAGTTAGTTTCAACTTTTAGATTAAAGAATTCATTTTCACAATTGCTTGTTATATTGTTAAGTAGATATCCGGAAGTTTTGTAAATGAATTTCCTTTTTATTGGGAGTTCAATTAAATCTTCCAATTTAATTTTGTGAGAATGCTTATCTTCCATGAAATTGGAAGAATAAAAATCATTTAGATATTCATATGTATTATAACTGCTAATATAATTATTTTCTATATTAGGAGATGAGACGAATAGAAGTTTTTTAAGAGATTTAATATCATTATTAACATCTTCATTATAATCTGAATATTGTTTTAAATCTGAATTAATCTCGTTTTTACCTTAAAAATTTTTTTCAAAATTTAAATTTTTTATAATATTTATTTATTTAAAATACAAAAACTTATTGCTTTTTTGAGGATTAAATATTATTATATACCTATTATTTCTATTTTTTCAAAAATAAGACCATATATTTGGAAATTCAAATTTGATTTTTTAATATTTCCATCTTTTTCATAGTAGGATTCAATATCATCATTTTCAGCTAATCTATCCAAATTGGACTGTGCTTCCTCTAGTTTATTTTCGACATTATCAATAAGCTGCCTATCATCTATCAATTGTGAATTAAATTTTATAAGTTTTATCATCTCCTCAGATGATTTAGAAATTAAATTTTCAATGTTGTTATTTGCTTTTTTATATACATTTACTAATTTTTTTAAAGCCATAATCTCAAGTTTTTCGGTTTTAAATTCTTCTAAAATAAAATTTTCCCTTCCTTCATAACCCTTAAGATTACCAATACAATCCCCTAAATAAACATCATAAAGATTGAATTCTTTTAATTCATTTTTCAATTTAATATCTAGATTTTTTAATTCAAACGATTCATTCTTTATTGAATAATTATTATTATTCATAAAATTTGATTTTTCATTTTTTCCGATTAGATCAAAATTCTCCTCTTTGGATAAAAATCCTCCTTCTTTTTTTAAAAATAGATTTAAAATATTTTTATATTCTTTAGAAATAACCAAACATTTTTTATTATATTTATTAACAATTCTGTTGTTTTCAGTTATTTGCCATAGTTGTTGAGTGTTTTCATTTTCGTTTTTCTTTTCATTTTCTTCTTTTCTATTAGATATATTCAATAAACAGTCACGGACATCAATAAATCCATGATAAGAAATTATATTATTTTTTATTATTGTAGTTTCAACTGGATTAAGACATTTTTCATCTTTTGTTTTAATTTGACTTTGATTTAGCCAGAAAAATTCAAATTGATCTATATCTAAGAATTTATCTAAATTTTTGCTTTTGATTGTAAGTAAAATATTGCAATTAGTTGCGAAGAGTCTTTTAGATAATTTATCGAAGAATATGCAATTTTGTATATTATTTTTATTCTCTTCAAATGATATATTTTTTATCAGAAGACTGCTCAATATTTGAAAATCACCCCTAGAGCAATAATCCCAAGATATGTTCAAATTATCAGTATAACACCATTCTTGTGCCTCTAATATTTTTTATAAATACCATACTTTGATAAAATTTTTATTGAATATATTACAAGATTGTGAAAAATTATTGAAAGCTTATTGGATTATAAATAAGGATATCTTTATGATTAATTATTACTTTCGTTTAAAATACAATTATTATATACAGTATCCTTATATTTCGAAGGAAAAACACATTGCTTTCCTGAAACTGTGAATCTTATATTTTCCTATTTGAAATTTTATTTTAATAAAATAGTATATACTTGTAGACTAATATCGATTGTCATTAAGAATATCATAAACACAGATAACATCGATGAATTCTGCATCATTTATAATTTTAGATTATAAATTTTAATTTATTTTATTAATTTATTTTTTCAAAAATTTGAATTTTCCCAAAATTATATAAGTCTTTTTTCTAAAGGTACCTAGACGAATAATGGAGATAGTTTATAGGACATATGAAAAATCGCAATTTCCAGAATATTCCAAGGTAATTTTAAAAAAATGCATTATATTTTATAAAATTTAAAGTATCAATTCTTGATAAACAAAAGAAAAAACAAAAAATAATTGATTATTCTAAATTTTTATTAGAATCAATCTTTATTGAAGTAATGAATAAATAAAAAATTTAACTAATTTTAAAACTTTCATTTTCAATTCAGATTAATTATGAGTCTATATATACATTTTATGATTGATTTTGTGAATGTTTAAAATCACTTTCAAAATTTTGAATTAACATAATTAAGCTCCGAAATTAATAATTTAAAAAAAATGAAAAACCTTGATTTTATATTACTGTGCATATTCTTTTTCCTTAGTATAAAGTTTGTTCTGAATGCGAATAAAATAAAACTTCTGACTAATACAAAAGACTGTATTGAATATAATACAGAAAATAAAGATTCATTTTTAAAAAATGTTTTTGAAGAATCACATAATTCAAATAAAACAAATACCAAATATTTCTTATTTTTCTCAAGTAATCGATAAATTTTTAATATTATTTCATTTTCTGATTTTAGATAAAAAAGACAATTTTGAAAAATTAAAGGCAATTACTGGTCCTATTAATAGACTATTAGAAGGAGAATTGAACATCACTTTTTTTTGTGAAAATTACATTTCAAAAAAAAATGTTACAATGGATTCTGAAGATAGAGACAAGCATGATATTTTAGATTTTTATGTTATAAAGAATGGGAGTCTTAATAAAAATGAAACTTTAACCGATTTTTCTAAAGAATTTATGGCACATATGTTAAATGAATTTAACTTGACTGATTACTTAGAAAAGAAATATTTAAGTAATATTATTATAGTCTTGACTCTTTTTTAAACTTCTGTTAATAATAATTCTAATTATCCAAATTTAATAAATAGATTTTTCAAATGATAATAATAAAAGCAATAATAATCATACTGCCGAATTCATAAGTTTTATTCAATTAACAATAAATTTAAAAAACTCGAATAACGATTTAAACAAAAGCAAGATAGGAAGAATAAAACTAACTAATGATCAAAATAACAGCAATATAGAAAATAAAAAAAGGAATGAAAACAAAAGTATTATAATTGAAACAGAAAATAATAGTAAGTTATAAAATACAACTCGTAATTTTTATTTTTATTTTTTTAAATTGTTAAGAGAAAAAATCTTTTTGAATAAGTTGATTTTAATAAGGAAATCGTTTCGAAAATCAAGATGAGACAAATGATAATAAATCTAAAATAATTTTGAAAAAACATAATAATCTTAAAGATGATTTGAAAAAAGAAAATATAGAAGACAAAAATTTTGTCAAAAAAGATGAAGCTAAAATTAATTTGAAAAAGCATGATAATCTTAATGTTGAAGGTGAAAATGAAACATTTAATAGAAAAAAACTTAAAAAAGGTCAAGCAACAATTGCTTTGAAAAAAGTTGAAGAAAAAGAATCAATAAATATTACTTTAGTATCATCTTTAAAACATTCAGAAGATTTGAATGAAATTCAAAGAAATTCTTCTTTTATAGAAAATCAATCAATATTCTTAAGTGATTCAATAGAAAATTCGAAAATAATTCCTCTTTCAAAAACTAATCCATATATACTTAGTTTTACTCAAACTAAATTAAATTATAATCCTATCGATTATATAAATACAGATTTTCTAAATTTGATTGAACAATCATCAAATCGATTAAAGAAATTTATTTTTGCATCATTATTGGTTTTAATCTCTACTTTATTATGTTTTTTACTTGTTAAACATTCAATAAATTTGGTAAAAAAATAAATACTTTTTTAAAATTCTTATAAATAAATTATTTTCTCATTTTGAATTTAACATTAAATAAATAATTTTTATTTAAAGGCAACGAAAAGTATGTTAGAGTTGAATTCAATAAAGGACTTTGAAAACAAACAAATTTTGGAAGAAATAAATCTAAAACATAATCTATTTAAATAAAATGAAAATTAAGTAAACTTCGAATACTTTATTTAGGAAAATTAGCAGACTCTAAATGAAATTTTAAAAATTTATGATTTATTCAAAATTACTTTATAATTTCTAAATTTATCTGTTAAATTAATTTATCATCAAATTCCCAGAAATCATCTTCCCCTAATTTCATAAAATCAAAAGATGGATCTCTTCTGTTGTGATATTCTTGATATCTGGCTAATCTCTCCAAAAACAATACAGTTGAAATACCTGTATCTTTTGAGAAATGTTTGTAATCATATTTTTTAAAATTATAAATCGAAACAATTTTCCAATAATGCAAATAATATCTTATTTTTCTCCCTAAAAAATTTTCAGATTAATTAAAACCATGGATATTTTTAAAATTAAAAAGTTTATTTGAAATAATTGAGATTTAATATTTTACAATAATATCTGACTTTTTGATTTCCTAATTTTTCGTAAATAGGAACAAATTCACCATATGATTGAAGCCAAATTTGATGCTAAATTAAAAAATTATTAAAATAAAAATATAATTTGGACTTTTTTTTTAAATGCTATAAAGAATCATACTTTTTTGTTATTGTAATAATAACTTAAAGAAATAAAACATATTGATAAGCCTAATATAAATGCTAAAATAGGAGTTTTCAAGGACATTTGTTCATTAAAATGGAAAGTTTTATATAATTTTTTTTCTCCAAATCTATTTGATCCGAACCAAGACATAAAATACCATATATTCCTACAAGTAGATAATAAAAAAAAAAATTTATCAAGAAAATAATTTGTTTTTATATTTATTTACTTACAATCTCATTTGTAAATTATTATGTCTGATTCTTTGGATCTATAAGAAAAATTTTCAATACACTAAAACAAGTTTTATTTTAATAATTAAACATTGTTAATAAAATACTTTCCCGTGAGCGAATATTTGAGTATTTCTTGTTTTCATAAAAATTTCATCGGTGGCCTCAACACGATTACTCCATTTTTTAAACCTATATGAAGCATATTGTCTATTATCATATTTATTTTTATAATTTTGAATCTCTTGCATCGAAACAAAATCTTTATATGGAGTGTATTTGTATATACCTCTTGTTTGATTAGTATAAGATTCCGTTTCTTGTTTTTTTTCCATTATTAGTTGATTAAATTTTACAAAATTTAAACATATTATAAATATGATAGTTTTAAGATTTTTTAAATAAAATTAAATTTAAATTCCATTTTTTTAGAAACAAATTTTTTCTTCTTTATTCTTGAATTGATAAAATATTAAAATACAGTATTCAATTGGATAATAAAAATCAAAATGTTTGATAATAAAAGTTATTTTAATAAAATACAATTTAAAATTGGTAAAAGAAATGTTAGAACCAATTAAAAAGAATATAATTAATACAAATAAACAAAACAGCTATAAAGAATCTCAATTTGTCGAAAGTTATTTATTCAAGAAAAAAAAGAACATCAATTTGAGACAAAAATTTACAAAGAGATATTTCAAATTCTGCCTAATTGAGAATTCTTTCAGCTATCGTGATTCAGCAGAAAACCCAGAAATTAAAAAAATTCATATTGGGAAAGATTTAAAAGGTTTTGATGAAAATTTATCAGAAGAGGATAAAAAAATAAATGAATTTCCATTTGGGTTTTATTTATATACTTCAGTTCGAAAATATACTTTATTCACAGATCAAAAAGAAATTTATACTCAATGGATGAGGATTTTAAATTTTCACTTTAGAAAAATAGATAAAACAAATCTTCAAATAGGATTGAATAATGATAAAGACATAAATAAATCATTAAATAAAATAGATAATAATTATAATTTTATGGATGATGAAGATATTGAAGAAATAAAAGGTGATAGAAGTCCTACAAGTCAAATTACAAATATTTTTGATGAGTTTAATTCTAACAATTTATATAAAAGCTCAAATAATATTATTAATAATAGTAAATCCAAAATCAGCAAATTGAATTCAAAAGATAATTTAAATAATATTAGCAAAATTAATAATAATATTAATTTAATGGAAAATTTAATACCTGATTTTAATGAAGAAAAATTTGATAAAAGATTAACTAGAAATGATAAACCCAATAACAATAAAAATTTAAGAAAAAACATACCAGAAGAAAAATACATCCAAGATAAATATATAGAGCTTAATAACAACAGATTGAATCAAATAAGAGAAAAAAACAACAGATCTAATTCTGTCAGTGGGGTAAATAATAATTTAAATGTTAATAATCATGTTCACGAAAAGCATTCTGAATTGAATTTCGATTTTAATGAAATAAATTCTAATTCAGATAAACAAATAGTAGATAAAAATTATAATAATGAAAATATTTTTTATAATAAGAGTCAAGCAATGAATAAATTAATAGATGGTTTTCAACAAGAAATAACTAAAAAATACAATGTAATTTATGTTAAACCAAATCAAGCTTTGGTCTATTTAAATGATGGAGAATTCCAAATAAATTCCTCCAATAAAGAAAACAATAATCAAAATATACACAACTCAAAGTTTAATGAGGAAAATAAAATAGATAAAAATACTAGTATTATGATTAATAAAGAAATAGAAAGTTCAAAGAAAATAGGGAGCGAGTACAGAAGTAAAACTCCAAATAAAAAATTAATATTTGATGATGATAATGAAAATGATGAATGGATGAATTTTGAAAAAAAGCAGACTTTTTTTGCCATAAAGAATTTCAATCAAAATAGCATCAATAATCAGAATGGAAATTTTAATATTATATCTGTGAATAATCAAGATAATAATGAAATATCAAATAAAAATAATTTTTCCTATAAGGAAGTACAAAATCAATTTGTCGTAAATTATAAAATGGACAAATCAGATCATCAGTTAAATAATAATTTAACTAAAAACCAGTCAAAAACTTTCAATGAATCTAAGGACGTCAAAGCAAATTTAATAAACAATAAACTTCCAATAGAAAAATATAGATATAATAATTCGATCAATATTAATTATAAAAATTCTAATAATGATAATAAAAATTATGAAAATATTAATAATCAAAGCTTAATTAATTCAAGGATACAAAATCAAGATATTATAAGAAACAATAATTTTCAAGACTTTGCAGATGTTGTAGTAAATTCAAAAATTAAATTACGAGAAAATGATAAAAGTTTTAATAATGAAAAAATATTTCATGAAACAAAAAATAATAATGCAGTTAACCTTAAATTTAAAAATGGAGAAAATGTAAATCAGAGCAATTTAAATATGAATATGTCTCAAAATAAAATTAAAAATAATAAATCAATAGATTTACGTGAAAAATTACTAAATAAGAATGGGGTTGATTATACAAATTATATCTTACAAGATCTTAAAAATGAAGATAAAAAGCTAGGAATCGAATATAACCACACTTATAAAAACAATAATAAAGACAATTATAGAAGCAAATCTGAAAACAAAATAATCGATTTCAATGAAAAAAATAATGTTAATAAAAAAAATAGCAAACAATTTTTTAATATTGAAGAAAATGATAATATAATAGATGAGGCAAATAATATTGTAAGCAATATAAAAGAATATAAAAATATTTTATATAACCAAGATAAATTTGAAAGCAATTGGGATTACGAAAAAACTCAAAAAGCAAATTTACCTGTAAATTCTAACTCGAATAAGCCACCCTTAGCCCAATCTAAAAAGCAATATGTTAATATTAAAAAAAATAATAATATAAATTTATTTGATGATCCAAATTTACATATAAGGGTAGCTGGGAATAATAAAAAACTTGCATTGGAAAACTTACATTTTGGAGAGTTTTCAAAACCAGTTAGTTCATTCAACGATTTAATTCCAGTTCCAACAAAAACTGAGCAAGCTCAGACTTTTAATAAATATATTGCAAAAAAAAAAAATGAAGATTCATTAACAAATATAGGGAATTTTGACTTAAGCAGAAAAATCAAAATTAGTGGACAAGAAGAAGTCAATTTTATTAAAAACATATCTCAAACAAAAGAAGAAAATTTTGTATTAAATTTTGTAGTTCCTGAACAACTCGTAAAGAATACAAATGAAGTAGATAGGATAAAAGTTATAAAAGATAAAATTCAAAATAATATGAATGAAAAAAGTGTATATTTGGGAAAACTTAAAAATATATCAATTAATAATACGAGTATGATAAATAACACAAATATAAATGTAGATAATGAAACCAGTCGAGTTGCAGCTCAAAATGACGGTAATTTAGAACAAGAAAATACATTAAATAATAATAACTTAGATATTGTTAATATTAAAGGAAATAATAATAACAAAAATAATCTTACAAATTTAGGTAATTATGAAAAAAGTTTACTAGAAAATCCAAATCAGCGACTCAATGTTGCGGAATATTTAAAAAAAGTTCCTGATAAAAAGGCTGTTTATACTTTCAATAAAAATAGGCCTGGAATAGTTGATGGGATTGATCTAAATAAATACGTGATATATGATGAGCATCATACTAAAATTACAAAAACTTATAAAGTCGAAGAATATAATTATTTAGGAGATGATTTTCATATACCTCATACTGAGTTCATGCAAAAACCTGATGGAGAGTTAAAAGTGGAATTAAATTTGGAAAATCTGGAAGGAGAAGAAAAAAATTATAATAATAAAAATTCTGAAAATAACCCGATTAAAAATGATGATATTAAATTTAAAAATGAAAATGATAATTCTATGATGGGAAATGAAATTTCCAGGATAACCAGGCATTTTTCTCTTATACAAGATGACGATGCTTGGGATTATTCAGTTATTGATGATGACTTTAGTTTGAATGACGTAAATATAAACAAGTAAAAACTGAAAAAATAATATTTATATTTTTAATATAATTGAGGTTTAATTTATTTTATGATTTATAGATTAAATTAAAATAAAAAAGGAATTATTTTTATAAATTTTAAAATCAATTTAGTATAAACAAATAAATTTACTTTATTTTTTAAATTAAATATTTTATGATAAAATTTAAGTTTAATTATTTTAATTCAAAAATGACCTAATGAGTTTAATATATAATTTAAAGAATAATAGTGTCAAATAAACTAGTTATTTATTAATAATATTGAAATATTCTTAAGATTTTAAATTAATTTAATTTAATTTAAATTATTTAAGAAAATTATTAATAATTTAAAAATTTAAATTAATTTATAAATGACGAAAGAATAAAAAAAATTTAATTCGAGGGATTATTTGAAAAATGTTCAAATATAAATTAGAACTTGATTTTAGTCTACAAATTTATTAATAAAAATTTATTTTAAAAAATTTTCAAAATTTTTGTTTATTAAATAATCTTTAAATTCAATATTAGTACTTAAATTCTTTCATTTTCAATATATTAAAATTGTTTGTTATTCTCTTTGACGATTAATATTTTTTAAAAAAGTATGCAAATCATGAAAATATTTTTAAAAATTTAAGCCATCTATCTTAACAAAAAGAAAAATTAAAAAAATTACTAGTTTTTTCTTTATTTTTTTTGTAAAAGAGAATTTTTCGTTATTATTATTTAAAAAATTCTTATTTAAATAATTAATTAAAAAAATTCTTGCAAAAGATCTGATATCACAAATTAAACTAATTGAATTGAAATATTAAAATATTAAATATATTTTGCCAATATAAAGAAACTCGTATAATTTTTTCATAAATTCGCGATGGAGATGAAAATTACGAACAATGAATCTGATAATTTTTTTGATAAAAACATTAGTAAAAATTCAATTGTTGATATTTGTTCGCATATTTTGGAAAATATTATTAAATTTACTTATCATAAAGGTAAAATTAATTTCATTAACAATTAATATTTTCAAAAAATTTTCATTTCTTTTTGAAAGTGAAAAAAAAAAAAATAATTTTTTCCTAAAAAGACTTATATTCATAACTATCTTCATTGCAGTTTAATTATAAAAAAGAGTCAATTTTATATTTAAATTAATGAAAAATATTTATTAAAATTCTTTTTTTTAAGCGGCTTAAATTTTAAGCCCAAAAATGTTCAATATTCGATTCCAACATTTATCAAAAACAAACAATAACAGAATATATTAAAAGAATTGTGAGGTATTTTGAAATAGATGAAAATATCCTCATTTTAACTATGATGAATTTGGATAAATTGATGTTAAAAAATGTTGAATTAACAATAAATAAATATAATTGCTATAAAATATTTTTTGCGAGTTTATTAGAGACAAATAAAATCTATGATGATTATGTCATCCCAAAGAATATATTATGTAAAGTTGCTCTTATTGATTCTAAAGAATTAATTAGCCTTGAAGCTGAATTTCTTCAACAAGTTAATTACAATTTATACATTGAGGAAAATGAATTTTTAAAGTACAAAATAAAATTGATAAATTTACAAGATAAAATAAAAAAAGAATTGGAAAAGCAGAAAGAGGAGCAGGAAATATGAGATAAACTAAAAAAAGATTTTATTGAAAATTTTAATAAAAAATGTTCTTATGATAATTACATAAATGCTACAGAAAAAAATAAAAATGATTTTATCGATCATTCGACAAAAAAAAATTTTCTTGAACTGTAAATTTGAATAATAATATAATAAAAAGAGAAAGATAAACATGAAAGCTTTTGCATATTAAAGAAATTTTGACGATTCTAAAAATCAACTGTCCTTTTAAATTATATATTGGAAAAAGTTATTTATTTTGCAGATAATTAGAGTATAAATAAGAATTTAAATATTTAATATATTTATAAGAGAATAAATCTAATAAAATAAGGCTAAAATCTAAAATAATCTTATTAATAAGAAAAGGTTTTAGAAAAGATAATTGATTAGAATTTGAAGATTGTAAAATTTTTTTATTTTTTTAAAGAATTTAAAAAAATAGAGATTGAAAATTAATTTAATCCAATTAAATATAAAATATTTTCAACAAAAACCAGGTAATTTATTAAAATTAGTTGAAAATGTCTCAGGATAAAAAATTAAAAATATGGGGATTGGGGATTGGGGATTGGGGATTGGGGATTGGGGATTGGGGATAGGGCGAAATGGC
>Ga0194116_10003077_pt1 | contig 20521 bp, 21 predicted proteins | sample TA2MahsurfametaG_4_FD_148617 | JGI IMG/M metagenome (GOLD analysis project Ga0194116, IMG submission 148617) | Freshwater microbial communities from Lake Tanganyika, Tanzania - TA2015008 Mahale S9 surface | ecosystem: Environmental > Aquatic > Freshwater > Lake | place: Tanzania: Lake...
CTTTACTTGAAAAAATTATAGCAACTAAAGCACCAACAATAATAACTGAAGATATTGCATTCGTTACAGACATAAGGGGAGTGTGAAGAGCAGGTGTTACACTCCAAACTACATAGTAACCTACAAATATTGAAAGTATAAAAATAGAAAAACGAAATATGGTAGGATCGATATCCATTAATTCAACACATTCTTTATATAAATACTTTTAATTATTTCGTCATTTTCATCAATTTTTAATGATTTTGTGTCTTTATCGTAAATTGAGCTTATAAAATTATATATATTGCGAGAGAGCAAACTAGATGCAGTTTCAGATATTCTGCTTGGAACATTTTTGTAACCTAAAATTTTTACTCCGAATTTTTCAACAGTTTTTCCACTCTCGGAATAAATACAATTGCCCCCTTGTTCAACGGCTAAATCAAAAATAATTGATCCTTTTTTCATTAGACTTAGCATTTCATCATTAATTATTCTTGGAGCTTTTTTTCCGGGAACTAATGCAGTACAAATTACTATATCTTGTAAAGCTAAAGTTTTTTTTAATAATTCCTCTTGTTTTTTTTTGTAATCCTCCCCAATTTCTTTTGCATAACCTCCCGCAGTTTCTAAATTTTGCGATTCTTCTACATAGACAAATTTACCACCTAAACTTTCAACTTGTTCTTTAGAAGCCAGTCTTACATCTGTTGCACTTACCACGCCTCCGAGACGCTTAGCGGTTGCTATAGCTTGTAGTCCAGCAACTCCAGAACCTATAACAAAAAACCTTGCAGGTGTAACTGTTCCCGCTGCTGTCATCATCATTGGTACTGCTTTGTTAAATTCATATACACTATCGATTACAGCTTTATATCCTGCAATGTTTGCTTGCGAAGATAATATATCCATAGACTGTGCTCTCGTAATTCTGGGAAGAAGTTCTAAGGAAAGAATTTTAATTTTTTTGTTAATTAATTTGTTGATAATTTCTTTGTTAAGATGAGGGAAAAAACTTCCAATCAAAATAGTATTCTCTTTTAGTAAAGATATTTTCTCATGAGTTAGACAGTTAATCTTTAATAATATGTCGGATGATTTTATTATTTCATCTCTCTCAAGACAGCTTGCACCTACACTCTTTAAGTCCTCATCTTTTAAGTTGAGATATTTTCCAAAATTGTTTTCAATATTTACCTTAAACCCAAGCTGTATAAGTTTCTTTATAGTATCAGGTGTAAGAAGTACCCTTTTTTCAGAAAAATCCTCCTCTAAAATAGAGCCAATAATCATTTAAAAGTTTTTAATCTAAAAATTAATCAAAATTAGCAAAATTAATATAGCTATAATTAAAATAATTGCGTAAACCGAAAGTTTCTTGAAAATAATCCACATTTCTTTTTGAGGCAAAATATCCATACTAACCTTGCCGCGCCTTAAATTTTGGATTCTTTTTATTAATAACGTAGATTTTTCCTCTTCTTCTAACTACTTTACAATTAATATCCCTATTTTTAAGAGATTTTAACGAACTAACAACTTTCATAATGATTTTAAATATATATTTAATATTGTTTTGTAAAGAAAAGTTAAATATTTTTCGTTAAAAAATTTCTAATATAATCTCTTAACTTTGTTTTAGCTTTAAATTTTATAATCTTATTGTTCTAATTCAGATTAATTAAAGTCGATACAAACCGCTTCCCTCTCTTTTGGCAAGTACTACGTCTTACTTTTAAAAATCTTTACTAATTCAATAATGCTACAACATTGCTTGCTAGCGATAGAATAATGTTTGCATTTATTTCTTCTCCACGCAAAAATACAAACTTTCACGTTATCGAATACATGAATAAATCTTCTTTCCTGTGTTCCAGATTTCGCCACTAGTAATTTTTTACCTAACTTAAAATAATCGTGAAATATTCCAACTTCTGTCGCCGTATCCCTTTTACAAATTTGTCTCTATTCATAAACATTGTAAAAGTAAATTACTACATATTTTAAATTAAACCATGTATTCAAATTTTCTAATAATTCTAAATTTTAGTTTTTGAGAGAGTATAAGGAGATAAATTCTTATCATTTCCTTTATTTCTCAAGGTTGCTGAAATTGCAGAATAAATTAATTTAATTTGACTCTTTAATCCAAAATTAAATACATTTGTAGTACCTTCAAAATTTGAACTAAAACAATCCTTTATCTTTTTTTAGTTTTAATAAATTCTTACAAACCCCAAAAATGAAAGATACTGTGAATTCTTCCAATATAACCTTTTAATCAATCTTCTAAATTTTTAGTGTTTCCTTTTAAATACTAATTTATTTATTTTTGATACGGTTTTAAAAAACCAGAAGATAAATTATCAATAATTAAAAAATACCAAATTTTTGAAATTTTAATAGTTCAGATATTAAGTTGGAACCTATCAACCCCATTCCTCTTGAAACAACTATTATGTGTTTATTAGAATTTAAAAAGAACTTAATATTAAGCCTGGCAACGACCTACTCTTCCGTGCCTTAAGACAAAGTACCATTGGCGCTAAAGGGCTTAACTGCCGAGTTCGGAATGGGATCGGGTGTTACTCCTTTGCAATAATCACCAGGCACGAAATTTATACTTAATATATTTTTTACTGTAAAGTAATATAATCTTGGCCAAGAATTGTGAATTTTTTAGAAATTATTAATAATTTATTTAAAGTTATTAAAATAAGGCATCAAGCAAACATTTTAAAATATCTAAAAAAAATTAAATTAGTCTCAATTATTGATATTAGCAATCATAAAGGAAATATTTCTAGAAAATTTATAAATGATGAAAATAAAAAAAACTTTTTTTTAGTTGAGCCACAATTAAAGTTTTTTAAGTATTTATTAAAAATTCAAAAAACATTTCTAGATTATTTAAAAGTGATGATTTAATGAGAAAAATTCAAGTAAAAAAAAAAAATATATTTTACTATTTTGCAACTTTACTACTTTTTTTGATAATTCTAGAATTATTTTTATCAATAGCTTTTTTTTTTACCTCCTCAAAATATTTTGAAAATTACGATGAAACAATGAAAAGACATGATAATGTTTTAGTAGAAAGAGGGAGAAATTTTCTATCTGAATTGAGTGACCAAAAAAAAATAAGAATTGCTGTTTTTGGTGAAAGTAGTGCAGCTGGGTTTGCATCACCTATAAGTTTTTCTGATTTCATAAAAAAAATTAACAATAACATTATTATACATAATTTTTCAAAACCTGGATCAACATTTACTTATTATCAGTCTGAGATTTTAAAAAAGGTAATTAAACATTACGACTTTATAATCATTTATGCTGGACACAACGAGATTTCACCATATCTTTATAAACACAATTTTAAAAACACGAGTAATTTCGACCTTCAAAATAATTATCCTTTTCAAAAAGATTTAAAAGATAGATTAGATTATTTAGATAATTTATTAAAAAAAAAAAATTTTTTTTCAGTTAGGGAAATTTTTTTGTTTTATCGTACAGCTAATTTATTAGGAAGAGTTCAAACTAATCTAACAAATACGATTAAAAGTATTTCTACTCAGACCTCTAAAGAGTCTTTTATATATCCACTTTATACAAATGATCCTAAAATTAAAAAAAAAGAAAAAAAAATTATTGTTGAAAATTTTTCAAATGAAATTGACGCTATTGATAAGTTACTTACTTCAAATCAAACACTTATTATTTCTACGGTTTTTTCTAACGACTTATTTCCACCAATTACTGATTTTATAAATAGTCGCGATAAGAAGATTAAAATTAAAGAGTCGAACAACAAATTATTTCAAATCTATAATTTAATTTTTCCTGAAAAAAATGACTTTCTTTTTTTAGACAAACAATCTAATCATTCTTACGATTATAAATTCACAGAAAATCAAATTAAATTAATTCATTTAGGGGCTCACAGTTACTATTTATCAGGAATAAATTGTATAAAAAAAAAGATTATTTATAAGGAAAAAAATAATTCAGAATGTTTCGATTTGTTAAAAATATCAAGAGGTTTAGATTACATGCCACTGAGGATATTGCCTGAAATAAATGACGTTATAAGATCAAAGAAAAGTGCTAATATTAAAATTATAGATCTTGAAAAAAAAAATATAACAAATGATTTAGACGATTATCTCTCAGTATTTGTTGATTTTCAACATCCATCTAGTTATGGTCATAGTATTATTGCTCAAGAATTAGCTAAGATAATTTTTAATAATGAAAATATTATCATCACAAAACTTGGTAACTGCGATCAATTTGAAATTAATTATAATGGTTCAAAAATAGCAGTTAATCAGGATAGGACAGTAATAAAAAATAAAACAGAAATTAATAGTGAGTGGCTTATAAATTTTAAAAAAAATTCACAAATTCATTTTTTATATTCTTATTACCTTAATAAAAATATTGATAAACGTATGAAATGTAAATTTTAACTCAATTGAAAATAAAACTTTTACTTAAAACAAAATAGATAGGCAAATTATGAAAAATTTACAAGATTTTCTGATTATTGTTCTACCGAAATAATATAAAATTTTTTAATGGTATAAATTTAATTAAATTAATGTTCTCCTTTAATCATAACCTCAGAATATAAGCTTTTTTATTTATAGTAAAAATTAAGTTAGTTATTAAAATTTATGATATTTTGAGACAAATTAAATTTGATAAATACACTAGTTTAACTACGCTATGTAAATTAAATAATAATTAAAACATGTTATTAAAATTTTAATTTTAAAAATATGATCAAAAATGTTTTAATTTTTGTTGGTGGCTTCGGAAAAAGATTAGGTAATCTTACAAAGCAGACGCCAAAACCGCTTCTACTGATACATAATAGGCCATTTATAAGTTATTTATTAGAAAAAATTGTTAAAATTAGACCAAAAAAAATTATTTTTCTATGTAAATATAAAAATTCTCATTTTTTACAAAAATATAACAAAAAAAAAATTAATAAAATACTCTTCAGCTGCATAGTAGAAAAAAGAAAATTAGGTACTGGCGGAAGTTTGTTTAATGCAAAAAAGTATATTTCAAACAATACATTAGTACTTAACGGAGATACTTTTTTTAATATAAATTTTAATAAATTTAATAAAATTTCACTAAAAAAAAATGCAATGTTTATTTGCTTAGTTAAAAATACAACTTATAAGAGTAATAAAAAACTATCTCAACTAGGCATCAAAAAAAAAATAATAATTTTTCCAAAAAAAAAAACGAATTTAATGAATGCTGGGTTTTATGTTATTAATAAAAAGATAATTAAATTTCTTTTAAAAAATAATAATTCTCTAGAAAAAACAATAATACCTAATCTCATTGAAAAAAAATTAATCTGTGGTGAAGTTTTCAATAATGATCATATTGATATAGGAACAAAAAAAAACTTTAAATATTTTTGCAACTATTCGAAAAATATTAAAAATGATCTTAAATTTTAGATAATGTTTGCATAAATAATTAGTAAAGATTATAAGAAATTAAATATCGCGGGGTGGAGCAGTCTGGTAGCTCGTCAGGCTCATAACCTGAAGGTCCTTGGTTCAAATCCAAGCCCCGCAACCAAAAAATTATTAATTAAATAAATTAAGCTAAAAATATATTATCAAACTAGATAATTAATTATTTTTTTTTCATAACGATTCTCGATCTCGTATAACGACTCATTCTTGATTATCATTGGTAAATATCAAGTATTTGATTAACACATGAGTCCATTGGAAAAGATTTTGCTCTTTTTAATCCTCAATTTATTAAATTTTCTCTTATATATTTATTAAAAATTATTTTTTTAATCTTTTTAGACCAATATCCCTTTAAAAAATAAATACACATCGAAGTCTGAATTAGTCATAAGAGCTGTGCCAATCTTATCTGTATAAAGGCCAATCCCAGCATATGCGCGAGAGGTGTTGAGGCATTTAAAGCTATTTTCATGATAAAATTAACTAAATTTTTTCCAAATTAAAGGAGAATTTTTCAAATCTATAAGAAATTAATGCAATAAAATGAGTTAAAAATATTCCGTATAAAATTATAGTTAAAAGCTTCAAAAAAGAATTTTAAAAAATTATATTAGAATTAATTGCATAGTGATTATATCTAAAACAATCTAATGAAAAATATCACTTTTTTTTATTTATGTAATTAGAAATAATTTGCGCTACAAAAGTATTCCCTTTTTTATTCCAATGTCCATCGCAATTTTCTGGGTAAAACAATGAGCTAAAATCATCATGTTTGTAATCAGCTAAATCGATAAAATGAAAATTCGACATTGTTAAATCAAGATTTCTAAAAGTTGACCACCATAACATTTTATTTCTGTCGACTTTTTTAATATTTATATTTTCATAGTCATCAGTCAAAGGTATTGAAACTAAATAAATTTTTTTATTTTTTGCTAAATTAATAATTTTTTTCAAGAAATATATTGTAGCTTCTTGTTGTTCTTTATTCGGAACAAAATAGCCTGAATAAATTGGTTGTTCTGCATTAAAAAAAAATACTTGTTCATAATTATTTTTTTTTTGTTTGTATGATATTAAAAAAGTTTTAATTGTCCTTAAAACATTATAGGACCAAAAATAATCTTTGAAAAAATTGCTATTATTAGAGTTTTTAATGGCTTTATCAGGATAAAATATTTCAAAACTGTTTTCATTTTTTTTATAATATGGTCTATATCTTTCTCCTAGATCGTAATTACTATTTTAGTTTTTTTAAAATAATTATAATCATTATCTCTAAAGTCATTATTAGGTAGTAAAAAAATTATAATTCCTTTATGAGGAAAATTCTGTGCTAACTTTTCGTAGATTAGCCAATAATTAACTGGCCCAAAGTCTTTTGATGTGCCAAAATTGAGAATGTTTAAACCAGTTAAGTTTTCAATTAGAGTTTGTGCCATATCTTCGTAATTAACGCCAAAACCCTCAGCAAAACTATCTCCAAGTAAAATAAAATTATTTTTTCCAATATTTTGAAATGATTTATCTCGAGCACCATACTCATTTGAGGAGAATGTAACTTGAAAACATTTTGTTTGATAATCTGCAAAATAATTTTTTTTATGCCACGCTCCCCACGGTTCCTCCTCTGTCCAGAATTTACTAATATCATTTTTATTTTTTTTATAAAAATCTGGAGTAAGATTAACTATAAACAATTCATTAATAGAAAAAATAAATGAAAAGAATTCTAGTAAAAAAAAAAATATAATAATTATTAATAATTTTCTTCCAATTTTTATTTTAATCATTATAAGTTAAGTTTAATATATATATTCATTAACTTTTAGTTATTAAAAAATATAAAATATTTTTTGCGTCAATAGTAATTTCATTTTTTTTATTTTTTTTAGGAAATTTAAATTTATATCCTTCTGTTTTTACAGATGAGCAATTTCATAGTTATTTTGCAAGATTATTACATTTTAAAAAAATAGAAGTTTCTTTCTATATTTTTTATCTATTATACAAAAGTACAAATTTTTGCGAAAAAAATTTTTTATAATGCGGAAGATTATTAAATAATTTATTTTTTTTTCGTTAATTTAATATCATAAAAGTATAAACCGATTGTTAAAAAAGTAGGGATAGAAATCCAGTTACCAAATAAATTACCATTCGGCTGAAATGGAAAAAAAATAATTAAAATTCCTATTATAAGAAATATATTAGGTGCAATTTTTTTATTCATTAATAAATCTTTCAATTTTAAAAAAAACTTGTAAACAAAATAAATAAAACCAAAAAGTAACATTAAAAATCCAAGCAATCCTATTTCAGCTAATGCCTGGATATAAAAATTGTGGGGATGAGTGCTACAGCCAAATTTGTTAAGTTCATATTTTTTACATAAAATTCTAAAACTCTTAGGTCCGTGCCCAAAAAGATAATTAGTTTTAAACATTTCTATTCCAGTAAAATATAATGAAGTATGGTTTGGACTTAAAATTGAAAAAGGGAGAGATTTTATTTCATTTGTTTTTGTAATAAATTTATTTTCGTATTTAATATTTTCTTTAATATCCTTAAGAAACCTTTCATTATAATTTTTATTAAAAATTAAATTTAGGGTAATTAGTAAAAAACAAATTAGTAATGAAACATATAAAGCTAAATTTTTTTTAAGAAATAAAACTATTCCTAAGATTAAAAAAAAGGACATTATTAAAGGTGCTCTTTGTCCAGAAAAAAATATTATTGGCATAACTAAAATTAAAAAAAAAAAGATGATTAAATTAGTTTTTTTTTGATTATCAAAAAAAGACCAAAATAATAATGGCGACATTTTAAGTAGGTAGCTGCCAAGTACATATTCATCTCCAAAAAAACTACTTAATCTTTTTGGATCATCCCTAACCATTCCAATAATATTTTTACCAAAAAATAATTGAATGTATGAATCTAGGATTAGAATAAACATTGTTATAAATAAAAGATTTCCAAATTTTATCTTAAAATTGTTGTTTGAAAGCGCCACTAAAGCAACCACTAACGAAAAAATGATAAATCTAATATACGGCAGACTAGTCTTTAAAGAATGCCATTTAAAATCTGAAATAATTGACGATGTAACACAAATAACCCAAAATAATAATAAAAATTTGATTAAAATATTATTCAAATTATTGAAGTTATTTTTCTTGAAAAAAAAAAATATTGCTAAAATTGTTATTATCAAATCTGGTAAAAAAGGTCCTGTAATTAAAAATGCAGGTACAAACAAAAGTAAATAGTATGAAATGCTATTAAAAAAATTTAATATCAATTTAAAATATATGGCTAGCGCAAATGCTTTTCATTATCATATGTCCAATCATCAAGTGAATATCTTCGCAAATTTGCATATCTTCGCAAGGAACATGAACAAAATTTTTAGAAATTTTTTTTAGTTTTCCCCCATCAAAACCAACAAGCGATACCAAATCTGCCCCTATTTCATTGGCAAATTCTGCCGCTTTAACAACATTTTTAGAATTTCCACTTCCACTGACACAAATAAGTAAGTCATCTTTATTCATTAAATTTTTTAATTGACCTTTAAAAACATCATCATAAGATAAATCATTTGCGTAAGCAGTTATTAATCCTAGATTATCATTTAAAGAAAATCCAAAAAATTTTTTTCCTGTAGATAAATTAATAAATTTATTCCAATCTGTTATAAAATGCGAAGCATTATACGCACTACCACCATTACCACATGATAATATTTTTTTTCCCTCCATAAACTTTTTTTTTATAATTTGAGAAATATTGTCAATTGATTTTATATCAATTGTATCCATAACTTGTTTATGTCTTTCAAAGTAATTCTGTACTGAATATTTCATAATTATAATTTAACTAATGTATAGCTTTTAATAAAAATCTATATATTTTTTCATAAAGAAATAAAATTTTTGTGTATAAGAGATCATAATATAATTACCCGAAGTTTTATATATACAATAGCTTTATTGTATTTCGAGTTAATTATATTATTTCTTAACAACTGATGCTATTAAATAAGGGAAGTTACTAAAAACTGTTATTTAGCTATGATAGAAGTTATCGAAAAATAAACCAAACAAATCTAGATAGTCTATAAATAAAAAAATTCTATTAAAACTTTAATAATTAAAAAAAAAACAATAAGTTTAAGATTATAAAATTTAAATTTTACTATATATTTTCAATATTTTAGCAACAGTGTTACCTGGTTTGAATTTTAATGAATGATAAACGCCTTTTTGCACTATTTCATCATAAATGTTATCATCATCTAACAAACACTTGATATTACTAATCCAATCTTTTTGATTATTTATATCTAAAAGTATAGCTTTATCCTCTAAAATCTCTTTTGCTGAGTCAATATTAGAGGCTAAAACTGGTGTACCGCTCGCCATTGCTTCAATTGGAGAAATTCCAAATCCTTCATATATTGATGGGTAAAAAAAAATTTTTGCTGAGGAAAAACACTGATTTAAAAATTTTTCATCTAAGTATCCTAAATATTCACAATTTTTAACTTTACTAATTTTATTTAGAATTTGGTTTGAATGTCTACCAATCATTCCAAAAATTATAAGGGGATACTGATCTCTTATTTTAAAATCAAGTCTTTGATAGACGTCAAGAATAAAATCAAAGTTTTTTCTATTTTCAATATTATTTATTATTAGAAAAAAATTTTTATACTTTAAATTAAACTTATTTAAAAACTCAGAACATCTATTTTCTGCTAACTTGAAAAGGTTTATTCTCATATCTTCATAAACTGTTTCGATTAAATTCTCAGGATAATTAAATAAATTATAAATTTCATTTTTGATAAAATTTGAATGAACTATTATTCTAGTTGAATTTTTAAGGCTTTTTTCAAAATATAAATTAAAATACTTTAGTTCATCTTTCAAAAAAAAGTTTGGATAATGTATCCATGATAAATCGTGTACAGTAGAAATGTTTTTTATTGACAAACTATAAGTTATGAAATTTGGCTGATGAAATATTTCAATTTTATTTTTATTAATATAATAGTTTAAAATACTATTAGAAATAAAATGCTTAATTCTATTATTTCTATTTATAAATCTAGTAAAAATATTTTTTTTTTTAAATTTAATATCTTTATAATTTTTGTAAAAATTATTCTGAGCAAAGAACGATGCATCAAATTTCTTGTTAGAGATGAGTGCGGAGGAAATTTTATATGTATAATGACCTACTCCAGTTTTTGGTGTTAATAAAGTTGATGCATCAATGAGAATTTTCATAGATTAAAAAAAAATTTAATATTTTATACATTTAAAATAAGAAGTGTATAAAATGTAATTAGAAATGAATCTTTTAACAGATCTTAAAAAATTTTTATTTTTAAATATATTTGCAAATGTAAAATTTTTTTGATCGTGCTTTATGGAATAAATATTTACGATTTCTATTTTAGAAAACTTAAATCGTAATTTTTTTACTAATTTAAAATTGGTAAAATGATGGGGATGATTTGTATCAAAGTATTTTAACAAAGAAGTAAAAAGTGCTAAATAATCATAAACTAAATGTACTGAAGGAAAAAAAAAACCATTTGGTTTAAGAACCCTATAGGCCTCTGATATTACTTTATCTACATCCTCGCAATGATCTAAAACATTTGTAGAGATGATAATATCTACGGAATTATCTTTAAGATTTAATGTTTCACCTTTATTAGAGAATAATTTTAAATTTTGATCATCTTTTAAAATTCCTAGGTCATTTTTATAAAATTCCATGAGTGGATCAGTAGCAATAATGTTACAATTTTGAATTTCATTATTTTTTATCATCTCATGAATGCCTTTCGCAACTCCTGCAGGACCTGATCCCAAATCCAAAATTACTTTGTTATTTAAAGATTGTTTTTCAACATTGTTTCTTGATAATATTTCTTCGGCAAAATCTTTCCAACCTTTACTGGTAGTTTTTCTATAAACATCGTCTTTAAATTCATTTAAATAAACATTTTTCCAAAACTCTTTTTCCTTAATTTGAGCTGTCTTCCAATCTTTAGCCATAACTAATTTATAATATATTAAAAAGTTTCAAATTCCTTAAAAATTTAAAACACAAAAAGCTTGTTAAATTAAAAATAATATAGAAAAAATGAATTTCATTAATATTAATAATAATTTTTTTTTTCAAGTTTTTTACCATAATTGATGAAATATTTTTCTATCTGAGAAAATATACAGTATTAATTTTCCTTGAAAATTATCTAAAACTTTAAAAAATTTATGCCGTAAATGACCTTAAACCCCCGAATGCCAAACATACATTGAAAAGCTTATTTTACCAAGGTTTTTAATTATAAGAAAAAATAAATTACCAATAAATTATTTGAAATCACGTTAATAAAATTAAAAAAAAATAATAAAATTGATACAGGCATTAATTTTCTAATGTAAAAATACTTAATACCTCTTCTGCCGATTATTAATATTGAAAATGACAAAAAAATTATCAAAATTAATAAATATAAGCTTTATTTTAATACATTTAATCTCTTATTAAGAAATTTTTTATTAATATAAAAAGACAATAAACCAAGTAAAAATACAAATATTTGTGTAAAAATTATTCGATAAAAATTTGATTCTACAAAATATTAGTTATTAATTAATGCTCAAAAAAAAAGTTTAGAAATAATAAAGAAAATAGTGCAAAAAAATTACGATTAGAGATTTTATAAGATTTTATAAGTAAAATAATAATGGGTAAAATTATATAAAATTCATTTAAGTTGATATTGTTGCCACGTCGGAAATTTTTTCATTCGAGAAGGGTGTAATATTATTTTAATAATAATAAATTTAGAAAAATATTTATAAAACTAGTTGGTTCATAATCTCAATAAAATGTATAAAAAAATATTCCAATATAAAAAATTGGCAAAATACTGAAAATCGTTCTCAAATAAAAATTAGAATAATTTATTTTTTTATAATTTTTAAGCAAAACCAATCATGAGAAAGCAGAAACAACATAAAATAGCTGAATACTATTAAGCACCTAAACTTACTATTTAATAGAATAAATTTTACAGGCAATTAGAGTTAGATAATTAACCCTCATTTTTGGGAATATAATTTAAAAAATAAGCAATATCGGTATTTCTCTTCAAAAATCAATAAATCATATTTTTTGTTTGAATTAAATTTAAATGTATAATGATTTTATAAACAACGCTTTTTTTATGAAAAATAAAAAAAAATATATTAACATTATTTTTATTTTTATATCATTTTTTATATATGCTTACATTTTTGAAAGAAATAATCAATTATACCTTCTTAATCCGACGGATGAATTTTCTTTTAAATATTTAATACAATCAACCAAATTAAATAATTTTAGTTATTCGTCACCACTTTATATTTTTATATATAAAATAATTTTTGTTTTTGACGAAAACTTTTATAAAGCCGCGAAAATTCTTAACTTATTTTTTTATTTATTAGGTAATATATTTATTTTAGTTATAGCAAAAAAATTAATAGGCATTAATTTTGCAAAAATAATTTTTCTAATTTCCTCTATAAGCACCTTCAACATCTATTCTTCATCTCTAATGCCTGAAATTTTTTTTTATATGTATTTTTATTTTTTTATTTATTGTTATATTTTTCTAAAAAACTTTTTTTTAAAATATACAATCAGTGGTGCAAATATCTTTATTCTATTCTGCATAAAGGGAACTGGCGTTTTTTTACTACCTGCTATCATAATTAACGAGTCTATTTTATATTATAAAAATCTGCATAAATTAAGAGATTTTGCAAAAAGTATTATTTTAATTTTATTTTCTTTTTTTATATTTTTTCTTATTTTAAAGATTTTTATTACAAATTCTTCTAACTCATTTTTTGGCTCTAAGTATCAAAATATTTTTAAAGAAATTTCAGATTATCAGGAATTTGAGTTTGTTTTAAATATTTTTTTTAAGAACTATCTTGGCCAAATATATTATAATTTTTTTATTTTTGGACTCCCTTTTATTTTATTTTTTTTAAAGTTTTTTGGAAAAAGAGAAAAAGTTGGAGGTTTAGTTTTTTTTCCATTTTTAATAATAATTGTCCTAAGTATATTTTCAAGCTTAAATCATGCCATGTATGTTTTTAGCTATCCTAATGAAATTGATACTTATAGACTAAATACAAGATATTATGACTTCATACTTCCTCTAATTTTAATATCAGTTTATCAATCTCAAAACTTTAATTTTTCAAAAAATAAAAGATTAAAACTTACGATTTATTTAATTACAATACTTGTATTCATCCAAATAATTTTTACACAAATAAGTAATTTTCGACCAACATTTGTAATTTTCGACGCTATTCTACTAAGGGGATATGTTTATAATGATTTTTTTTTTAATATTTTCATTACTACAAATATTTTAATAATAATTTCTTATCTTTTTTTTTATTTTAAGTCTGTGAAAGTTTATATTTTTGGATATGTGCCACTTATTGTAATTTTGTCATCAATGCCAATCACTAAAGAGATCAACACATATTCCAAACCGAATATTTATGATCAGGTTGGCAATCATATTACAAATAATAAGCATTTATTTAGCAAAAATATTACTATTGTAAGCGATTTTTTTTCAGGAGAAGACTTTAGGGTTCTATTTCATTTGGAGCCTAAAGAAATAATAAAAATAAAAACAATAGATATAAAAAACTTTATATCAAATAATACCAATATTTTTTTAATTGATAATGAAAAAAAATATGGAGAATTTGCGTTTTCTATATTTATGGATGGAAGATATGTTTATATTAAATGACTCAATTGTTATATAAATCTTTAAATATTTTTTCATATTCTTTTGGAAAGCAAATTAAATTAAACATATATTCTTTATTAGTGTTTCTTAAGATGTCTTCGGGCTTGTAAATTTTTTTTTCAAAAATATTACTTTTTATAATATTACTCTTAATCCAATTATTTTTTAATTTTTTTTTAAAAAAAGTATATTCATAAACAAATACTAAATATTCATTTTTATCAAATTCTCTTAAAATTTTTTTAAGCGTTACATTAGTTATTTCTATAAAAAAAATAGGTCTATATTGTTTAATAATTTTTTTTGCCCCCTTTATCACGCTAAATTCTGAACCTTCAGTGTCAACTTTAACTATTTGTGGTTTTCTAGTTAAAAAGCTGTCTAATTTATATACTTTAACGTAGGTAAATTTATCTAACCTTTGGCTTTTAATAAGGCTAAAAGCTTCTTTATCAATTTTTTTTTTGTTATAAAAAAATTTTTTTTTAAGAAATTTATTATGAGAAATTGCATAATTATAAATTTCTACATTAGGAAATTTTTTATATTTTGAAACTAATTTTTTAAAATATTTTTCAAAGGGTTCGATGCCTATAATCTCTAATTTTACGTTTATATTCAAAAATTGATCGATTTTGCTTCCTTTATAACAACCTACATCCAAAAACAAACCATGCTTAATATTAATAGATCTATAAAAAATAATACTTTCAATGTCATTTTTTAATATTCCTGAGTAAAGAAAATAATTTCTATAAATTTTTTTTGACCATTCATAAATTTTTAATTTTTTTAATAAAAAAATTATAAAATATGGTATGTTAAAAGCCATCCTAAAGAATTTTAGAGCCTTCAAAATCAAACTTAAATTTAACCCTTCTTAAACCTTTTTTTTCCAAAACTTTTAATGATGAATTGTTATTACATATAAATAAAAAAAAACCACCTCCTCCTGCACCAATCAATTTTCCTGACAATGCACCATGATCTATTGCCATATCATATAAATAATTTATTCTTTTATTTGATATATTTGATGATCTTTTTTTTTTTAACTCCCAATGATCTTTTATTATGAGTGAAAGTTCGGACATATTGGAATTAAGCAATGAATTTCTAATTTGATATCCATATTCCTTAATTTGATCTAAGTTTCTAATCATATTCTTATCCATGGATCTTGTTTTTCTATCTTGTACTTGTAAGATTTTATAAGAACTTCTTGTATATCCTGTGAAATATAAAAATAAATTATTTTGTAACTGCTTAAGAAAATTTTTTTTTATATTTAATTTTTTAACATTGGTAGATCCGTCTTTATTAAAAATATACTCATTTAGCCCTCCATAACTTGCGACGAATTGATCTTGTTTACCAACTGGTTCTTTAAGCTTTTTAATCTCTATTTTGCAAGCAATCTCAGCTATATCTTTTTTACTTAAGTCTAATTTTTTATATTTACTCAATATATTTACAAGGGTTACTGCAAAACATCCAGATGAGCCAAGTCCTGTTCCGGAGGGTATGTCGGCATGGCTTGATAGGTGAAGTTTTTTTTTAATACCAAAAAATTTTAATGTTTCTCTAAATAATGGATTTTTTATGTTTTCAATATTTTTAACTTTTTCTTGTTGTGAGTAATTTAAAATATATTTATTGTTAAAAGACTCTCCTAAAGAGATAAAAACATATTTATTAATAGCAGCTGAAATAACATATCCGGTTTTTTTTCTATAATATGATGGCAAATCCGTTCCGCCACCTCCAAATGGAATTCTTAAAGGACTTCTTGCTATGATCACAACTTAAAACCAGCCTTTTTGGCATCGTTATAAAACATTTTGACCGTTTCCACTGAATACTTTTCAAGATTTTTTCCAATTAAATTAATCTTATTTAGTATGTCTGTTGGGACGGTTATTATATCACAGCCAAGTTTTTCTGCCTGTATTATACTATAAAGTTCACGTGTGCTTGCCCAAAGTATTTCGATTTTTTTTTTTTCCTTCTTAAGTTTATTTGCATATCGAATGTAATCTGACACATCCTTACCGGAGTCAGATATTCTCCCACAAAATATTGATATAATTGCGCGTGTATTTGGATCAAGAGAACTTATAGTTTCTTTAATTTGTTGCTTTGTAAATATTGCGGTTATATTTAATTTTACTCCCTCAATAGATAAAAGTTTAATTACATTTTTTAATGATTTATTCTTAGTGTTAATTACTGGAATTTTTACGTAAACATTCTTTGACCACGATGAGATAATCCGTGCTTGTCTAATAATATTCTTTTCATCATCTGAAAATACTTCAAAGGAGATAGGCTTCTTAACTCTTTTTAAAATTTTTTTACAGAAATCTTCGTAATCATTTACTCCTGACTTTTTCATCAAAGAAGGGTTGGTTGTTAATCCTTTTATTAATCTCATTTTATTAAATTTTAAGATATCTTTTTCATTAGCTCCATCTGCAAATATTTTAATTTTTTTCATAAATAATTAATTAACTAATCTAAATAAAAAAATAATTATTAAAGCATAGAAAAAAGAAAACAAGTTAACTAATGAAATTGCTTTAGATCTATGTTTAGGATGTTTTTGATAAACTTTAACTTCAAAATATTTATTGTTAAGAATTAATAATTTAGAAATTATAATGCTTAGAAAAAAATTTCCTTTAAAGTTCTTAGGATAAAGACTTATAAAATTTTTCCTATTACAAAGTAAGGCTGAATTAAAATATCTTATATTTCTTCCAGAGATCAAACTAAAACATATTGAACAAACACGAGATAGAGTTTTTCTAAAAAAATTTCTCCTATCAATAAAATATGTTAAAATGACAGGATAAATTTTTGATTTAATTAAGTATCTTCTAATATCTCTACTATTTTCAATATTTGAAGCATGTAAAATTTTTATGTTTTTTCCAGTAGCATTTTTTGCAGCTCTAAATATTGATTTTGAAAAACCAAAATTTTTTTTATTTTGAAAAATCTTTAAATATTTTTTCTTTTTTTTTAAATCTTTCAAAATATCAAATGTTTTATCTGTTGAGCAATCGTCTATAATTATAATTTCAAAACTGAATTTTGCATTACGACATGCATCCACAGCACTTTGTATTGTTTCAGATACTATTTTTTCGCTATTGTAAGTGGCAATTAAAAAAGAAATGGTTTTCATAATCTTAAATTAAAATTTTTAATTTTAACTATTGACCTGATGTATGGTTTTACTCTGTCCTTGATCTAAATAAATCATTGAGCCACAAAATATTTTTGATTGTTGTGATGATAAAAGTTTAACAATATTAATATAATTTTTAGCTAATGGCATTTTGCTTTGGGGTAATAATTTTAGAAATTTTTTATATTCTTCAGGCTTGTAATGTTTAAATCTTGCCATTGCGTTTCTGTCACCATAAAAAGCTCCTGGCAGTATACCTGACATTACAATGCCATAATTTGCTAAATAATTACCCATAACTCTAACATAGGCTGATATGCTTGCCTTTGATGTAACATATGGAACCGATGCACTTGCTTCATGAGCAACTACTGAACCCACATGAATTATATTTCCTTGTTCTTTTTTAATCATTTTTGGTATAAAAAAATTATTGATATCTACAGCAACTCCAAGATTTCCTCTTAAGGAGTTCGTAAAATTTTTCCAATTTTCTAATGGTGAATTGAAACCAAAACTTCCACCGAGACAATGTATTATAATATCAATATTTTTAAATTTATTATTAATTTTATCAATAAAATTTTTAGTTATTTTTTCTTTCATCAAATCTCCATCAAAAAATAAATGATTTTTATAATTTTTGAGCACTTTCTTCATCTCAAGAATAATTTTTTTTGATCTGCCAACGATAACTAAATTTGATCCCAACTTATCAAATTCTATAGCAAGTTCTTTTCCCAATCCTTTTGTTGATCCAGTAATCAATATTTTTTTTTTTTTAAAATTCACAATTTAAATCCTATATTTTTTTTTAAATCAGAAATATTAATTTTTTTATTTTTTCTTGAAGAGATATTGCAAGCTTCCATTAGCAACCAAGTTTCTAAAGTGCTTTTTTCTAAAGATCTGTTTTTTGTAATTATTGATTTATAAAAATTATCATATTGTCTTTCATCATCTAAAATTTGGTAATCATCTATGTCTTGTAGATAGCTATCTTTTATGACTGCACCATTAGAATAAACTGTAATCCTGCCGCCTGATCTCTTTAGGTCGCATTTTGTTCCATTAAATAACCAATCTCCACTCCATCTTCCAGCAAAGCCTTGAGGATTGCCATGGGCTGATCTATTACCTATATATGTGAAATATCTTGCTTTACCATAATCGAAAATTACTGATCCAGATGCGGTCCTGGGTATGTTTTTATATCCAATATACCTATCTCCACCAATTGATGATTTAGAATATACACTTAGCGGTAACCCTAAAATAGCTACCAATTGACCAAGCTGATGACATGCCATAGAATGAAAAAAAGATCCGTCACTTTCAGAGTCTTTTCTTGCATTTTTATTGGTCAAAATTTGTCTTCCCCATGTTACGCAGTATCCTAATTTAAAATTACCATAAAAATTTTTATTATTTATAATTTTTTTCATTTGAAGACTTGCATCATTCCATTGATTGTTTTGACCTTGAATCAATAAAAGATTTCTTTTTTTACTCTTAATTTTTATAATTTTTTTAAAATCTTGAAAATTAAGTGAAATAGGTTTTACGCATAAAGTATGCAAATTATTTACTAAACTTTCACATACTAATTTAGCATGCTTATTTGCAGAAACATAAATGAAAGCTGCATCTGCCTTGACTTTTGCATTAGCTTTAGAAATTGAAGAAAAAAATATTTTTCTATTTTCTTTAGATAAATTGAAAATTTTATTTTTGTCTGTATCAACTAAACCTACAAGATTAAAATTTTTATTTTTTTTTAAAATCTCTAATCTTTGAATAGAATAATTACCGAGTCCAACATGAATAAAGTTTATTTTTTTCATTTAAAAATTTTTAACAATTGTTTAGTTGTATTGACACAAAAATCAGGTTTATATGGTTTTCTTTCGTTATAATTTCGATTAATAAAAATGGTTTTACAGCCAGCTTTTCTTCCAGCCCTGATATCTCTCCATCTATCTCCTATAACATAACTATTTTTTAAATTTAAATTAAATAAATTTTTAGCTTTTATAATCATACCTGCATTAGGCTTTCTATTCGGACAACTATCATTATCACAAAAACATACAAAATTTTTTTTTAAATTTAATTTTTTTTTAATAAATTTGTTTATTTCTAAAATATTTTTTTTTGTATTTTTTTTTCTTTTAAAATCAGGTTGGTTTGTAATCATAAATAAATAGTATTTTTTTTCTAAAAATTTACATGTTTGAATTATGTTTTTTGTAAATTTCAACTCTTTTAAAGTTTTTATTGATTCAGGTTTATTTTGTGCGTCAACGGGCGCCTCTATCAAAACACCATCCCTATCAAAAAAGATGGCATTTTTTCTTACCATGTTGTTTTATTTTTTTGTAATATTGGATTAGAGACTAAATAGTGCCAGACAAGAACTTGGAGGCTTTCTGTAAGGGGTGTTAGCAATTTTTTATTATCAATATCAAATATAATTGATATTGTTGAATTTTTAGCAGCATATCCGTCATTTTTTCCTAAAATTGAAATAGTTTTAATTTTTTTTTTTGATGCAAACTGCAAAGCTTTAACAATATTCATACTAATTTTTTTTTTTAAATCTCCACCTCCTACAGAAAATGTCATTAGCATGTCTTTTGATTTTAAATTACTGTTTTTTAGATAGCTAATAAAAGTAGTGTCCCAGCCTTCATCATTCGTTCTTGCGGTAAGCTCTGAAATATTATCAGTCAAACAGTATGCTTCTATATTGCATAATTTTCTAAAATCATTTACTGCATGAGATGCGTTTGCACTGCTTCCCCCAACCCCCATTACAAATAATCTTCCTTTATTAGATCTTAAAATATTTAACATATTAGCAATGATCCTAATTTTTTTCTTTTCAATTTTGGAAATTGCTTTTATAGCTTCTTGAAAAAAAGTTTGAGTAAATTTCATCTTTCAATAAAATTTTTGAAATTTTCTATA
>Ga0194116_10003080_pt1 | contig 20503 bp, 19 predicted proteins | sample TA2MahsurfametaG_4_FD_148617 | JGI IMG/M metagenome (GOLD analysis project Ga0194116, IMG submission 148617) | Freshwater microbial communities from Lake Tanganyika, Tanzania - TA2015008 Mahale S9 surface | ecosystem: Environmental > Aquatic > Freshwater > Lake | place: Tanzania: Lake...
CCCCAATCCCCAATCCCCAATCCCCAATCCCCAAATAAAATATCGTATTTGTTAGCCTAAATTTAGAAATTAAGCTTTAAGTGTCTTTTAAAATTTTTTTTAATTTTTTATGATTCACTAAATAGTTATTATTTATCCATGAGGTCTTTAATACTTGAATTTAAAAAAATTGTTTATTTTTAATTATAATTGGAATAAATTAATTATTAAAAACCTAATTATCAACTTGATAAAACTAAATCTAATAATAAATTTATTTTTAATCTTGTTTTTTGAAGAATGTTCAAAATCAAAATTCAATTAAAAATCTCAATTTAACCGATTTTTAATTTTTTATATTCTGGAAATCATATCTTTATCTTTCTTACTAAAATAAAAATATTTTTATATTTCTAAACATATTAATTATTATAATTATTTTTGTTTTCTCCATCATTTATAAAGTTATTATGTTTTTTTCGTATATTTAAAGGTCTGTTTGGTGGAGGGATATTTAGATCTTTATTTTGATTTTCATTTGGATTTAAATTAATTATTTCCAAAGTTCTCTTATTTAAAGTTAGGTTTTCAGCATCTTCATGATTTGCATTTAAATAATCTATATCATTTAAAGCAATATTTTCAGGAGATGTTAAATATTCATTTATATTTTCCTCATGAGTTGTATTTCTTTTAATTTCATTTTTATAATTATTTTTTATTTCATCATTTTTATAATTTATACCTTCCATTTCAGGAGATAAATTTGAATTTAATCTTCTTAGTTCTATATTTAAATCTCTATTTTTAGAACGATTGTCAAGCTCAATATTTTCAGTAAATAGAATATTACCACTTATTTGATTCCTTGCATTATTATCAATATAGTTAGGGTTTAAAATTATATTATTTTCATTACTATTTTGAATAATATTGATGATATTTGTTTCTCTATTATTTTCATTTATATTTAGATTGGTGAGTTCTCCTTGTCTTTGAATATTTATTAATTGATTATTATTTAAATTAACGTTGGCATTTTCATTATTAATATTATCATTATTTTGATGAGGATTATTTAGATCTATTACTCCTCCAGTCAATATATTAATATTGCAATTTGGGCATTTAGGCATCAATATATTTTTTTCAAGCCAATCTTTCAAACACGGTGAATGAAAAATATGTTTACAAAACAAAAATATAACATCTATTGAATTGTTGAATTCTTCAAGGCAAATAGTACAATTAGTGTCGAAGTGATTGATTTTATCATTATATTTCATTGGCTTTAAATCAGTTTCTAACAATTTTTTTAATATTTCTTGGTTAGATTTCCTTATATCTTCTTCTTCATTTGGCATTAAATTTAAATTGATTGGCAAAATTGTATTTTGCCTTCTCCTTTGCTCTAATCTTCTATTTGCATTTTCGATAATTATTCTAGAACATTTGTAAAAACAGACTGAGCAAATTAAACATATAAATACAACAACTCCCAAAGACACAAATAATCCCAAATAATTATTATTAGTTCCTTCTTCGCTATTAATTTCAACTTTAAAAGGAAGTTTAGAATAAGATTTCCTTGTAAAATAATAAAATGTAAGACTTGAAACTCCTTGAAGTACCCATTCTAAAAGGGCAGGTAAAGTTTTATTAATTATCGAACCATCCATATAAGTTATTTGTAAAACAACTATGCTATTACTATCAAAGATCTTAATATTTTAAATTAATCTAAAGTTTGAAATCTTAAAAATAATATTAAATATATAAAAAAAATATTTTTTATTAATTACATTATCAATAAAATTAACAGAAACTAACTTTGAAGAATCATTAATATTAATTCTATATCTACAAAATAAATATTCAGCACCAAAAAGGCCATCTAAATTATTTAATGAAATAGTTAATGGCAATGTATCAAAATTTAAAGTTCCACAATATCTATTCATTAAGTTTAAAGAATCATTATCAGCTAGGCAATTATCAAAATAATTCCACCAGTTTCTTATTCGACTATAATTAAAATTGAAAAGTTTTATTGTTGAAATTCAAAAATTCAATTAATTTAAAGTAATTACCTTGGACGAGTATTATTTATACAACTATTTTGAAACCAAACACAATCAACGTCTTTATCTGAATAAGATGTGCAATTAAAGCAATCATTGAATTGTAAACACTTATTATTTGAAAGATCCTTTTGAAGTAATCTTTTCAATTCTTTTTGCCGTTGATCAGTAGTAAACTTGTAAAAATCAACTTTTTCTTGCTTAAGAAAAAATTTTAAAATTACTTAATCTATATTGATAAATCACAAAAAAATTAAATAAGTTCTTCAAAATAAAAAGAAACTTCTTTTCTTACTCTATACGATTTTAAATATAAATAACTCTTAGGAATATTATATCTAAAATTTTGATTATTTTTATTATTATCTAAATCATGATACATTTCTTTGGGAATAATTTCATTTTTTAATGAATTTTTATTAACATTAAAATTCTTATTTATAAAAAAATCTACTTCATCACTAAATACTTTCTTTAAATTAAAAATATTGAAATCTTTTGAAAAAATTTTTTCATCATCTCGAAAATGCATTTGATTATGAAAATCAGCTAAATCTATAGTATAATTCGATTCATTTTTCTCTATTGAATTTCTGTATTCACTTAAAACTTGAATTGTGCTAGATTTTATATATTGTACAAAACTCAAAATAAAATAAAGAAGAAAAATTTGTTTCATTTTTATTTAAAAATTTTAACAAATAAAACATAAAAATAGTATTGAAACTTATTTCATCCTATAAATTTTATCAAATTTTTATTAAAGAGAAATTAATATCTTAGCCAAGATTACAAATAGATAAAAATATTTAATATATATTCTGTCATAAATTGTGAGAATTTTATGAAAATTCCTTTTAAATAAAATAAAATTATAAGTATGAGAAAGAAAATCTGTAGAAAATTTTTCAATTAAACATCTTTATAAAATATTGAATTAATTCTTTAATTATAATCATGGAATTATTTCAAATTATTTCCAAAAATTTTAAATTAGTATTATTTTTTGAATAAAAATATAAAATAAAATTAAAAATGACATCTAGTGAAGAGAGAACAGAGGTATTGTTAATGCTAGCCAATAAAATAATGGAAGGATTAAATCAAGATATAATAATAGAAGATCTTAGTTATCTTTTTGAGTTAATTTTTATATTTTTAAAATATAATTTTAAATCATTAGCGATGATTTCTACGTTACAATACTCTCAAATATATTAAGAAATATAGAACCGGTTATTGGAGAAACAAAAGAAGAAAAAGCTTCCAATTTAAACAATCTTGTTCAAAATTTAAGTCAGATAGTTGATATGGATTTGAGTGATATAAGCGGAGATGGAATTATATTTGAAGAGGATAGAAAGTCTGTTAAAAAACTTTTGGAATTAATACTTGAAATTATCTATACTATGAATGATGCTAATGGGTCTGAACAAAATGAAGGGCTCTCAAATAATGAAAAAATTTTATCTGATTCAAATATGAATAATGATGATATGAATAGTGAATTAAATTATGGAAATAATGCCAATAGCAATAATAATAGAAATTCTCGGTATCAAAATCAAATTTTAACTAGTCATTCTAATTCTAATTTTTATGTAAACGAATCTAGAGATTCCCAATTAGTGGATATGGATGAGGAAAAAGGAATGAAATCAACAAATAGAAGTAATAAAAAAAGCAATTCGGTTTCAGGAAGTGTTAATAATATAAAATTAAATAATAATATTAAAAATTCAAAAAGCAATGGATTTAGTAATAGTAATATAAATTCAGATCATATTGAAAGGAATAATGAAAATTTTAGCAATCAAAATGTTTTATCAAATAGGAATGAAAATATATCTGATATAGGTGATCACCATAAGCATGGGCAATATTATGAACTTGCTGATCATCAGTTAAGTAATTCTATTCAATTTAATTTAATAATAAATAATAGCAAATGAAAATTTTGATGAAAACAATTTACAAAATGATCTTGTAAATCATTTTGAAAATGATTATGAGGAAAACATATCAAATGATAATGGAAAAGATATGTTCATCAATCAACAAGATGGAGAAGAAATTACTCAAGAATTATACGTCACTCAAGAATTTAAAGACAGGATGAATTATTCATGCATAGAATTTAATAATGATAAAAGTAATAATGATAATGAAGATTATCTTACTTTGAATTACCTCTGCAATATTTTGTTGCAAAATAATATAGATATACAAGAAATAAATAATTTGAATAAACTAAATCAAATTGATTTTTTAAAAAGTTTTTCCAAAAAAGCAATTTTATCTCGAAAATTCAACTATTCATTCAATGATTATTCAAGATACATCTTAGAAAAAAATGATTTACAAATTCTGATTGATTTCATTTCTAATGATGAAAATCTAATTCAAGAAAATAATATGGAAAATCAACTTCATCAGCAATCAATCGAAGATTTTACTTCTATGCTGGCTGGAGAAAATAGAAATAAATCATCTAATAGAGGTATTTGTTTTTAAAATTTCATTGTTCTTAGATCTTTAAATTATAAATAAATAAATTTATTTATTATCTTTTTTTAAGATTTCAATAAAAAAAATGACCAATTTGAAGATTCAAAATCAGTTAATATCTCTCGTATCTCAGAAGTTCCAGTATCCAAAGAAAATTCTGATCAATTCTCAAATCAAAAACAATTCAAAAAACATCAGAGTACAAGCTCTAAAAGTAATAACAGAAATTTCAAAAATGATGATTCTTCAAATGCAAAATTAAATTCAAATTCTAATTTATTAAAGAGTAGTGAAAACACTAATAATTTTGGAAATCAGAATTTCTCTTCTAAATATAATTCTGAGCAAGATTATTATCAACCATCAAAAATAAGTTATAACAATAATGAATCCAAAACAAATGACTCAAAAAACATTCATAAAAATTTATCAAAGAATCAAATTCAAGAATTGCAAAGTCTAGACATGTATAATAATGATGAAATGGATGAAAATCACGATATAGATAATTATGAAGATCAGCATTATGATTATGAGAATGAAACTAATTCAGTAGATATGGATAGAGTGAACATGGAAGAATCTATTAAATTCAATAATTTTAATAATGAAAATAACAAAAATATTATAATACAAAATACATATGGGATTAATCAAGGAATTCAGAAAAAAAATGGAAGTCAAAAAAGCTTTGTAAATAAATCCAATAAAAATTCAAATAGGCCAGGTACAGCAAACATTAAATCTCAAAATTCCAATAGAACTAATAATTCAAATAAAAATTTTCCAACAAATAAAAATACAAATATGAGAAATCAAAATTCTAATATAAATAATAATCAATATAAGAAAAATATAATTCAAAATAAAATAATATCTAATAATTATAATAATCGAATAAATTCTGCTAAACAAAAATTAAATCAAAATAACAAAAAATGCGGGAGTAAGTCAGAAATATCAATGTCTTCTATTCATTCAATTTCTCATAATGATAATTCAAAAATTAGAAGTAATAAAAAAAATTATGACAATAATTCTAAAAATACTTCAAATCTTAGAAATAATCAAAGTAGTAATATGAATAATTTAAATGAAATTTATCAGGAAGACGATTTTAATGATCCTCAAAATGAAAATTATCAAGTAGGACAAATTTATTATGATGAGAATGGCCAAATAATTCAAAATTATGATGACCAGCAAAATTATATAAACAATGAAGAAATAATAGATGAAAATCAAGTTGCTGAATATGCAGATGATGAAAATTTGAAAGAGGATATATTGAAAGAATTTAGAAGAATTTATGGAAATAAAATTGATAAAATGTTAATTAGATCTCAATTGCAACAATCAACTAATATTCTTGAATTAATTTTACAAAATGTAAAATTAGCAAGAAATAAAATGATAAAATTAGCAAAATCAAACCAAGATCCTGATGATTTAGCAGTTAAAATATTCTCTTTAAAATAATTCTTTTAATTGAATTTAAATTTTTTATTCTTTAATTAGACCAAAGAATTCTTTACTAAATATACCAAAGAATTAAACTATATTGTTAATACAGTTAAAGAAGAAGAAAAAAAAAGAAATAAATTTATTGACAAAGCTGTCAAAAATATCTCTCATAATAAAAATGTGATGAAAAAACTTCAAAATGTATTTTATAATATTAATAACTTTAAAATAATATAGATAGAAGCCAAAAAACTTGAGGAAGAAATTAACAGAAGAAGAAAAAGCAGAGAATTAAAATTACGAGATAAGAGAATGAGAATATGTGAGGAAATATATTCGAAAGCATTAGAGCTTGAAAAAAATAAACATTTACAAGAAAGGCAAGCAGAAGCTGAATTTAGAAAGGCTGAAAATGATGAAAAAAGAAAAAAATTAACTCAAATCGAGTCTTATTATCAGGATAAAATTAGTATTTTAAAAGAGACATTAAGAAAAGAAAAATATGAAAAAGAAATTGAATATAGAGCGAATATTCAATATTTATCAAAATTACAAAGAGAGAAAAGAAATGAAATGAAAAAAAAAGTAGATGAAATTTTCAATAGAATGGATGAGGAGGATCAAAAATATGAATTTAAAAATAGCAGACCTGATGTTCTTGAGAAAATTTTAAATATTTATTATAATAATTGAAAAATTAGATTTTAATTTTTTAATCTAATACAATTAATTTTGACGGTTTTTATCTAAAATTTATCTTTAAGATTAATATGATAATTGTTTGTAATTAAAAATTTTAGATTTAAAATATTTTATCAATCGAATATTAATATTATTGAAAATTAAAATATTGTTTTTTGATAAATAAAATAAAATTTTCATTTATAAATTAAATCTAGCTCTCAAGTTTTTTTTCAATATTGATTTCTCCGATTTCTAATAGAGCTCCTTTAAATATTTCCCCATTATATTCAACACTATTATGATTACAATGACCCTTTGGACAACATAAACCTGGAAAATTTAGATTATCACAAGACATTCCTTCAGGGCAATCACAATTAGGAGTAGAGGAAGAATGATATATAGGAGACTCTTTAATATTACCAACAGGTCCGTATTGACAAACATATAAATGAGTTATTTCTTCTGGATTTTCAGTAAATGAAGCAAATCCACATCCAACAAAGTAACTGAATTTAAATTTTTTTACTTTCTTGAATAATTTAAAAGACTATTAAAATCATTTTTAAAAATATAATATGAGGAATATATAAATTAAATAAAGTTTTATATACCTATAAGCCCAAATCATTTGAGTAAAATTGGATGTTTGAGAAACTTCAGGATTGAAAGAATCTATATTTTTACCATCAAAATCTTTTATTTCGGCAAACCATGTTTCAATTACATTTTGCCAATTTTTTTCAGGAATTCCTGAATTAAATTTTTTTATAAAGATAGTTTCTCCAGTTTTAAATTGTGGTTGTTTTCTAAATTCATTAGAACTGTGTTTGGATAAACATTTATTTGCCCATTCTTGTGCCTTTTCACCAATTGAATCTGAATAAAACATTTGAACCATATTTGTTGCAAAAGGAAGTTTGGGTCCTATTTGATTATTTTGAGTTGCTATTTGATTTCTGAATCTATTATGAGCTAAAACTATTAACTTTTTTTCATCAAAACTCATTAACCCTGAATCTTTATTACATACACCTCTTTGTAATAAAGCTTTTTTAACCGAAATAGAATATAAAATTTCTATTAAATAAGCATTTAAAAAAGTAAGAAAGATAACAAACTTCATTAATTTTAATTTTTTATTTTATCTTTTTCAAAAAAATTGATAAAAATATTCTCATATATTTATTGTAAGTAAATTCTTATGTTCATACATATAAAGAATTTTATCTGATTTTAAATGATTCATTCAATAATATCAGAAAGATATCTCTTTAAACATGAATTTAATTGTTATCAATATATGATAATAATTCACTAAATTCATGGAATAAAGATTTAAAAATTAAATAAGTTCATTCCTTTTTAAAAAAGGATTATTTTTTTTAAAGAAAAAATAAAATTCAGTAAAAATCGATTAAGAAAATTGAATTAATATTAATTTTTTTATTATTTAATAAATTTTGAAAATAAAAAAGAATATATGCTAATATTCAAACAAATTAAGAATAAAATTCTTCGTGAAGTTTTGGATTTTTTATTTGGAATAAAAATTTTTCAATTAATTAATTAACTGAGATAATGAGTGACAACTTCGACTATGAAAATTTAAGTTCAATTAAATTTCCCAAAAATTATAATAACAGTAATTCCATAAATAACCCTACTTCTCTTATCAACAACCAAGCAATAAAAAACAAATTATATACATTAGAAAATTCAATAAAAACTTCAAATCCTTTTAAAAAAATTAATAATATCAATCTAAATAAAGAGAAAAATGAAGAAATAAATTTAAATAATATGATGAGAAATTCAAAAAATAGAGCGTATGATAATAAGACATTTGATAACAGTATCAGATTGATGGATATAAAATTAAACCATAAAATTTTACAAAATAAATTGGAAAATATGAGAAAATCAATATTAAAAGATGACAATTGTAATTACAATACAATTTCGTATTCTAAAATGTTTAATTCAAATCCTTTGGATTTTGAAAATGAGAATAATAGCATAAATGTCTATAAAAAAAATTCTGAACAAACCTATATTGATAAATATCCAGAACAAAATTTCGACCTTAAAAATAAGGAAAATTATTTTAAAATTAGTAATATTAAAAGAGAAAAAATCGGCCAAATGAGAAGAAATACTAATATAGAATATGATGTTTATAATACTCAAACGAATGAAAATTGGAATAGTCGATATTTAAATTATAAACATAATCATATAGTGGATGGAGATTTAAATTTAAATAATTTAAACAAAACAATAGGGAATTTCAATTATGATAAAAATTCAATTTTATCAGGATTAAAAATAAATCACAATGGTTTAAAATTCGAATATACAAAAAAAGATCTTGCAGAATTAGAAGGAAAAATCCAAAAAACTAAGGAAAGGTTAAACGAATGCCTTGAAAAAGCTGAAACAATAATAATTGATAAAAAAATCAATAATAAAAGAGTAAAAAGTGAATTTAATAATAAATTTCAAAAGAGTTATAAAACTTTAGAGAATTTATCTGGAAAAAATAATAAAGGTTAAAATAAAAAATAAAAATATTTATTTAACATTTTTTAAATCATTATTTTTATATTTTAAATTTAAAATCAACATTTGTAAAATCTAAATTTAGAACTCAACGAAAAGCATAAAATCAATACACGAAATTTCTATGAAAAATTTGACGCAGAAAATAATTCTTATGAAGAAGAATTAGAGAGTCCTATTCAAATTAAAAAAAGAAAGTTAAAAAATATGGATTCTTACAATAATCCCTCTTCTAGGTAAATTTTAAATTTATTTAATTAATGCGCATAATCACAATAAATTGAGAAACTATTTTTTAAATTTAATTTCTGTAAATGTGTTAAGAGAATCTTTTGATGAATTTAATAAATCGGATAAATTGAAAACCGAAGAATCAAATTCAACTCTCAAATCTAAAAATAAATTTTTCAAAAATATAATATCAAATGAAGAGAATTTTCAAAATAATTTATATAATGAAAGAAAAATAAACAATGAAAGCAAGAAAACTTATGATTATGCTTATAAATCACAAATAAACGATACATATTCTAATCATTCAAAATCTAGAAAATCAAATAAACAAAATAAAAGAAAAAACCAAATGAATGAACAAAAATTTCATAACATCAAAACTAAAACAAATATAAACAATGAATCAACTTATAAAGGGGATAGTTTGATTATATCTGAAAGTGATAAAAATAATAGAAATTCTCTAGAAATAGAAGAGCAAAATGAGGATAATTCTAAAAAAAATCTAAATATAAGTGGAATAGCAGAAGATTTAATCTCGATAAAAAATGAAAATTTAATAAATAAAAAAATTTATTACAAAGAAAAAGAAAAAAATATTGAAAGTGAGAATTTCGATTCTGGATTAAATTTTGAAAGGGGAAACTCAAAAGTAAATAAAATTCACGAAAAAGGAATTGAAACGTATAAAAAATATCTTGAATTGAAAAAAGATATTAATGATAAAATCTACTCAGATAAAAAACAACCTTATTCAACAAGAAATAAGGAAGTTGAAAAATTAACTAAAATAGGAAATAAAGAAGCTTATAATAAAAATTATAAAAATTTCACAACAAAAAATCAAAAAGATTATGATTTTCAAAATTTAATTTCCAGAAACAATGACCTTCCAAACAATTTTAATCAGTCTATAAATTACATTGAAAATACAATTTCTCCCATAAGATATAGGGAAAATTTAAAATATGATGATAAAACTACGATTCCAAATCAATTTTTCCAACATCAGGAGAAAAAAAATTTTATAAACAAAGATCAAGAAAATAAGATGAGAGAAGATTTTAATAATTATGATTATAGAAAAATTATACATCCAACAAACAAAGATTTTACTAAAGCAACTAATAAATTATCTGAAAAGGAATTTGATAATGAACAAGAATCACAAAATTATAATCTTCAAATCAATCAATTTAATAAATATCAAAATAATAATTATTTAAACAGTTTAGAAAATGAATTTACTCCAGAACAAGAGCCATATGATAAACATGAAAATAATTTTTTGAATAAAACAAATAATAAAAATTTGGATGTTAATAATGTTTTTGACAGTGAATATAAGATAAAAAATGTTTTGAATAAAATTCCGAATCTAGTTACAGAGTTAACTTTCAAAAAAGAAAGAATAAAAGATAATATAAACCCCCAAAAATTAGAAAAGAAACAATTTTTTAATTTAAATAATTTAGGTAAATGGTTAGATCAGAGCAAACCTCCTATTGATTATAATAACAAATTTCCAAATGATACTAGCAAAGTAGGAAAAGATTTGATAGATGAAGCAGATAATATTATAAATAATCATTTTAAGGAGAGAAATAAAAATATTCATCATAAAGAAAATTCTGCTGATTTAGAAAAACAAATAGAAAAAATTATAATTGAAAATGAAAAAAAATATAATAATGATAATTTTAAAACAAACAATCCTGATTCAAATTTAGTTCAAAAAAATCCTTCAATTAGAAATGAAGCATCCTCAGATTCGTTAAATGATAAAATTGATTACATTTATGATTTATTGAAAAATTTTTCTCAGTCTAAACTAAAAGATTTAATTTTAAATCCAGCAAAAAAAAATGAAATTGCAACAAATAAAGAAGAAAATAAAGAAAATAACGATAAACAAATTTTAATTTATGAAAATAACATTAATTCTTCATCTAACTACGAAGAAAATTTAAATTATTTTTCAAGACAAAACGAATCTGAAAAAAGAAAAAATAAAGAATCAGAAAATAAAAATTTAGATTTCTTTGAAAATGAAAAACTTTCTTTTGGGATGCCTAAAACTTCATATTTATTAAGTCAAGAAAATATTAATTTTAATCCTAGAAAATTTCAAGAAAAAAAAGAAAATGAAGATATTGATGCTTCTCCTCATTTACTTATTAGCCCAGTTTCGAAGAGTGAATTAGATGATTTTTTGAAATTAAGCAAGTCAAATAATGGAAATAATAATAATTCAAAATATACCAAAGAGGTGCAAAACGATCATAAGCGAATTTCAAATAATTTTGCTATAAATAAAATAAATGTTAAATTAAATGATAGTGATTTATCTGAAATTAACACTATACCAAATAATTCTATAAAGAAAAATCAAAAAAATCTTATTAAACTAAAAAATTTAAAAAACTTAGAAAAATTAGATGAAAAATCAACGAAAAATGAAATTGATCAAAATATACAGACAACCACTAATGATTTAAAAAATAACAATCTTAATTCAAATATTAAAATGAAAAATTACCTATTAAATGAAAAAGATGATAGCCAAATAATAGATGACTATGAGTTATCTTCTTGTAATCAAAAAGTTGTTAATATAAGTAATAACTCAAATTTAGGAGAAGAAAGTGAACTAGGATCAATCTCTAAAAAAATAGATTTTTCTGAGAAAAGAAATTTAGAAGATGATGAATACCAAAATAATGAAGAAGATGAATTTATGGATGAAAATGAAGAATATTCAAATGAAAAAAAGAATGATGAAAATGATTCTAATGCAGAAAATGGAGATAGTTGTGAAATTTATAAGATAAAACATGGTAAAAAGAATAAAAAACAACTTCAAGATGATTCTAATTTTATCAATATTCAAGATAATTCCAAAAATGATTTAGAGAAGAAAAAAAAAGATATATCTAAAGAAATTGATGATATTGTAGAAGAAATAGAACAAAAAGATAAATCCTTAAATGGAGACAGTGTAACATATTCAGATAGAAAATCCAATTTTAAGAAAAATAAAGAAGAGAGACAAAATGTAGAAAATCTAAAAAAGGAAAATTCTAAAGTAAAATTCCTCCATTCTAATTATGTTAAAATCATTAATTCTAAAAATTTTCGAGATAAAAGTTTCGGTTTAAATAATAAAAATGATCTAGAAGATGATGCCAATATCAAACAAAATAATTCTGATATATACATAAAAAATGAAATATCAAATGATAATATAAAAACAGATTTAAGTAAAGATGTTATTGTTGATCTTCCTTATCCTTTAAAAGTAAAAGAAAATAAAATACAATTTTCAGATAAACTTGTTTTTATTGAGTATGATGAAGAAGCAAATCCAGAAGAGATAAAAGTTTGTAATCAATTAGGAAAACCTGAGAAGCATAATAAATTTAATTTATTAAAATATTTGATAAATATAAAAACCAAAAAATATAAAACAAAAAAAATCATCCATTACTACTATAATGGGATTAGAGATGATAGACTTCCTAAAAAACTTTTGAGTAGTATAAAACGATCTAAATCTTTTAGTGAACAAGACAAAGTTATAGGGTTACAAAAATTAAATGAGTTTTTAGATGAATGTAAAAAAGAGAATCAAATTTCAGAAGTACAGGAACAGAAAAAGAGAAAAATTGGTAATAAATTCAATAAAATTATTTTGATATTTAAATGATCATAGAATTTATATAAATATTCTTTCCTTATCCCACAATATAAATATTGAAATATAAATTTTCATATAGTTCAAAGGAATTTCAAAACAATTCAAGATATTGAAGAAGCTCGAAAGACAGCAGAGATTATTAAAAGTATGCGTTCTCCTACACCTTTGAAGTTAAATAGCAACGCAGGAAATCTTATAAAGAAATTTTTTTCAAAAATTCCAACGAATAGTTTTACAAAAATATTTAATATTCCTATTGTAAATTCTGCTTTGAAGAGTTCTAAATCCAATGGAAATTTATCTGAAAAAATAATAAATAAATTGAATGATAAAAAAAAATTCTCTAAACTTGCTACAATAGATAAAGATACTACTTACAAAAAGAAAAATACCTTTAATAATTTGCAAGAATTTAATTTAAATAGTAATTCAAAAAAAATAACAGAGAAAGAAAAGTTTTTAAAAAATATTATTTCAAACCTTAATCTAGATAGGGCTATGAAATCCTTAGAAAATGAGTCGAAAAATTTAAATGAAGATGTTTTAAATGAGAAGGATTCTTTAGAAAAAAACATTGTAAATGCTGAAAAGAAAAAGAATTAAAATTTTACTATGATTATTTAATAATATTGAAAATTTTAAAATTAAAATTTTATAAATCAATAATTTGTATTTAATTTCATTAATTATAGACAACCTATTAAAAAAGATATTATTTATTTATTAATTATTAAAAACCTGTATGTGAGCTAATCAGATTGAAATTAAATTAATTTTAATAAAAAAATAAGACACCTTTTATCAAAAGAAAGATAATTTATTAAAAAAAGTTTAATCTTATTAATTTATCTATTATTATATAATTATTAGTCTAATTTGATATCATTTGACTTAAATTATGAAATAAATGAACAAATGAATAATTTTTTAAATCATGACTTGTATCTCTTATAATATAAAATAAGAATATTAATCAATAGAGAATTACAATTTTTCAAAATTTAAAATTTAATTTTGTTTACAATTTAATAAAAATTTCAAAAATGGATAAATCAGAAAAGGACTTTATTAAAAATAATATTTTATTAAATTTTAATTTCGATAACTTTACATCTTACACATTTCTATTTGCGTTATTAATTTTAATATTGATGTTGGTTTTTTATATAAAGAAAAAAATTTCTCAATATATGTATAAAAGGCAAAAACTCATTGAATCGGCAGAAGATTATGAAAGAAAAAGAAATTCTAGAAATGACCTGAAAGTATTTTTTTAAGAGTAAAAAATTTTTAGTATCATTATTACTGGGCTATTGATAGGGGAGAAATTGTTCAAGCTGAAAATATAGGAAGGCAAATCATTAAGTTAGATCAAGAATTAAAAGAATTATATCAACAATATCAGTTTATGAAGGAAAAAGGTTATTATCCATTGAAAAAAATTTAAAAAAAGTAAACAAGAAAATTAAATTATAGTTAATTAGTTAAATCATTTTTTTAAAATTTGTATTATTTAAATTTAATAAAAACTTTTTTCGAATTTTTCTATTGAATAATTTACTTATTATAAAAGTATCATTGTTCTTATATGAAAAAAAATAAATAAAATTTATATTATAAATAAAGGTAAAATTTTAAATGTACATCAAGTATTTTTAGAAACATTATCATATATTTTAAAATATTATTAATTTCATATACTTACTTGTTTTATAAATAATATTCATGCTATAAATTCCAATTTTTAAAAATGAATTATATAAATAACTTTTTTTTTTATTAAACTTTTTCTCTTACTCTGATAGTATTGTCTGATATTTCAGAATTTTGTTCGTTCAATTCAACATAACTTTTATCATAATTGGGACTCTTATTAGGATTTAAACTGTCTTGTAAAACTTTATCTTCCTTAATTTCAAAAGTGTGTGAATTCTTAATTGAAGAATAATTCAAATTCTTATCTTGATGTTTTATATTTATAAAATAAAAACCATGATTGTATGCATTTTTTTTAAAAATTGGTATAAACCATTCACAATAGCTCTCTCCCATTACTATTTTAAAATTATTTAAATGATTTTCATAATAATAAGGAGAGTCTTCATATCTTTCAAATTTCTTACTTTCAATACTGGTTGAATTAAACATAATAAATCTCAATTGTACAAAAAATAAAAATCCTATTGATATAGTCATAGATAGGGCCAATAAGGTACATCCAATTAATATGATTGGATATAATATTACAGATAAAATATCTTTTTTTTCTGTGTACTTAGTTAATTGATTATAATCCAAATCTATGCATTTTTGAATTAAAAAAATAAACCCTATAAAATCTCCTAAAGTAGCATAAAATAAAAATAAAAGAAAAAATTTTTGATTTCCATGGCCAACACAATTCATAATCCATGGGCAATGATGATCCATTTTTAAGACACATTTATTACAAATCTTGCAATGATGTGATCGTCCTGGTCTTTTCATATTACATTTTTGACAAAATAGTTTTTTATCATAAGGGCTTAAGATTTTTAAAGTGCGATTTTTTTCTTCATTTTCATCATAAATACTACTATAATCATTTTCCCATCCTTGATAAATGAATCCTGGGGAAGTAAACATACTTTTTAAATGACAATTTATTACCATCATCGCAGAAAAATAGAATGAGATCGCTGAAAAAAATTTAATGACATGAAATCCATATTCATCAAAAATATAGTATTTTGTATATCCATATGTAACTGAAATTATTACGAAATAAACCACTAAAATTGGACAAAAATGAAAAGCTTTTTTTAAAATCGACATTTCTGCAAACATTTTCTTTCTAATCTTATTATAAAAATAATCCAAAATAAGAATTTTTTTAATAATTTTTTTTAGAAAATTTTTTTCTCAATATAAATTCACAAGAAAAAAAATTATTAATTAGTAATAAAACTTGAAAATAACTATAAAGTTATCTCAGTAATTGAAAAATTTTTCTTTTTGTTCTGATTTTCAATATTTTTCCAAATCAATTTTGTGAATTTTTTTTGTAAAATTTTTTAAAATGATCTTAATAAGTAATAATTATTACTTAATTAAACATTCAGTTTTATATTTAAAATTTAAATTAAGATAACTATAAATAAAATGTCAACAACTAATGAATTAATGGAAAGAATACAAAAATACGAATGTGTTGATAGATTTTGTATTCTGAATAAAACTGGAACTAGGTTGAATACTGAGCTAAAAGACGATGAAAAGAGAGGAGGAAATCAAAGCAATTTCTTCCCTGACATTCCTAAATTAGTTGATAAAGCGAATTCAGTAGTTAGAGATATTGATCCGATAGTATATAAAATTTATTTAAATTTTAATAAAAAATTTTTATTAAATTTATCAGAATGAATTGGCTTTTATTCAAATTAATTATGGACCTTATGATTATTTGATTGCTCAAGATGAAGAATTATATGTTTTTACTTCTATCCTAAGACAAAATGCTCAAAAACAAAATTAACAATTGAGGGATTTATATTTAATATGAAGGATTTATTTTCGATATATATAAATTTAAAAAATTTTTAAAGTTTCTTATATGATAAGTTTATAAGAATAATATTTCTATTCTATACAATAATCCTTTTTAGTTATATTTAAATAAAAATATTTCTAAATGAATTCTTAATTGTTATAAGAATAATTTTTATTTTAAATATTAATAAAAAATGAAGAGTGTAAGATTAATGTACCTATCTCTTTTAATTGTTCTTATTCTTGCAATATGCAACATAAATAGTAAATCTAACAATTCACTTATCTCAGAAAAAAAAATATCGAAAACAAAAATTCCGACAAAACCAGCAAATCAAATTTACAAAACTGAAAATAGTTTAGGTCATATGGTTAAAAGAAATTCTATTCTTAAAACATTTCCAATGAAAGTAAAAAGTTGTGATCAAGTCGCTATTTTCCAAGCAAAATACATAACAAATTTTGCCGATTATAGAGAAAGAGCTGATGGATGGTATGCTGTGAGTGCATATAGTATCAATTTATACAAAGATAAAGATGCAAATCAATTAATTCACTCTGTAATGATTTCTAATTTAAAAACCAAACCTCAACATTTGAAAGGAGCTAAAGGTTGTATTAATATTGACGCAGGTAATATTTCTGCTGATATTACTGTTTGTTTTGAAAGCAAATCTACAGCAGAGAATCTATTGAAAGTTTTAGATAGTTTCTATAGATGCAGAATGGGAGATAATTTACAACCTTTACCAAAATCACTTATAAGAGAATTATTACAGTTGTGTGGTAAAAATGGAAAAGCTCTTTACAATAAAGATAAGAAAGATTTCAAATTAAATATGAAAGCTAGAGCAGGAAATAAATGGGATTCTGATAGAATGAGATATTATCATCCAACTCCAATTACTGTTCCTGGAACAAGATAATAATAATAAGATTTATTGCTAAATATAGAATTAAAAAGATTGAAAATAAATTTGTTTAATTAATCTTTCATAAATAATTTATTATTTCATTAAATTTATTTACAAATATAAATACTTGGGTTTAATTAAATAAAATTAAGGATTATATTTTAAATTATTTTAAAAAATATTATTTTGAAATTGCAAAAAAGATAATAATAATGATTTTCTTATTTTTAAAATATTTTATTTTATTTTCATAATTTGTATAGTATCTAGAAATTTGTTTTATACTTAAAAAGAGAATTTAAAAAATTTAAACATTTAACAGATTAAGTTTTATCTAATGAAGTAAAATTAATAATAATATCTGTAAATGATGGTAGATTTTTGCTTAATTTATATAAGTTTATTAATCACTTATATAAATCTAATAAATGAAATTAATAGTAAACATTGCGGTATTGATTTTCTTAAAATACCCAAGCGTACTTTATTAAAGCAAGAAGGTGAAAACCGTCGTATGCTCAAAGAAAACAATTGGGAAAATTTGCGTATTCATATGGATTATTCATTTATCGAAAATAACATTGGAAATTTTGATAAAAAGGATTTAATTGATCTTAAAGAAAAAATTATGCCAAAGACTCAAGAAGTGTTCCAAAATCTTCTTAAAGTTAAAAGAATTCAAAATAAACTAAAATTAAATACTCAATCTTGTGATAATTATCAAATACCTGAAATTTATCAAACAGATGGTGTTGATGCAGATTTAATTATTTTCGTTTTAATTGATGATACAGGTTTTTTTCTTCAAAATAAAATAGAAGCAGGAGCTATTCACTGTTTGCAACATGAAGAAACTCGTAGACCAATTGCAGGTTATATTCAATTCAAACCACAATTAAATGTCAATAATTCAACTGCTCTTGATTATATGGTCTGGCTTGCTGTACATGAAGTTAGCCATATTTTAGTAATTAATAATGCTCTCTATGAGGATTACATTCATCCTGAAACACTTGAACCAATAGGAATTGATAAAGTTATAGGAAAAAAAATTATGGAATCAGGAAATAAAATGAATTTTATAAAATCTCCAAAAGTTTTAGAAAATGCTAAAAAACATTTCGGATGTGATCATTTAGATGGAGTTCCGTTAGAATATAATGGTGGAGCTGGGACTGCAGGAGCTCATTGGGCAAAGAAATATATGAATACAGATTATATGATTGGTGATAGCTATGGAGAAAATTTGATTTCGGAAATAACACTTGGATTATTTGAAGATTCTGGATGGTATAGAGTAGATTATAAAATGGGAAATCTATTTTTATGGGGAAAAAATGTTGGTTGTGGATTTTTTGAAAAGGGGAAAAAATGTATTGAAAATTCAGAAAGAATTACTTCCTCTTCAATTGACTCAAATGATGATAAAAATAAGTCAATTAGAGTTTTTGCTGATATTGTTAATAAAGGAAAACACTCGAGTGGATATTCTACTGAATATAAAAATGAGTTTTGCACAAATTTTAATTATCCTATTTGCTCAGCCTCCAATATTTTTAGAGGAATCTGTAAACTAAGAAAATTTCCTTTCAAATTAAGCAAAAATGAAAGATATTTTAATAATCCTCAATTAGGTGGAGCTGATACTTTAACTGATAAGTGCCCAATTGCTATAGAAGATAAAGGAGATCAATCTTATTATGGAGGTTCATGCAGAGTTGGAAATAAAGATACATTAATGATGAAAGATATAGAAAAAATTTGCCCAGAATGTGCTTGTTTTATGAGTAATTTATCTGATGGAAATTTAAAACAAAGAATAAACGATGTGAAAAATATTTCATTAAATAAAATTAAAAATTTAAACACTGATTCAAAAAATTCAGATAAAGATGATATTAAGATTAAGAATAAGAATAATATTAGAAAAGATACTGACCAAAAAGCACCTGAAATCAATAAAGATAAAAATGAAGTTGAAAAATCTTGTAAAACTTTATTTTAAATATCTTTTTTTTGTCATAAAAAAAAGAAAATAATTTGAATAAATGATTTTAAAAAAGATATTCCAAAAAAAACTAATATGAGGAAAGATAATGATCAAACTGCTCTAGCTGCTAATAAAGATAGCGATTTAAATGAAGAATCAGGTATTTGATAATTAATTAAAATTTATAAATTTTATTTATTTTAATAAAATTTATAATTAAAATAGAAAAAAAATTTTCGTTTAAACAAGAAGAAAGAGTTGATACTGCAAAAATAAAGTCAGATGAAAATATTATTGAAGATCCAATTTTGACTGATAATGATTATATTGCTTCATGTTTTGAATTTAAATGTGAGAATGAAAAACTTTATGTTTTAATAAAAAATGAAAAATATAGGTGTAGAAGTGGTGATATAATAAATATTAAAGGTTATAGTGGTGGAATTTTCTGCCCAGAAAATGAAAATCTATGTGATGTCAGATTTAATTGTAAATTTGGTTGTGTTGATCATTATTCAAACAAAGATACGTTTTTTGAATATCCTAAAAATTAATAATTTATAAAAATATTCAATTATATTTTTATTCTAAAAAAATTATATTTTATATTAATATAATTCTATTTATTAATCAAAGGTTTTCAAAGATTAAATTTTTCTGCAAAAATTCAATATTGGAAAATTAAGCTAGAGTAATAATTTGCATTTACATATTTTTAATATCTTAACTTATTGATTTTAAATCTTTTTTTAATATATACTTCCAAATTGTATTTTTATAAAGATAAAATTAAAAATCATCTAAATTCGAATAATTATATTTATCCATTTATTTATTTAAAAAATATAAATTTTGGGGATTG
>Ga0194116_10003081_pt1 | contig 20496 bp, 11 predicted proteins | sample TA2MahsurfametaG_4_FD_148617 | JGI IMG/M metagenome (GOLD analysis project Ga0194116, IMG submission 148617) | Freshwater microbial communities from Lake Tanganyika, Tanzania - TA2015008 Mahale S9 surface | ecosystem: Environmental > Aquatic > Freshwater > Lake | place: Tanzania: Lake...
TTGAAATTCAGCTTCCAAACTCATGGGTAAATAAAATGGATAAACAAGCTGATCGAGGCGGGCTCATCGGTATTTTCTTCATGGCTTTTACGCTTGGATTGGTATCTTTTTCTTGCACTGGTCCAATAATAGGAAGCTTATTAGTGGAAGCTGCTACAAGCGGATCTTATTTTACCCCTGCAATCGGAATGACTGGATTCTCACTTGCCTTAGCTATCCCTTTTACTTTGTTTGCAATCTTTCCAGGTTGGTTAAATTCTCTCCCACAATCGGGAGGTTGGTTAAATAGCGTGAAGGTTTGCTTGGGTTTATTAGAAATTGCTTTTGCTTTAAAATTCCTTTCTGCAGTAGATTTGGGCTACCATTGGGGAATCCTTACTCGTGAATGGTTCATTGGAACTTGGTTTGTGATTTTCGCAGTAATGGGACTTTATTTACTTGGGAAGATCAGGTTTTCACATGATTCTCCAATTGAAAAAATTTCAGTAACACGATTTATGTTTGCCTTTTTATCGCTGACATTTGCCATTTATTTACTCCCAGGAATGTTTGGTGCTCCCATAAAACTATTAAGTGGAATAGCCCCTCCAACTACCTATTCAGAAGATAAATTCATGTTTAATCACGGGGGTCTCGACAATGGATTAGTAAAGGATGAAATAACAGCAAAATATCGCGAACATATGGACGAGTCAGGAGATGGTTCTGTTATGGTGTTTCACGATTTGGAAATTGCAAAGGCGTACGCTAAAGAACGAAATTTGCCAGTCATGTTAGATTTTACAGGATATGCGTGTCAAAATTGTCGGAAAATGGAAACTACAGTTTGGGCCGACGAGCGCATAAAATCTACCTTACAAACGCGCTTGGTTATTGCTTCTCTTTATGTAGATGATCACGAACCATTGCCTGAAAGTGAGCACCGTTATTCTGAAGCGATAGGTGGAAATGTGAAAGAGGTCGGAAATGTTTGGGCGGAATTACAAATAACGCGCTATAAAAGTTTCCAACAACCACTATATGCGATTATTGACCACGATGGAAATGATTTAGTTCAATCAATTGGTTATACGCCAGATATTAATGAATTCAAACAATTCCTTGAAACTGGAATCGAGAATTTCAATAAAAATAAAAAGAAATAAGTGTTGAGGTTGTGAAGCTTTGTATTGCTGAAAAACCAAGTGTTGCAAGAGATTTGGCGCAAATTTTAGGCGCCACAACCCGAAGAGATGGTTACTTAGAGGGGCCGGAATATTGTGTCACGTGGGTATTCGGCCATTTGTGTTCATTAAAAGATCCTGAAGATTATCTTCCCAATTGGAAATATTGGAAATTAGAAGATTTACCGATTATTCCAGCTCAATTTGGAATCAAATTACGAGAAGACGAAGGAGCAAAAAAACAATTCCAAGTAATTGAAAAACTAATCAGTTCCGCCTCAGAAGTTATTAATTGTGGTGATGCCGGACAAGAAGGAGAACTCATCCAACGTTGGGTATTACTTAAGGCAAAATGTTCCATACCCGTGAAAAGACTTTGGATTTCCTCTCTAACAGAGGAAGCCATAAAGCAAGGATTTTCCAAATTAAGAGATGCCAGTGAATTTGACACGCTTTTTGCTGCCGGAAATGCACGTGCTGTGGGAGATTGGATGTTGGGAATCAACGGCACACGGCTTTACACCAAAAAATATGGGAAAGATAAAATGACCCTTTCGGTTGGCAGAGTACAAACTCCAACGCTTGCCATGATTGTTCAACGCCAGAAAGAAATTGACGCCTTCAAATCTGAGGAATATTGGGAATTAAAAACACTTTACCGAGATACCGAATTTACCTGTCAAATTGATCGATTAAAATCCGAAACGAAGGCGCAAAAAGGATTAGAATATTTACAAAACAAGGATTTTGAGGTCATTGATTTTGAACAAAAAGAGGGAAAAGAGGGAAATCCTCGCCTCTATGATTTAACAGGCCTGCAAGTTGATGCAAATAAGCGTTTCGGAAAAAGTGCTGAGGAAACATTGAACATCGTTCAAAGTTTATATGAAAAAAAATTGGTTACCTATCCGAGAGTAGACACTACCTACCTGTCGGAAGACCTTCACCCTAAAATACATGATATTCTGAAAGGTTTAAAGGATTATTCTCGCTTAACAGCATCGATTCTTGCAAGTCCAATTACGAAATCTAAAAGTATTTTCGACGATGAAAAAATCACGGATCACCATGCGATCATACCAACGGGAATTTATCCAAATAGTCTGAGCGAAGAGGAACGTAAAATTTATGACCTCATCGTGCGTCGATTTATTGCAGCTTTTTATCCTGAATGTAGAATTTCTACAACTACGGTATCAGGAAAGGTTGATGAATTAAATTTTAAAGCAACTGGAAAACAACTTGTATACTCAGGTTGGAAATTTGTTTACGAAGAGTTGAAAGATGAGTCATCTTCAAATAAAACAGATGAAGAGGATAAAATATTACCTCTTTTTAACGTTGGCGAAACAGGTCCACATGAACCTTTTATTCACAAAGGAAAAACCTCTCCACCGAAATATTACACAGAGGCAACCTTACTTCGAGCCATGGAAAGTTCGGGAAAACTTGTGGAAAATGAGGAAATGAGAGAACTCATGAAAGAGAATGGTATCGGAAGACCCTCCACCAGAGCTAGTATAATCGAAACTCTTTTCAAACGAAAGTACATAGAAAAGAAAAAAAAGAATATTATTGCTACCGAAACTGGCATTCACTTAATCGATACTATTCAAAATGATTTATTAAAAAGTCCTGAACTTACGGGACAATGGGAATTCAAACTCAGACAAATTGAAAAAGGAAAATTCACCGGACTCCAATTCAAGGAGGAATTATCCGCCATGGTAAGAACAATCGTGGATGAAGTTATTTTTGGAAAAAAAAATTGAAGCTACAGAAATTACTTATTTAAAAACAGAATCCCTGATTTACCCCTATCTAAACGATGCCGAATCACATCCTCGAGGGAGCATGAATGCCCATAAGATAAAGTGCATCTTTTAATACGCTACCAACAGATTCAGCCATCATCAATCTCATCTCCTTTGTTTTCACATTTTCTTCAGATAAAATTTTAACAGCTTGGTAAAAATGGTTGAACGATTTTACCAATTCATAGGTGTAATTGGCCAATAAAGCAGGTGAATACGAAGCTGCTGCCTCTTGAACAATCGCAGGGAATTGAATCAAATTCTTGATGACCTCCTTTTCTTCTTCTAATAAATCAATTCCTTCAAATTGAACCTTCTGACGATTCGGTTCTGCTTTCTTGAGTAAAGAGCAAATTCTTGCATGTGTGTATTGTAAAAATGGACCTGTATTTCCGTTCAACTCAATTGATTCCTCTGGATTAAAGAGCATTCTTTTTTTGGGATCTACTTTAATCAAATAGTATTTTAGACCACCGAGTCCAATTTGTTCGTAAAGATTTACCTTTTCCTTTTCATCCAGACCATCTAAATGACCTCGTTCTTTTGTCATTTTTATGGCTTTATCTACCACCTCTTCCATTAAATCATCGGCATCTACCACAGTCCCCTCTCTTGACTTCATTTTCCCTGAAGGAAGATCAACCATTCCGTAAGAGAGGTGGTAACAATTTTTTGCCCAGGAAAAACCTAGTTTGTCGAGAATTAAAAACAATACTTTGAAATGATAATCTTGCTCATTACCCACGGTGTAGACAATTCCTGATAAATCGGGGTAATCTTCAAACCTTTCAATAGCAGTACCGATGTCTTGTGTCATGTAAACTGCCGTTCCGTCTGATCGCAACACCAATTTTTCGTCGAGGCCTTCATCTGTTAAATCAATCCAAACTGAATCGTCTTCTTTTTTAAAAAACACACCTGATTCAAGGCCCTTCAACACCTGATCCTTCCCAAGTAAAAAAGTGTCAGATTCGTAATATAATTGATCGAATTCAACACCCATGCGCTTGTAAGTGAAATCAAAACCTTCGTAAACCCATCCATTCATCGTTGTCCAAAGCAAATATGTTTGAGGATCTCGAGCTTCCCATTTGATAAGCATTTCTTTGGCCTCTCTCATTAAGGATGATTGACTTATCGCCAAATCTTTAATTTTATCATCGATTGCTAAACGTGCTTTTTCATCTTTATCAACTTTAGCATGTGACAATTCAAGAAATTTATGTTTAATCTCCTGGTGATCCATTTCAAACTGCCCATTGTCCCAATTGGACAAAATAGTTTTTACTTCACTATTAAGGTGCCTATCAAACTCAACATAATATTTCCCAACGAGTTTATCGCCTTTAAAGCCGGTATTTTTTGGGGTTTCGCGTTCCCCTAAAGAATTTATTGGGGAATATTTCTCCCATGCTACCATGCTTTTACAAATATGAATACCCCGATCATTTACAACTTGAGTTTTTACCACTCTATGACCTGCAAATTCCAAAATTCGAGAGACAGAATGCCCTAAAAATATATTGCGAAGGTGACCAAGATGGAGTGGTTTATTGGTGTTTGGCGAGGAATACTCTACCATAATTGTTGGCTTTGAACCTTTATTGGCGCGTCCATACTGGCTCAAAGACGAAATACCATTTAATTGGTCTATCCAATAACTATTGTGCATTGTGAGATTTAAGAATCCATTGACAACAGCAAAAGAATCAATTTCAGGAAATTCTGCACTCAAAATTTCCCCGAGCTGAAGTCCTACGCTTTGAGGGGTACTTTTTAATATTTTTGCAAAAGGAAATAAGACCAGGGTAATGTCTCCCTTGAGCTCTTTTTTTGTAGGTGAGAGCTGAATTAAATTTTCGTTAATTGACTCTCCAAAAATTGAATTTGCGCGAGCTCTTATAAAATCACTTATTTTTTGATTCATTTTTGAAACCTCTTGGATGTAGTTATTTTTTCAATGAGTGAAAATGCTACCTCAGCCATTCTATTTACTTTGTTATCGAGGCAAGGATTTACCTCGACAAACTCTAATAATTGTGTTTTTGGATTCTGAAGTAATCCGAGTAACAATGATTCCGCCTGAGTGATGCTAAGACCCTTCGCAACAGGTGTTCCTGTACCGTATGAAGTTTCCTCTGGATCCATTGAATCAACATCAAAGGAAACATAAATTATGTCACACTCTTTTAGTCTTTCCTCTATCTCCGTTAAAACAGCATTAACCCCCTTCTGAGTCAACTCTTCAACTTTATAATTTTTGATATTTAGTTGAGAGATTAAAAAATTCTCTTCAAGCTCAGTGTCTCGTACTCCAAGGTAAATAAGATTTTCAGGCTGTAAAAAATTTGATTTTAAATCATTCCAACAATCGATTGTTTTTTGGGGAACCTTATTTTTTCCCATCTCTACATTTTCAACGCCGAGTGCAGTTGCCAATGGCATACCGTGTAAATTTCCTGATGGAGTTGTTAAAGGGGTGTGTAAATCAGCGTGGGCATCTATCCAAACTACACCTAATTTGGCATGAGGATAAGTATATTTTATCCCCTTGATGGTTCCGCCAGCAGAACTATGGTCTCCTGCTAAGACAAATGGGAAATAATCTTTTTCGAGTGTATTTTTGATTTGACAAGCGATTGTCTCATACACGTGATGCATTCCTTCAATATATTTGGCAAATTCATGCTCAGTTGGACCGTCTAATAAGTCATTTAAATGAGGTAAAACATGCGTAGGGTGAGTGGAAAATACGTTTGACTTCTTTTTTCTTGCAACTACCTGAATAGCCTCAGGGCCCAGAGAGGCACCACGTGTCCCCGCACCGAGCTCCGATTTATTAATTATAAATGATAAAAAACTTGACATGTTTTGGCTGAAATTCACCTATACAAAGGTAATTCTTTAATTTGGCACTTGGTTATAAATCTGATAATAACTTCTTTTTCTTATACTTGTAATATGAAAACAATATTTTTCATTATTGCTATCGCCAATACGAGCATATTACTAATTTACGGACAAAAATCTCGGTCGTTCTCAGGGGTATTAACTTACCACGTGGAGAGTGTAAATTCAAAAGACAGTGTCAAAGAAAAAGTGATTATTTATGCAAAGGATTCATTACTACGAATAGTTAATTTTAATACGCAAACTGGAAAACAAGAATTCATAAAACATCTCACCTACAATAAATCTTACATATTAGTAGAAACTCCTTTACAGAAATTTGCCGTAAGAACAAGGGAACACATGGAGAAGGACAGCGTGACTTACACTTTCGAAAGGAGAAAAGGGCATAGACGAATCGGGGGACTAAGATCTAAAGAACTGTTGGTAAAATATGAGGAAAATAAACTCCCTTTAACCTGTTACTATTACAAGCGCATTGACAGTAAGTACGCAAATAGCATGAAATCATTTCCCGGATTAGCCACCTTATTTTACTCTTTTTCAGATAGCGGAATTTTAAGGTATAAGCTTGAAAAAATTGAAAAAAATAATCCCCCGTTAGCATTATTCCAAATCCCTCAAGACTATAAAATAATCACTCTAGAGGAGTTTTCTATCGAATTTGACAAACTTTACAACAAGGAGTAAAATTGCTACTAACATTAAAGTGTTTAAACTAAACTATTTTTTTTGAAAGGTGCTTGCACCTAGAATGTAAATTCGTTAGAAGGTCTATCCTTATGGAAGAAAACGAATTTATACCTCTTCAAAAAAATTCTGAAAAAGAATCGAAACTAAATTCTGATAAAGGCTCTAAAACTTCTTCAGCTAAAACTGAGAAAGGGAAAAAGCAAGGCTCAGGATTTATCTCCTCTATTCGAGGATTTGATTGGCGAAAACTACGAGTGGTAACAGGTACAACTTTAATGCTATATTCAGTTTTTCTTTTAATCGCTTGTGTATCCTATTTAATGACCTGGCAAATAGATCAAGATAAAATTATTGACCGGGGCTTCTTTGAATTTATGTTCCAAGCGTCTCCTGAACCGATGGAAAATTGGCTTGGAAGGTTCGGTGCTTGGACTGCCCATTTCTATATTTATTCCCTCTTTGGAATTTCATCCTTAGGATTTGCCATTATATTTTTCTTGCTTGGATTTAAGGTTTTATTTGATAAAAGTTTGCTACCCTTATGGAAAACGACCTCAACTACTTTTTTATTTATACTATGGGGTTCATTTTTCTTGGGGTATTTCTCAGACAGAGTGAACTATTTAGGAGGTAAGTTCGGATTTTCTTTGAATGAATGGTCCACAATATCGTTTGGACAAATACCGACTCTGATTTTGATAATAAGCTTATTATTCATAGTCATAACAGTTACACTAAATCCAAACTATACCGCAATTTTCAACTTTTTATTTGATAGAAAATCAAAAAATAGTGTTTCAGAAATTGACGATTCGAAATTAACCGCGAATGACAATACGTATTCAAACCAATTCGATGATTTACACATTGTAAATCCAATAAAAGATGAAGAAATTCAACAAGATGTTATTTCACAAACCGTAGATTTTTCGGAAGATGAAAATGACTTTTATGAGGATTCAGAAAGTGAAATCGAGGTCATATATAAAGAAACTGATACTGCCATTCCTCCACAAGAAAACGATTTTGAAATCGAAGTGGCAACAGAAGAAAATTATTTCCAACCAGAATCCCAAGATACACGCACCAACTCATTTAACGAGGAGGAAGAACTCGCAAAAAGCCTCATTGCGGAGCACGGTGAATACGATCCAACGAGAGACTTAGAAGGTTACATACTCCCGCCAATTGATTTAATGAAGGAATATGGCTCCGGTGGCGTGTCGGTGAATAAAGAAGAGCTGGAAACGAATAAAGACCGCATTGTTCAAACATTGTCGCATTATAAAATTGATATCGCAAAAATCAAGGCAACTGTGGGTCCCACAGTCACATTGTACGAAATAGTTCCTGCACCTGGTGTAAGAATATCAAAAATAAAAAATCTCGAAGACGATATTGCCCTCAGTTTAAGTGCTCTTGGAATCAGAATTATTGCTCCAATTCCAGGAAAAGGCACAATCGGTATCGAAGTTCCAAATTCTAACCCTGAAATGGTATCCATGCGCTCTTTGATTGCCTCGGAAAAATTTCAAAACTTTGACGGAGACCTACCAATTGTTATGGGCAAGACCATAACCAATGAAACTTATGTATTTGATTTGACCAAAATGCCGCACCTTTTAGTAGCTGGGGCAACGGGTCAAGGGAAATCTGTTGGTTTAAATGCTATTCTGATATCCATATTGTACAAGAAACATCCTGCACAAGTAAAATTTGTCTTAGTCGATCCGAAAAAAGTCGAACTCACTTTATACAATAAAATAGAGCGCCATTTTCTTGCGAAACTACCCGGTGAAGAGGATGCTATCATTACGGATACCTCAAAAGTTGTCAATACCCTCAATTCTTTGTGCATGGAGATGGACGAACGCTATGAATTGCTAAAAGAGGCCGGGGTTAGAACTATAAAAGAATACAACGTAAAGTTTATAGGCAGAAGGTTGAATCCCGAGAAAGGCCATAGATATTTACCATACATCATCGTACTCATAGATGAGTTCGCAGATTTAATCGCCACTGCTGGCAAGGAGGTTGAACATCCAATTGCCAGAATTGCACAATTAGCAAGAGCCATAGGAATTCATTTAATTGTTGCCACACAACGTCCTTCTGTGAATGTAATAACAGGTATGATTAAAGCAAATTTTCCAGCGAGAATAGCATTTAGAGTATTATCTAAAATAGATTCTAGAACCATTCTCGATGCTTCAGGCGCGGATCAACTCATTGGCAGAGGAGATATGCTCATCTCAACAGGATCTGATATGAAACGACTGCAATGCGGATTCATCGATACACCAGAGGTAGAGGAAATTTGCAGTTTCATTGGGGATCAACGCGCCTATCCAGAGGCATTACAACTTCCTGAATACATTGCAGAAGGAAGTGATCAAGGGGGTGATTTTGACATGAACGAAATTGACCCAATGTTCGTTGATTCAGCGAGAATTGTGGTAATAAATCAACAAGGGTCTGCAAGCCTTTTACAACGGAAACTCAAACTAGGCTACAATAGAGCCGGAAGAATTGTTGATCAATTGGAAGGAATGGGGATTATTGGTTCGTTTCAAGGAAGTAGAGCAAGAGAGGTCTTATTTTCCGATATTGAGTCTTTGGATGAATTTCTGAGAACAAGAGGACTCATCTAACGAATTGCCCGTGCGTTTTGTATTACGTATCCAATACTGAGTTGAAACGAATAAGGGTTCGACTGCATTGGGAGATGATTCAGCGTGGCTCGCAATGGTCCAAAAGGCGTGTGATAGATCAGTGAACCAGATGTTAAATATGTTTGACCATTAAACGCCTCGATCAGTTGTGCACCTCCGTCGAGATTGTAAGCCAATTGCAAAATCGGTTGATAATAGTAATAATCAAAACGAATATCAAAGTTTTTAATCGGAGTGTAAATAATGTTTAGACCTCCTCCAATGTGTTGATTAGATCGAAATTCCTTAAGGAAAAAAGTTTCCATATCAGGAAGAACTGAAAAAGAAGGTAAGGCCAAAAGACTTGCAGTATAATTCGCAAACAGTGACTGTGAATTGAATTGCCCAACGGCGTGTATACCTAAACTCCATGTTTTTCTGGAAAGTAAAAATGATTGGAATTCAATTTGTAAATTGATCCAAGAATGATATTTTCCAAAAGTTTCATCAAAGAAAGAAGTGGAACCGTGCATGGTGTTTTCACGGCCTTCTATCAATCTTGTTTTTAACATAAAAAATGAACCTGAAGACGCAAATTGTTTTCTATTTAAAGAACTTCTTTTAAACTCCCAAGAAAGTGAGCTTCCATAAAAATTGGTTATATCCGAAGTATCTGAACTTGTAAAAGACATCGTTTGATAATATTCATCCCTCAATTCAAAGTACCTAAAATCCAATGTCGATTTTGCTTTTTTTCCAATGGGGATAACCAAATTTAGACCGGTGTAAGTCTCATTTTGTATCAAAAAAGAGGGCTTTATATCTTCATAAAACGATGAAAAACTTCTGAAATAATCCCATCGATTTCTGACAAAATAGCTGTTTATCGATACAGGGTAGATAGAAGGAAACTCCAACTTAAAATTTACTTTTGCTCCGGCATAAAACTTACCAAAATATGATTCGGCATGCACATTTGTAAAAACTTTTCCCACTGATCTAAAACCAAAACCAATATACGTTGTATTCACCGGCCTAGACGAAATATGTCCACCAACATCAATATTAAAATCCTTGGCTTTTGTTAATTTAAAGTTCACATGAAATGTGCTGTCTTCTTTAAGTTGAAGCGTCGGGTACAAATTATCAATTCCATCAGCTGCTTTTAATTTAAAATATCGTTTTTCAAATGCATCAATCGAGATCATTTTTTTATTTCTAGTGGTGAATGACCTCCCAACAAAAGAGGTATTCAATTTTGTTTGTTCAGTGCTCACAGAACTTATGACCAAAGGAACTAATGAATTTCTAAATTGCAACCTTCTTTTTTGTAGTTCTGTTTGTTTTACTGCCGGTTGAACAAATAATTTTATGGAGTCAATATACAACATCGTAGCATTATATCCATCAATAATTGACTGATCTACCTTGTCAAATTCAAAAGTTCCCGTGACTGTTTTTGGATTAATTACAATGCCTTCACTGCATGGTAAATCATAGTTTGTTGGAGTTGTCATCATGGTTGTAATCAATCCCAAAAAATCTTTTTCATCAACAACTTTTAGATTATTCGATACATTGCTGCCGATGATAAAATCAGGATTAAATTCTTGATACATAATATCTACAGGAAAATTATTGTATAAGCCGCCGTCAAAAAGAATTTTTCCATCAACACGAATTGGATTAACATACAAGGGGTATGTCATTGAACTTCTGACTGCCTCATTGAGATTACCTTGAGAAAATATCACGCTTTTCTTTGCTTGAACATCAGAAGCGATGCACCGAAATGGGATGAACAGAGAATCAAAATCTCCTGATTTACATGCTGTTGTATGACCAAAAATTCGGAACATCTCAAAATCTAATAAGTTAGAACTCACTAAATTCATCGGAATGGACTTACGAAGGATACTATCCTTTGAAAATGAAAATTTAAGCATTCCCGCATGCTCCGCTTCCTTTCGAAAATAATATTGCCGTGAAATATCGAGTTTTCCGGAGGTCATTAATTGAAATTTTTCACTTTTCACATAATTTTTAATTTCCTCGGGAGAATACCCGCAAGCATACAATCCACCAATGAGAGCCCCTGCAGAAGTACCAGTAATGTAATCAATCGGGATATTATGTTCTTCAAGGGCAGTCAGTACACCGATATGTGCAAGACCTGTTGCCCCGCCCCCACTCAATACCAACCCTACACGCTGCTGACCATTTGTTAATAATGGAATAAGGATAACTATTACAAAGAGGAAGCGCATGTAGGCAGATAATTACTTTCTTTAAACAAATTTAGATCTTAATTATTGAAATCAGGACCAAAAGATATATTAAAAAGAACAGAAATAAATATAACAGCAAAATGTTTTTTTGGATTTGAAGAAACACTGGCTGACGAATTAACTGAATTTGGGTTCCAAAATTTAGAGATTTTGAATCGTGCTGTTCGATTTAAAGGTTCTTGGAAAGATATTTATTTTCTGAATTTACACTGCCGCTGTGCCATTTCCATTTTAGTTGAGTTAGACTGTTTCGAGATTTTTTCTGAAAAAGACCTGTACGATAAATGCATGAAAGTCGATTGGACAAATATTTTTGACTCAAGCAAGAGTTTTGCAATTAAAGGTGCGATATTTTCCAGTATTTTTCAAAATACACATTATCCATTTCTTTTAGTGAAAGATGCGATTGTAGACACATTTAGGAATGTAAAATTGGAAAGACCAAATGTCGATGTAAAAAAACCTCATGTATCTTTTGATCTGTACATCAAAGAGAATTTAGTAACCCTATCTTTAAATACAAGTGGATTACCCCTCTTCCAGCGCGGGTATCGTCAATCTACCGGAGAGGCGCCACTGAACGAAGTTGTCGCGGCATGTCTCATTAGGTTAAGTGGTTGGAATAAAAAAACAACATTCTTAGACCCTTTTTGTGGATCCGGAACTCTTTTAATTGAGGCAGCATTATATGCGAGTGGTATACCTTCTAATATTGAGCGACAACATTATGCCTTTAAAAATCTCAAAAACTACGAGCCTCTGCTGTGGCAAGGAATTTATGATTCTGCCAAACGCGTGGTTCGCGAATTACCAGCACAAATCATAGGAGGAGATATCTCTGATGAAATGGTTCTTAAAGCGAGACGAAATTTACGCACATTTAGTTTCGGGAGGTTGGTGAAAATACAATCCAAAAATTTCAAAGAATTTCAAACAGATGAAGAGGTTTTCGTTTTAACAAATCCGCCCTACGGGGAGCGGATTGAGGCTGCTGTTGAACTTCTTTACGGAGAGATGGGATCGTGGCTAAAACACACCATGACTGGTTCAGAGGCCTGGGTAATTTCAGGGAGTAAAGAAGGTCTGAATGCTATCGGTTTAAAACCAGAAAAAAAATATAAAGTTTTCAATGGAGATCTTGAATGCAGTTTCAGACAATTTAAAACTTATCAAGGATCATTAACTTAATTACAAGGGAGTTCAGACTGAACGCTATTTTTTTTTACCTTTTTCCAATGTCAACATATTCTCGTACTCGTTTCCCAACATAAATTTGACGCGGCCTACCAATAGGTTCCTTGTGTTCGGTCATCTCTTTCCATTGGGCTATCCATCCTGGAAGTCGGCCAAGTGCAAACATCACAGTAAACATTTCAGTCGGAATTCCGATAGCCTTGTAAATAATACCCGAGTAAAAATCTACATTAGGATAAAGATTTCTCGACCTAAAGTATTCGTCCTCAAGGGCTACTTTCTCTAATTTTTTCGCAATTTCCAGCAGCGGATCTTGCACTCCTAATTTTTCTAAAACATCGTCACACGTTTTCTTAATGATCTTTGCCCTTGGATCGAAGTTTTTATACACTCGGTGTCCGAATCCCATCAACCTAAATGGATCATTCTTATCTTTTGCCTTCGTAACCCACTTATCAACGTTGCCGCCATCCTCGTGTATCGCCTCTAACATTTCGATCACCTCTTGATTTGCCCCACCGTGTAAAGGGCCCCAAAGCGCCGAGATTCCTGCAGACACAGTGGAATATAAATTAGCCTGCGACGATCCTACAATTCGCACTGTGGACGTGGAACAATTTTGCTCATGGTCTGCATGCAAAATGAGCAATTTATTCAAGGCATCAACTACAACGGGATCTAACTTATAATCCTCCGTCGGCATGGCAAACATCATGTACAGGAAATTCTGACAATAGTTGTATTCATTTCGGGGATACATCAGGGGATGTCTCATCGAATTTTTATAGGCCCATGCCGCTAAGGTTGGTAATTTTGCTATCAACCGACATACTGTCAGATTTTTCTTGGCCTCACTTCTGTTTGGATCTAAAGATTCGGGATAAAAAGTTGATAATGATGAAATCATTGAGGACAAAACTCCCATCGGATGCGCTTGCGCAGGGTAAGCTTCAAAAAATCGCTTCATATCTTCGTGAACGAGCGTATGTTTTTTAATATTTGCCTCAAAATCCTTCAATTCATGAATGGTTGGTAATTCACCATAAATTAGTAGATATGACACCTCTAAAAAAGTTGCCTTTTCAGCCAATTCTTCTATTTTGTAGCCCCGGTAATGTAAAATACCTTCCTCACCGTCTAAGAAGGTAATGGAACTTTTCGTTGCACCGGTATTTTTGTAACCCGAATCAAGAGTAATACAACCCGTTAAATCCCGAAGTTTAGAAATATCAATGGCTTTTTCATTTTCAGAACCAATAAATACAGGTAATTCATAAACCTTACCATCAATCTCTAATTTTGCTATATCACTCATGCTAAATTCCTCAATAACTAATTTCGTTCGAGTTTAAAATTACAAAAGAAAAAAGATTTCTGAAGACTTTATCGAGAATTATTTAAAAACACCTTGAAAGATTTTTTATTTTGGAGTTACAGGTTTTTTAATATGTAATCGAACATCAACTGAAATAAGTGATTGCGCGTATTCCCACCATAAATACCATGGTTTCGATTTGGATATATAAACATATCGAATTGCTTATTTGCTTTGACGAGTGCGTTGACCATTTCCATGGAATTTTGGTAATGCACATTGTCATCTGCCGATCCATGGACTAAAAGATATTTACCCTTCAGTTGATGAACATAATTGATCGGCGAATTCAAATCATACCCTTTATCATTTTCCTCAGGAGTACGCATGAAGCGCTCCGTGTAGATATTGTCGTAATACCTCCAATTTGTAACAGGAGCAACCGCAATTGCCATTTTGAATACATCAGCTCCCTTGGTAATTCCGAGTGAAGCCATATACCCACCATAACTCCACCCCATAATACCAAACCGAGAAGGATCTACGTAAGGTAATTTTTTCAATTCGTTACACGCATTTATTACATCCTCGATTTCAAATTTTCCAAGTTGTAAATAGGTACATTTCTTGAACTCTGCACCCCTGTACATCGTACCCCTCGGATCAACTGAAAAAATAATATATCCCTTTTGTGCTAATAATTGATGGTACATAAAATCATTTCCATCCCAGGCATTTTTAACTTCATTGCTTCCAGGACCGCCATAAACGGTAACATAAACGGGATATTTTTTAGTTGGATCAAAATTTATGGGTTTCATTATTGAGGCATTCAGCGAAATGCCATTTGAATTGATCTTGATAAATTCTTTTGGCACTAATGTATACGTATTTAATTTTTCCGTTAGCTCTCGGTTAGTCTCCAGCTCAGTCGCAAGTTCGCCCTTGGTATTTCTTAACACATGGGTAGTGGGAGAATTGGCCGTGGAATAAGAATGAACAAAATAGTTGAAACCACTTGTAAATGCTGCTTCACTCCATCCAGTTTCCTCGGTCAGTCGCTCTGACTTCCCGGTCTCCATGTCGAATTTGTAAATAATCTTATTGAGAGGGCCATTTGTCGCGGCACTGTAAAAAACAAGTCCAGATGATTCATCGAAACCCAAAAATTCCATAACATCCCAATTTCCATTTGTAAGTTGCTGTGCCTTGCCGTCAAATCCCACCTTGTAGAGATGGTTGTATCCTGAAGATTCACTCGTTCGTAGTAAGGATTTTCCATCATTCAACAGTACTAAATTGTCATCAATTTCGACGTATGTGTCCGATTTTTCTTCAAAGAAAACTCTTGAAACTGGTCTTTTTATTGCAAAATCTAACAAGTGGTACTTTAAGAGATTTTGATGCCTGTTTAGCGTCTGAAGAATTAATTTATTCTCATTTGCAGACCACTTCATCCGCGGGATATACTCATATTCTCCCAAATCAATGCTCGTTATTTTTGCACTGTTCACATTCACATAATGAGCAGTGACAACACTGTTGGCCTCACCTGCCTTTGGATATTTATACTTATAATTTTCCGGGTACAAACTCCCGTAATAAGCCAAATTAAATTCTTTAACTTGTTTTTCATTAAATTTTAAGAATGCTATCGTTTTACTATCTGGAGACCAAGCATAGGCCTTTGTAACTGAAAACTCCTCTTCGTAAACCCAATCGGTTGTACCATTTATTATTTTGTTTTTCTTTCCATCTTGGGTTAACTTCTTTATTTTTCCCGAAGCCACCTCTTTAATGAATAAATCATTGCCGTGGATGTAGGAAACCATTCTACCATCAGGAGAATATTCTGCTAATGTTTGGGGTTCGTGATTTTCATCCAAAGGTGACAGTTTGTTGCTTGAAATATCATAAAGGAAATACTTGGCAGTATAGCTTCTGCGATATACAGGTTGAACATCGCATATAAATAAGATTTTAGTCTCATCGCTGTTGAATTCATAATCGTCGTACAATAATTGTTTTCCACCGAAGTTAAGTATGGCTCCGTCTACCAGTACACTCCCTTTGTCTTTCGGATCATTTATTTTGTATTTTTTTACCGATAAATCCTCCGTTGTTTTGGTGTAATATTCGCCATCTTTCATGGACTTAAATCCATCAACACCCTTGGTGTAGAACTCATAGTTTTTCCAAATTTTCTCGACGCTAAGTTCTTGGGAAAAGGAAATTAGAGCTGTTGATAGAAATATAATAAGATAAGAAAGATTTTTCATAGTTTTCAATTGAGCTCTGAAATTACAAATTGTTTTGAATGGAGGAACAAAATGATCAAAAATGATCAATAAAAAAGGGTGCACGCATATGCACCCTTTTTAATGTTTTGTAAGTAAAAATTATCTATTGTTATTAATCGAGACTTAGTTTGCGCAAATACTAGCCGGTAAAGTGCCTGTAGTCGCCGAAGAAATCAGTTATACTTGAATCTCACCAGCAGCTAATAGAAAACTCACCCTATCCTAAATCTGATGTCGTTTTCCTCCTTAATATTATTTCAATATTTATTACTCATAAGAGATAACTCTTCTTGACCGTTAATGGTTGATTTTAAAAAAGCAAATCCAGTTCTTGAACTTTGATTTTTTTCTTACAACCGAAACAAAGAAAGGAGAAAAAACAACAATAAAAATTTTATTCCTGTTTAAAACTTAATTACAATTCCGGCGTTAGCATTTACTCCGGTTGTACTTTTTACGTCCGTTAAGATATACATATATTTAATATTAACATTGAGATCCATTCTATCGGAAATTTCATAATTGAAACCCGCAACAGGTGCAAATCCCAATTCTGACTCTGAAGCTGATCCTCCATCAGATGACGCCCCCATTCTGTAAATTCCCGCATCTATTCCTGCATAAGGACTAAAAGACGCATCAGAAAAAGAGTATTCAAATAAACCTGTGATGGGTTGAGTGAAAATGGTAAGACCGTCTTCTGAATCAAAAAAGTATCCTATATTTAATCCGACCCTCATTTTGTTGTCATTAAGACCAAATTTGCCTGCAAGGTTGAATCCTAATAAGTTATTTGAATATCTCTCTCCATCAGACGAAACCCCTTGATTAAAAAGACCACCCGTTACGCCCAAGGACAATTGAGCATGAGCTAAATTAGAACTAGAAAAAGCTGTTCCGACAAATAAACCTGAAATTAATAATAGTTTTTTCATAAAAATTAATTTTAATTAGTAATGGTTATAACCCTTATGGTTGAACGAAGGTTAGTTATTATCCTGGTGTAGAAAATTAATTATACTAAATGTTTAAACAATAAACTGTTAATAATCCTTTTGAGTTTGATCATTCAAACTTACTTTAAAAATTTTATCAATAATTAAAACTAAATGTGTAATTTCGTAATTAACTTTGGAGCAAATCCCTTAAAGCGATTTGCGCCGAAACCATTTCAAATTTTTATCTTTTAATGATTTAACTTGTGTTTGAAATTGATTTTTATAAACGCAATTTTTCTAGAGAATTCTCCTTTTATCCTTTAACTTAAAATTATGAAAAAATCGTTACTCGCTGTTTTAATTTTTACCTCTGGCTTTACATTCGCTCAGAACTGCTCTAAAATTTTTATATCTGAATACGTAGAGGGTTGGTATAACAATAAGGCAATTGAGATCTATAATCCCACCTCGGTTCCAGTAAATTTAAATGAGTATTTTGTCTCTCGTTATTCGAATGGTGCAACAACCGCAACGCTATTAAACTCAGTTCAACTTTCAGGAACAATCGCGCCATTCGATGTTTATGTTGCTGTCTTAGATAAGCAAGACGAAAATGGTACTGGTCAAGAGGCACCAATATGGGACTCTTTACAAGCGAGAGCAGATGGTTTTTACAGCCCTGTTTACAATACAAGCAATGCCTTTTATTGGAATGGAAATGACGCGGTCATGTTGGCAAAAGGTACTTTGCCTTCAAATCCAGCTTTACTGATTAATGCTACGAATGTACCTAATTTTGCGATCATTGATATTTTTGGAAAAATTGGAGAAAATCCTGCCAATGAGACGGGATCTGCAGCCGGAAATGACGGTGCATGGTCTACTCAATTTCCCTACAGTTCTGGTCAAGGGGTCTTGGTCACAAAAGATCACAGCATGATTAGAAAGGCATCGATTGAAAAAGGCGTTTCAACTCCCGTTTCTTTCTTTGATCCAATGTTAGAGTGGGATACTATTCCGCCGGTAATTTATTTATTTGATGAGAACGGGGACACAATTGAAAGCGTTAACGGTAACGTAATCCTCTTTGGAAATTGGTTTTCGCTCGGCAGCCATGATTGTTCTTGTAATCCTGTTTCCGTAGATGAACTTGAAAATCATACGGTATCTGTATTTCCAAATCCCGCAACAGAGTGGTTAACCGTGCAATTGAATGGAATTGCTGTTAAGGCATCCCTTACAGATGCATTCGGTAAAAATATTGGAACCTACCGAAATCTAGGAACGAAGTCTCACCTTCAAGTAAACGTCGAACAATTAACCGGTATTTACTTTTTACGAATTGAAACAATTGATGGTAAAACCCAAATGAAAAAAGTAATCGTAAGGTAGTGCTATTCTGTCCTTTCAAATAAATGAAGTACTTTTTCACTGCCGCAGTTTCGTTTCTCTTCTTGCCGGTGTTTGCGCAGTCTACATTGGTTGGTACGGTTTTAGACAATGCTACGCGACAAACTGTTGTTGGGGCAAGGGTTTCATTGATTTCCCCAGATGGTTCTGTAAAAAAAACAGCCTCAAATAGCGAGGGTCAGTTTACCTACAGAGAATTATCCAAAGGGAAATATACTGTTCAAATTTCCATGATTTCCTTTGATACAATCAGAGAGTTGGTGATAATTGATAAAGCGCTTGTGAATCTCTCATTTGTGATGGGAGGCAGCAAGGAGCTCGAAGAAATTCGATTAATCAGTAATTTAGTCAAGGAAAACCAAAATGTTCCTGTAGCACTAACCAAAATTTCCCTGCAAAAAATAAGTGAGGAACTCGCTTCACGCGATCTTCCAATGCTTTTAAATGGTACCGCAGGAGTTTACGCAACCCAAACAGGTGGCGGCGATGGAGACGCTAGAATTAACGTTAGAGGATTCGACCAACGCAATGTTGGAGTTATGATTGATGGCGTTCCTGTAAACGATATGGAAAATGGCGCTGTTTATTGGTCGAATTGGTTCGGTCTGGACGCCATTACTTCCCAAATGCAAGTGCAAAGAGGTCTGGGCGCTACAAAAATTGCAATGCCCTCAATTGGAGGAACTATAAATATTATCACCCAAGGAATAGGGAATAAAAAAGGTGGGATGGTAAAACAAGAATATGGAACTGGAGACTTTTTCAGAACTGTTGCATCGTACAACACCGGAATGACCAAATCAGGATGGGGTCTTACATTATCTGGTTCCTATAAGCAAAGTAATGGTTGGGTATTCGGTACGCCTAGTCAAGGATATTTTGGTTATGGTAAACTCTCGAAAAGTACTAAATCACATTTGATTACGCTCTCTGCCTTTGCCGCGCCGCAATGGCACGGGCAGCGATCATTCTTTCAAGCGATTCAATATTTTAGTGAAGATAAAGCGCGTGAAGCTGGGGTCGAAGTTGATACCAATCTACAGTTCTATGATATGGGAATCCGCTTCAACCAACATTGGGGGTATCGAACTAATGAAAATGGGGAGCGCGAAGTATTTAATGAGCGAAGAAACTTCTACTCCAAACCTCAAATTACCTTAAAGGATTTTTGGAAGGTAAATGATAAATTAGCCATTTCTAATTTGGCGTATATGTCGATTGGGCGAGGTGGTGGAACAAGAGTTTTTAATTCTGGATCGCTTTTGAGAGATAGTACTGGTCTAATTGATTGGGATAAAATTGAACAAGAAAACCAAATTAGTTCTCTATTTGGAACACCGAATATTGACTCGATTTATTCCCCTACAGAAATAAAATCATCTCAAGTTCTTCTTGCAAGTTTGAATAATCATTTCTGGGTAGGTTATTTGGGTCAATTTAATTACAATGTTTCCAAAAATTTGGAGGTTTCCGGAGGAATCGACTTTCGCTACTACGAAGGGCGACATTACCAGCGCATTGAGGATTTATTAGGAGGTGATTATTTTGTAGATAAACTGGATAAGAATGCGGCAAGCCCGATGAAACGGGTGGGTGATCGCGTAGCATATGACACCTACAATTCTGATCGAGATGGCTTAGTTCAATGGTCAGGTGCTTTTGGTCAAGTTGAATATTCAGGCGAGAAGTGGTCTTATTTTGTTAATTTGTCTGGGATTGTGAATGGATATCGCGGGGTAGATTATTTCCAAAAAAGAAAATTGGAACTGACCACTACTTCTTACAACAATTTTGGAATTGCAAATCAAATCTTAGATACA
>Ga0194116_10003087_pt1 | contig 20464 bp, 14 predicted proteins | sample TA2MahsurfametaG_4_FD_148617 | JGI IMG/M metagenome (GOLD analysis project Ga0194116, IMG submission 148617) | Freshwater microbial communities from Lake Tanganyika, Tanzania - TA2015008 Mahale S9 surface | ecosystem: Environmental > Aquatic > Freshwater > Lake | place: Tanzania: Lake...
GGTTTCTCAGGAAATTCGCACGAATTGGAGAGGTGCCAGAGTGGCCGAATGGGGCGCCCTGCTAAGGCGTTGTCCGGGTTCACCGGACCGAGGGTTCAAATCCCTCCCTCTCCGCCAGCGGTCGACCTGCGCAATGGTCGCAGTTTCCATTGCGCTCGCAACGATGCTCGTACCGGTCGGTGCCGTCTCAGCTTCTTCCTGCACCAAGTATCACGGGGCGAGAGCAAATGATTCATGGACACGAATTTCGGCACGATTTGGCTTGGCAGTTTCCGATCTCCTGGCATTGAATGCGTCGACAACAACAACGCCGATTTTTGTCGGCGATCAGATCTGCATCTCGAACCAACCCGTAATCACACCACCAACTGAGCGCTACACGCGAAAACAGGTAATTGCCATCATTCGTGAAGTGTGGCCCGATGATCTTGAAGAGACGGCAATCTTCGTTGCGCGACGCGAGAGCAATCTGGTGCCCTCCGTCGTGGGTGGCCGTGGCAACTGCTGTCTGGGCCTCTTTCAGATCTATTGGTCGGTGCACAAGTCATGGCTTGCAGGTGCAGGCATCACCGAGCCCTCTCAGTTGCTCGACCCGCGCACCAATGCCGAAGCTGCGATGAAGTTGTATCGGCGCAACGGCAGTTCATGGCGCCCATGGTGGACAAGTTCGTGGCGACCCTGAACCTGCGATCAGTGAATCCAGCGGCGTGGTGGCGCAATAGGTGGCAGCGGGTGTGGTGGTGGTCGGTGTTGTTTTCTCCGTTGGTGGTGTTGTGGTCGGGTGGGTTGAAGGATCTCCATAGCGATTATCTGCAGTGGATTCTCCAGACACAGAACAATCCTTTTGAGCAGCTGACTGGCCGGATCTTATATTGGCCTCAGTACTTGTTGGCGTGGTCTTGGGATGTGGGGTTGACGGCTCGTTTGAATGTGTTGGTTCGGGTGGGGAGTTTTGTGTTTTGTGTGGTGTGGTGTGGTCGGTTGGTGGCGTTGGCTGCGGGGGTGTGTTGGTGGCGGGTGTGTGTGGGGTTGGGGGTGTTTTGTGTGGTGTGGTCGTGGTGGTGGCCGGAGTTGGGTGATTCGTTGGTGTATTCGGGGACATCGCTGGGGGTGTTTGTGTTCTTGGTGGCGTTGGGTGATCCGGCGGGTTTGAGTAGGCGTTTGTCGCGGAGGGGATTCTGGTTGGTGTTGGGGGTGGCGTCGTTTGTGTCGGCATCGACGTATGTGCATTCGTTGTTGGTGGTGTTGCCGTTGTTCGCGTGGGTGGTGGTGTTCGGTGGTGGTGCTGGTCGGAGTCTTGGTGTGTGGTTGCGTGACCGCATCTTGGTGTTGGTTGGTGTGGCGGTGGGGTCGGGGGTGGCGGTGCTTCGGTTGAGTCTTTTGGCGGATGAAGAGACGGGTTTGTCCACGTTCGGGTTGTTGACGAGGCTTCGTACTACCCGTCATTTGTGGGATGGGAACTTGTATTTGTGGGACAGTCTGCGGGTGTCGGTGGCGTTGTTGGTGGTGTCGGTGGTGTTGGCGTGGTGGTCGCGTAGTGCGAGTCTGGTGGTGCTTTCCGGGGTTGGGTTCGTGGTGTCGATGGGTGTGGTGCCGATTGCGGCATTGAAGCATGTGCAGGCGAACCTGATGATGCCGCGCTATTTCGCGGCTCAGATCACGTTCGGTTTGCTGCTGCAGTTCCTGGTGGTGGTTGCGATGGTGCTGATGGTGGTTGATCGTCGTTGGCCAGTTACGCGTGTGTCGGGTCGTGGTGCTGGCGTTGTCACCGTAGCCAAAGCCGCGGTTGTTGCAGCCACTGTTGTCGCGGTGTGTCTGGTAGCGGTCACACCACTGGGCTTCGGCCTCAACTACCGAGACCAGTCATACAACAGCAAAGCTGGAGTCCAGTTGAGTGCGGTAGAGATTCAGGATCTCAGGAGAATCTCCAACACCGATCAACTTCCTCTCCTCGTATTCGTCGGGTACTGGGATCTATACCCCCATGTATTCCAGTTACGGGAATCTGCGATTCCAGCTCTGGCTTTGGAAGGCGTTCCGATCTTTGACTACCAGCAAGCAAACTTCACCAACATACTTGAGTCGGGAAACTACAACGTGCTCTGCGCTGAGCCACTATTGAAATGTCAATCAAGCATTCATTCAGTTCTTGACGCGAGACAATTACCCAGAGGCAAGGCAGCGGTTTTTCACTATGATTTGAAGTTCAACTCTGAGATCTCTAGCAGAATCTTGCGAGTACGAAGTTAACCATAATCACGTTGGCTACGTGGTCACTCGCGCGGAACTTCAGAAATGAGACCTCTGACGTTTGAGGCAATCTCGCACATCTCTGGTCCAGTTAGAGAATTCTGTATTGTACGCAAGACAATGATGTCGTTGCTTCTTCCGCACTTCTGAAGCTCTTCAATCTGAGTGACAGTATCCCGCACCCGCTCAAGATCTGATGCAGTCTCAATTGTTGATGTGAATCGCAGGAGTCCGGTCAACGCAGTAGCGGTGAGGAGAACACCAAGTCCTCGCTGAATCCATCGACTCAACCTGTCATTGTTGGGTTGGAGGATGACGAGGGACCAGTGGACGGAAGCAAGCAACAAAAACCCCGGTCCGTATCTAATTGCGAAGAAGTCCCTCGTGTTGTTGAAGCGGAAGAGGACGGTGAGTAGGGCACTGAAGAGTATTACTCCCAACAAGAAAAATGGTCGAAGTCGTTCAGCAATCGTGCGGTGTGATCGACCAAAGATGATGAACAGCATGAGAATCACCACACTCCAAGCAATCGCTGATGCGATGTTTTGGTTACTCAGGAATTCTCCAACGGTAGTCGCATAGTTTCGATCTGTGGGCCCAACAATCGAGATAGGAGCAGTCAGCCAAGTGAGGGCTAATGCACTCGTCCAGCGCAACACGTCCCTCCAGCCAAGCAGTGCCTCTCCGAGCTCCACTGGCATACCTTGGGCATTCACATCTGTTGGGAGCTTCACACGTGCAAGCAAGCTTCCTGCGGTACCTCCGGTAAGAGCAGACACCGACAGCCAAACCGACGCACGAGATAAGCCATCGCCAATGTGAATCACCAAACTTGCTACCAAGAGAAGCAGTATCAGAGATGCGCTCGTAAAAGTAAAGACAGTAAGCGACATGAGAAGGAGAACCCATCGACTCATGCGCTGATCAGCGCATGCGATCTGCAAGAGCGCTACGGCGAAAGCAATGTCAAGAAACCACTTGATCTGAATCCCCCATTGAATCGAGTACATCGCACCGGCACTAGTCAGTAGTACTGAGATGACGGCAAGCTGAATCAGACGACTCTGCCTAAGGCCAGAGTGATCAACGAACCATCGAAGTAGGAGCACGACACCTGCTGCGTGAGTTGCTGCGTTTACCCAGATCAGTCCTCGATAATTCGCACCAAAGACCACCGTTTCAAGCCAATAGATAAGTTTCCCGATTGGGAAGAAGTGACCCATGTGGCTGACAAGCGCCCCGCCCAATGGGCGGACTTGCGACTGCAAAAGTGACCACTCATCTTGGTAATACGAAACACGTGGTGATAGCCATGCCGTAATGAAGGCAAATCCAGCAATGAAACAAGCAGAGCTGGCGTGTCGAACGGTATCGATTTTGCGTCGGGTGTCTATTGTCATCCGAGACCCATACTGCACTATGTCGCAGCGGTGTCGAGGCTTATGGGCATCGGAAGAAATCCAGCAAGAACGGAAACCCCAACATCTCTCAGTAGAGTGGGAAATTCCAGCGCTCGTAGCTTAATGGATAGAGCATCTGACTACGGATCAGAAGGTTGGAAGTTCGAGTCTTCCCGAGCGCGCCACCAATCACTACTCAATCATGAGTTGACTGCTGCGCTTGACCCTTAACATTTGCTCAGAGGGTTAGGGGTTCGATTCGTTCCGAGCGCGCTTCTGGTAATCCGCAGGCTTGTGTTTGAGGGCACGGACTTCTGTGGTCTGTTTGGTTGGCTACTGTGCCATTAACGATTCATGGGTGTACGTGGTGGTTTTCTGGTGGTGGGGCGCCGAGGTGTTGTTGGGACGTTGTTGTTGGTGCTGGTGTGTGGGTGGTTGATGGTTGTGCGTTCGGCTGGTGTGGGGGTGTATGGGTCGGACGGTGGTGATATTGCGACGTGGATTTTTGTGCATGAGTGGATGAGTCGTGGTGTGTTGTTGTATCGCGATGTGTGGGATCACAAGGATGTCGGGTTTTTTTTGTTAACTCAGCCGTTCTATTGGGTGGGTTCGACGTTGGGTCTTTATGTGTCGGGTGTGGTGTCGGCGCTGGTATTGGGGGTTGGGGTATTGGTGGGTGTGCGTCGGGGTGTGTCGCGGTTGGTGGGGATTCGTGTGGCGTGCGTGTGGTTGGCGTTGTATGTGTTGTCGCCGACGTTTCTGTCGGTGTACAAGGAGAGTTACGCGGTTGCGTTCGGGGTGCTGGCGGTTTCGGTGGTGGGTTCAAAGCCGCTGTTGGGTGGTGCGCTGATTGGGGTGTCGACAGCGATCAAGGTGTCGGGTGTGGGGATTTTGGCGTTGGTTGTTGTGGTGATGGTGGTGGAGTTCGCTGTGCGCAGGTATGCGTTTCAGGCGGTCGCGGTTCGGCTTGTCCGGTTGTTGGTGGGGTTCGGTGTCGTGATTGGGCTGGTGAGCGGGTGGGCGTATCGGAGGGGAATTCTCGGATCGTGGATGGAGGTGGTTCGCTACAACATTGAGTACAGCTCGTATCGCCGCGAGGCGTTCGGTGAGGTCGCCGACGTCCGCGGACTGTTGGCACTCTTGAGTCCCGGGTACGACACCGTCGCCTACCTCGTTTGTCTGACGGTGATCGGTGCAGTCCTGACATTGGTCAATGTGACGCAACGCCGCAGGCACGAAATGAGCCGCGACATCCCAACCGGCATTACGAACCCCGGCACCGATCTGCTGTACGGTGCCGCGCTACTGATCGCAACCCTGGTTGCAATCGTCAGCCAAACACCCCCAAGATTCCAGCACTACACCTACTTCATCGGTGCGCTCATCTACGTATGTGCACTTCTCACCGCAAACATCCTCTCCTCTGATTGTCCTCTGACCACTCGACACACCAAGTCACTCTCACTCGCCACAACCCTGCTCATTGCCGTCAGTATCACCCTGGCAGTTCGTGCCGACGGCCCAGCGTGGCCACTCACCAACATGAAACGCTGGACAGAACTCGACACCATCACAAACCCCATCCCAGAACTTCAATCACTACCCGAGAACTCCCGAATCGCTTTCGTCAACGTCGGAGGCAACCGCATCAACTTCAACGACCTACACCACAACACCGAACTCGGCTGCAAATACTTCTTCCACTATCCACACCTCACACCCAAATACGGTCAACAAATGCTTGACTGTCTCGACCACCGCATCGACTACGTCATACTCGGCACAAAAGCCGAAATGAGCGAAACCTTCACACAACAACTCAACACAAAACTACGAACCAGATACTTCAAATGTGACAGTCAACAAACCTCTTTTGCATTCTGGGCGGAAGACGCACGGTTGTGCCCAAACCCCCTTGAACTGACTCGCTAGTTCTTGCTATGGCACGGTGGGTGATCGTGAGTTGCCACTTCTGAAGTTACTGTCGCTCGGCGGTTGAAACACAGAACTGTCTGTTGGTATTGCACTGTGGGAATCAAATGGCGATAACAGCGTGGGCTTCAGTCCCTTATTGTCGGCACCTGCGTGTTGATTATCGCGGTAGGACGTCTGGTAACCAAAACCTCTTCGTATTTGGCCACGATCCTCTGAGCAGAGTCTGGTCTTTTGCCGGTAAACTTCCGCAACAACTGGTTGATAGCTCGTCCAATTGAGCCCCATCGAGGCTCGAGGCGTCTCCCGACAAAATTACTGACAGGGTTCGTTGCTTCGATGCTGATCAGCGTCTGGCCAGTTCTTACCAACCCAGTTGTAGCCACGCTTGCTAGAGCGAACTTTGGATTGTTTTCTTTTCTCTTTCGCAAATCAGCACACTTAATTTGACTCTTGTTGCGCACGATGACGAGGATGCCGGTCAGGGCTGCCGCTCCAACGGAGATCGTCTGGCACACGATGCACATATGTACGGCTAACGGTACTTACGAATGAGACCACATCTCCGACACGGATGGGGTCATTTTGTCGAATTGAAGTGAGCCCACCCCGGATCTCGCTCGCTGGGGAAGGGTCACTTTGGTACGAATTTGGTACGGGTCCGAACGCTTCGAGCGGTGACAAGCGGGACAGAGAGAGACTAAGACTCACGGGACTCAGGCTCAATCAAGCCAACAAGTCGAGCGAGAACAAAGTTGAAACAACAATTAGAAGTGAGGCCAGATCAATCAGTAGAAATACAAAAATCCACATCAGGAAGGTTCTTCGTGCGCCAAGCACATATGAAATCCAGTCAAGTGAAAACCGTTTCGCTCCCAGCTGTTTCTGTTTACCCACATCCTGGCGGTAGATAGCCCAATTCTTCCCATGAATAGTGCTGTGAGCATCTCCCGGAACTGGTTGTCCGTCAGACTGTTTCAGTTTGAGAAAGATATCAATGTCTCTGAGATACTCATCATCTGCAATTTCGCTCATCCGGAACCTTCCCATGGACGAGATTGCAGTCGTTGAAACGAAAAAGGACAGTGTTGCGCTTATTAAACGGGCTGAATCGGTCGCGTTTGCGTCAAGTGCAATCAAAAGCAGAAATGCCAGACCTGTTAGGGCGGTGGCTGGTGCCTCATTGATTAGTGAGGTCCAGTTTTGATGCCGACTGTTCACTGCTGAGTACTGGGCCAAGAGATGGTCTTCACTTAGATGCGTGAGTTGAAACTTGTCCTGTGGATCCGATTCCTTAGTCTTCGTGTTGTTATCCGATAGCTTCCGTATCTTTCGCCGCATGACCAGGTACACGAGACAAGCGCATCCCAAACCAGCAAGATTGCTCAGAAACACTCGCACATCACAACTTTAATCAGTCGTAGACGGGTGCGTTGGCTTCACACTCGTTGAAGACGTGGGAACAGGGCGACGAGTCGACTCTTTTGGCGACGCGCTCTGGTGGTCAGCGACCACCATCTCCACCGTGGGCTACGGGGACATCTATCCAGTCACACCGGTAGGTCGAATAATTTCGGTATTCACGATGATTATCGGAGTGACTACGTTCGGAGTCCATACAGCGAGTATCGCGCGAGTCTTGCTGAGTTCGGATCAAAGACGATGAAAGTTCTGCGATGAGTCATTCGAAACGATTTCGAGTCTTTCACGTCACGAGTGATGGAAATCGTGCGATCGCAGTAAGAACTGGTGGACGCGGCAGAACTGGAAAACACTCTTCAAAGTCGCAACATCGGGTAAGAATCACCATTAGACACAACGAAGCGATAGCCAAGTGTCTCGAATGTTCCTTCAAAACCTCACCGTCGTTACGGACTCATCTCGTGGTCTTTGACGCTGAAATGCACGGACGGGTAACTGACGTGGTGTGTGGCCAGCAGGATGAGCGAATGATCATTTCGTTGATTCGAGATATCCGAAACGGCGGGATTCAACAAGACGACCTCTGACCACAACAGAGATTCACTGGGAGCGATTCTTGACTAACGCCGACGAGTTCGTGACCTCAGCTGAAGCATCAGACATACGACTTCTGTATTTCGAAACTATTGATCTGGTTATCGGATCAGGCGATGATCATTGCTAGAGTCCAAACTGATGAACTACCTTCCCTTCGCAATCTTCTATGGCATTATTCCGATCATGATCTTGGGTGGTTTAGGAATGCTTTTTGAGACAATTGCAGCAGTCAAAGCCAATCGAGGATTCAGCTTGGGAGGGCAGACCATTCTTCATATTCCATTTAATGTTCTGATTTCACTTCCCGGAGTAGTGATTTACATCTTCTTCTTTAGGAATCTCTACGAAGTGAGTGACGACTGGAGAAGGTTTTATTTAGAATCAGAAGAGCCGCTTCTACATTTCAACATCACATTGGCTCCACCAATCGATTGGCTGGGGCTTGGTATTGCGATTCTGTCCTACACTGCTGCTGTGCTGCTCATTGGAGCACGAATGTGGTCGAAGCTGTGGCCGGGACGAAAAGCTGTTCTTGACGGTGAGATAGATGCATATCTAGAAAGCGGAAAAAGTTTCCGGGAGTTGTACCCAGGAGGTTATGGAGGCACGCCGTACCCGGGCTTGAAGAACCCGTTAGACAATCCAAGTGAGTGGCCTCGCCGGCCACCTGGGTCACAACGGGGTCACAAACCATAAAGAATCGATGGACTAGGCGACACGTACTACTCGCCACCACCGCACAGATACACACTCTGAAGACTGCAAAGACAGGGTGATATGCCCAACCGTTGTCTACGGATCAGAAGGTTGGAAGTTCGAGTCTTCCCGAGCGCGCCATGGCAATGACGCTACTCCAACTTCAAAGGCTTTCCTTACATAGGAATCAGGCATCACCACTGATTCTCTTAGGCACGAACTTGTGCGAGTACTTTGAAGTTAGGTGAAATTGATGTTAAGTAAATTTCGAACCAACCTAGGGCAAAGTTTCATGGTTGGAATAGCGGTGAGTTTCGTTTCTTTGCTTCGGGTATCGATTGGAAACCGATCAGCTATTGGCACCATTCTTTGGGCCGAAGACGGTCTTTTCCCACTTTGTGTTCGGAATCACGGATTGTCCACTTGTCTCCTCGATCCGTATGGCGGGTCGATGCATTTTCTTCCAAAAGTTCTCGCAGCTCTGATTGCGCCCATGCCGTTTTCTATCTGGCCGATCTTCGCGAATGTAGTTGCGGCTTTAGTCGTAGGAGTAGTTGGAGGAATCGTATTCCTACTATTTAGAAAAACCCGGCACTCGTTAGTGCTGGCGATTGCTCTGGGCGTTTTGCCTGCACTTCATACTTCATTGGGTGTGGAATCAGTTAATGTCTATACAGCTTCTTATATACCGGTTGCATATCTTTTTGTGGTGATGTTTTTGGTACCACCAATATTTCAAATCCTAAATAAGACCATTCTCTGGATCTTCACATTTGTGAGTGTTCTAACGCTTCCGTCTTTGATAGCGGTTGTGATTGTTGCGCTAGTCGTGAATAGAGCCAAGGACTTTGATGGTCAAAAATGGATTAGAATAATTGTCGCATCCGCCGTCGGAGCAATCACACAGCTGAGCATAATGTCTCAAGTAAGTAATGATCGGACAGCTCGCTTTTCTCAAGAATCACTAGGTAACTGGGCTTTGCAAATCCCCGCAAGAATAGCGGAATCGATCGTCGGACCAAGTGACTTTTCAAGAGCCGTATTGCGCATATCGGTTCAACACACCTGGGTTTTCGCAGGAGCCTCACTTGCACTACTTATCGGCCTTTGCATCGCTGGGTTGTATTCGACAGAGTCGCGACGCTCAGCCTCAGCTTTTCTGTTATCAGGGTTAGTACTGTCAGCGATACCAAGTATCTTCTTTTTTCCAGTTAATCGCTACTTTGTGTGGCTGCAACTGAATGTTGCAGCAGCTGCCGTGTATTTAATTCTTCGCTCTTCTTCAATCAGAAAGATTAGGCTCTTAGTACTTTGTGCATTGTTGGTTCCAATGTTGCTAAACCTCCCAGCAAAATCATTTCGAGTCTCGGAAGAGTATCAGTGGGAAAGGTCCGTCAGCCTGGCAGTCCGCAATTGCCAAGATTTTGGAGTTAGCACCTCAGAGATCTTCTTTGCGCCAGGATGGCCAGTCGGTTCAGTGAGGAGTTTCTTAACTGTGTACACCGATAACCGAATCCGATGCAGTGAACTACTAGATCAATAAATCGGACCATTAGAGAAGTTATTGCGCTCGCCGAGACTCGAACGCGAATGCGCTAGGCAATACAAGGCAGCGAGACCGAAAAGAAGTGTCAAGCTAAGAAAGTGACGTTGCGCAATTGTCGTGTATCGGAACGGCAGCATTGAGATGAGATATCCAAGTGGTGCGACAAGTGCAATTACGTAACGTGGACGCAGACCTCGTCGTAGCACAACGATCAAGGTAGATAGCCAGACGATTTGCATTAGCCAAGAAGTAACTGATACGGCGAGGGCACTCTCGGATCTTCCCCAATGAAGTGCTATTCGAACCTTGTCTAGAACGATTGCCCTAATGCTTGGGTCCAAGGGAACACTCATCAACTCACCTATTGAAAGCTCACGGTCAAGGCTCACGAATGCTGTGAACAGCGTTGACGACTCACCGTAGTGAAGATTATGGAAGAAAGCTAAGGCGAGAATTGTGAGAGAAAGAAGAATTCCGCGCACTTTTATTGATGAACTGAGATCATGCTTCGACGAGTCTGATATCACCCAAAGAAGAAGAAGTAGGAGGGCGGCAAATAGTAGGTTCGGGCGGAGAAATACCGCAAACGAAATCGCTCCACAGCTGATGTACTGTCGACCTACCCCTTGCTGAAATCGTGATAGCAGGGGCAGGATTCCAATTAGTACGCAGATCCACGCAAGTGGTTCCGCCGCACCATTGACGATTAGTTCGAGAATCAGCGGTCGTAACCATGTGCCGGTCAATGCAACTGCAACAACCAAAGGAACGACACCGCTTTGAACATCTTTGACTGGCTGAAGAAGCAAGAGGGTGCTCGCAAGGAGCAAGACCAGCACGCTGAGGGCAATGAGCAGATCAGAATCTCCCAGAATCAGATGTTGCAAAAACGCGAGATACCGCATTCCAGGGGTGAAGTAGAAGGTTGATTCTCCACCACGTAGTGAGTGGTCAATGAAGATTTGTCGAGCATATCCCTGGTATACCAACCAGTCTGAGTCACGACCACGAAACATCAGATGATCCCATGGCAGTGTTTCAGTCAAACCAATAATCCGTTGCGCTGTGGAACGAATAACGACAATTGTGCTACCTAATGCAATTGAAATCGCAGCATCCCATCTACTCAAATGATGTGAGCGAAGTGCAGCAAGGTAGAGAAGCACGCACAATGACGTGAGCAGAGAAATGGAGAATGCTGAGGTAATGCCGAAGCCTCTGTCGATAAGTGCGGCCAGACCGCCCGCAACCGCTACGAGTATCAGGTTGTAAAGGTTTCCTCGTGATGTACGAATTGCCAAGAGGAATCCAAACATGATGATGGCGAGAGAGACACTCAGAATCGACAGTGCTAGCTGTTGGAGATCGTTTGGGTCGTCGCGAGGTGTCGGGCGGAGAAGTTCATCTGATTCTCTATTCGTTGAATCTGTGAGGTTGAATAGCTGAAGAGTCGCGTATGGTCCGGTTGCTGAGACCTCTGAGTCGGGGATAGATCCAACGTCTCCCTCCTTGAACTCGTAACGGAGTCGTAGAACCCCTTGACCTTTAGGAATCGGGACAAACTGATCGGTTGGAGTGCCGTACGAAGAGAAGAAAGTGCGGTCTGTCCCTTGGTCACCTCTCGGACCTCGCGAATATTCAATTTCTAGGTCACCCACCAATCGAATTGGTAGGTACGCATCCTGCCCACTTTGAATTCTTGTGCCGATGTCGGCTCGAAACGGCAGTCGATCCAACCACAGCTCGCTGAACCGGGGGAAGTCGTTAGAAAATGGCAGATTCCATGTGGAACCCGCAGTGTCCTGATCAGTATCAGGACGGGACCGATCAATCGGACCAAAGTTTATGAGATCATCTGTTCGTGTAATGCTGCCGAGGGCATTCACTCCATCACGCGTGAGGAAGAGCCCCTCGTACGACTTCTCGCACGAGGCCACCGGCGAATAGAGGCTTCGCAGGCACACTTCGAAACCACCACCGAGTGGAAATGCAAAGTAGGACCACAGTTTCGCGACAAGCACGATGAGAAGGAGTGTCCCACCCCAGCCATGCATACTTCGATGGCTGAGCAGTTCGCGAAAACGAGTGCGAGTGCTGCGTGGCACTGCATTGAAGATCAGCAGCAGTAGTGCCACACGCTCGGGCCAATTTGACAGCGGCAGGCCATCAAACCACAGATACTTTGAGCCAGGCAACACCAAGAGCAACAGCAGTGTGAGCGCTGGCAGCACCCTACGGGACGACAACGGTGAGCTCCTCTACTTGATAGACCTTCCACGAGAGTATGGACGAAGTATTTCCTTCAGCGAGCAGCTGCGCTGACTGAGGATTGGGTGGATAATTCGTGATCACATAGAGCGTGTCGTCTTGGAATGCTCGCAACTCGAGGCCCATCTGCGTTGAGGCTACGAGACGTGTGAATTCGGCCTCATCTTTTCGTGACACATAGGCAGCGTTTGTGGTCAGCTGATGACGATTGGCCAGCACTGCGAGGTCAATCCAACGGGGGTCATTACTCAGCGGCGGAATCGCGACGAGATGCTGTTTACCGCTCGCCCACTCATCCCATCGAGGATCATCAGTAATCAGTGTTGGAGCCGTGTCAGCAAACCGAGATCGCACCTCCGTAACTCCCGCGGTGGTGTCAACAAGATGGATCACACTTGCTACGACGACAAGCCCGATTGGCAGCAATGTTCGCGGTCTGAGTGCTGACTCGCGCCAGCCCTTGGAAACGGCAGCAATCGAGAGAAGCGTGAGGAGATACATCGGAATCCACATCAGGCGGCCGCTCGAACGAATGACCGACAGGAGCTGTTCGATGCTCGCTGGCCATTGATAGGAGGCAACCTCACGAGGCCCCATACCAATGCGTGGGGAGAGGGCCAGGACAAAGAAGAAAGCACCAAGGCCCATGAGTGCAACACTTTTTGGTGCAAGTGCAGATCGCACCCATGCACGCATGCGCGCAAATGCGATCACGACAAGAACTAGCGCCGCAGTGCCAATGAATGCAAAACCCTCTTGTGAACCCTGCAGGTTGGTGATGTCAGAAGCGAGGGGCACTCGAGACCACATCGAACCGTTGAGTGTTGCTGGGTCGATGAGCGAAACGAGCGTTGCCCGATACACGCCCAGCCCAGTGTCTTGCAGCGAAGCACTCTGTAGCCCACCGATTGCCCACACAAAAAGCACCACGACGAGTGTTGTAGCGGCCCCACGTATTGCTTGGCGGCGTGCCGCATGAGCCTTGTTGTTGCTACCCCAAAGTTTCAGAGAAATCCACGCCACATAAAACACTCCGAGGATCACGAAGTAGTAGATCGTGACACCCATCGCGACGACAAGCGCACCAGCCCAGTGCCGATGGCTCGTGGAATCTCGGAGGATGAGCCAGATACCAAGCAAGATCATCCAGTGAGCAGAGAGTGCCATGTGCCCGTAGCCATCGAATCGCATGCGGTCGAGAAAGGCTGGTTGCAGGATCAGCAGGGGAAGCGCGAGCAAGCGCAAGTTTCGCGTGACGCCAAGCTGTTCGAAGATCTTCACGGTAAGCACGGCTTGCAAGATGAGTGCGGTGAGCAGCCACCAACCATGGAACTGGAAGACCCCGCCGTACCAGGCGGTGAGGGGCTTGAGTGCTATGGAAACGAGCGGAATGCCGTCAGCGAACACGATTGTGGAATTGAAGCCAACACCGAACTTCGGGTTGTCACCGAGCGGCCACTGTAAGAGCGGTGTCTTGCGGAAGAACTCCCAACCGAGGTAGGCCTGAGCGGAATCGCCGACGAGCAGCCAGCGAACATTGGTGACATCAAGAACCCGTAGCCCAACTGCGTACCAGAACGCAGCGAATCCAGCGATGGAAGCCGCGACGATCTCGCGATTCGAGACCTTGTTTGTGTTGATAACGAGGTTCAAACGAGTGAACGAGTGCGCTGATGAGTTCGTTGCCAACTACGTGCACTGAACCGCCACGACTTGTCAGGAGTGACGTGTCGACTCTTGCTCGGTGCCGGCCAGAGTTGCGGCAATGCACTGGAGATCGCGACAAGTTCTTCGTTGGTTGCCGCTGGATGAACGCCTGAAACGTGAACGAGATTGCTCATAGCGGAATGTTCCCGTGCTTTCGTTGTGGTGTCTCGTCGTGCTTGGTGCGCAACACCCGCAGGCCTTCAACCAACTTGATTCGCGTGTCTGCCGGATCGATGACATCATCAACGAAGCCACGCTCAGCGGCCAGATATGGGTTCGCATATTTCTCGGTGTAGTCGGTGACGAGTTGTGCGCGACGGGTGGCGGGGTCTGCTGCTTGTTGCAGCTCACGTCGGTAGACGATTTCGACTGCACCTTGTGGGCCCATTACGGCGAGTTCGGCTGTCGGCCATGCATAGGCAAGATCCGCGCCGATCGATTTGGAGTTCATGACGACGTATGCGCCGCCGTAGGCCTTGCGGGTTATTACCTGAATGCGCGGGACGGTTGCCTCACAATAGGCGTAGAGCAGTTTGGCGCCGTGTCGAATGATGCCGCCGTACTCCTGGTCGACACCGGGCAGGAATCCAGGTACATCGACGAGGGTGACGATGGGAATGTTGAAGGCGTCGCAGGTGCGAACGAATCGAGCGGCCTTTTCACTCGACTCAATGTCGAGCACTCCGGCGAGCACCATCGGCTGATTACCGACGATGCCGACCGAGTGGCCATCGATACGGGAGAAACCACAGACGATGCTTTTGGCCCAGTTGGGGAAATATTCGAAGAATTCACCGTCGTCAACTACTTCAGAAATCACCTTCTTCATGTCGTACGGCATGTTGGGTGATGCCGGAAGAATTGAGCGCAGTGATTCGCAGCGACGCATTGGATCGTCAGTTGGCTCGGTGCGTGGAGCAGTCGAGAGATTGTTCTGCGGCAGGAATCCGAGCAGGTATCGCACGTCGGCAAGACACGACTGTTCGTCGGTTGAGACGAAGGTGGCAACACCGCTCTTTGATGCGTGGCTGACTGCGCCACCGAGTTCTTCGAGTGTGACGTCTTCGCCGGTCACGGTTTTCACCACATCGGGGCCGGTAATGAACATGTGGCTTGATTCGCGAACCATGAAGATGAAGTCGGTCATCGCAGGCGAGTACACGGCGCCTCCGGCGCACGGCCCGAGAATCACCGAAATCTGCGGTACGACGCCTGATGACTGAACGTTTCTCCAGAAGATGCCGCCGTAGCTCGCCAGTGAGACGACACCTTCTTGAATGCGTGCCCCGGCCCCGTCGTTGAGACCGATGACGGGAGCCCCGGTTTTCAGGGCGAGATCCATAAGTTTGTGAATCTTCTCAGCGAATACTTCACCCAGCGCGCCACCAAACACGGTGAAGTCTTGGCTGTACACGAACACTTGTCGACCTTCGATGGTGCCCCAGCCGGTGATGACGCCATCGGTGTACGGCCGCTCTTCGAGGCCAGCGGCGTTGGCGCGATGCCGCGCGAGGAGGTCGAGTTCATGGAAACTGCCGGGGTCAAGCAACAAATCGATTCGCTCGCGGGCGAGCAACTTGCCCTTTTCGTGCTGGCGTTCGACTGCCCGCGGCGACCCGGCACTACGGGCTTGTTCCTTGCGTTGCTCAAGATCCGCCAGTTTTTGGGCGATCGGGTCTGAAGCCACGCCACGACGCTAGTGCGACAAGTTATTCTCAGAAGCGTGCAGTTACGCCGCAAACTGGTGAGACTGCCGATGGCTCTTCGACGTCACTGGGCCCTTACTGCAGTGCTCATCGCTGCCTTTATTATTCGGCTGCGCAACCTCAATGCTCCGATTGGTGGGTCGTACGACTTTCGCCAGACCCAAACGGCATGGGGCGTTCGCAGCATGATGCGCGGCAATATGAACCCGCTCAATGCCGAAGTGCCGGTACTCGGCCCGCCGTGGAAGCTGCCGTTCGAATTTCCGCTGTATCAGTGGTGTGCAGCCTTGATCGGCCGAGCGGCCGGCATCGCCGATGTTGCCGCAGCACGAGTGACTGCCGCGGTGTTTTTTGTCGTGGTGTTGGGCCTCGCATATTTGCTCGTGTTGCGCGCAATAGACATGACTCACGCGTTGGCCACCGTTGTGGTGATGGCTTTTGCCTCATTTGGGCTCGTCTACGGAACAGCGGTCTTGATTGATTTTTCGTCGCTTGCGTTTGCGCTCGCTGCATTCGGTTTAGCCGCCAAGCAGATCAATGCGTGGTCACGTCGCCGACTCGCCGTGATCTTCGTGCTTGCAGCACTGGCACATCTCACCAAGATCACCACATCGGTGGCATGGCTGGGGATTGGGTTGCTCGTCGTCTTCTTGCCATGGCGGGAGAAGTTGCGAGAGAAGGCACTCACGTTCGGAGTGGTGTGGTCTGCGATCGTGCCGTATCTGGTCTGGAACATGTGGGCAGACTCGGTGAAGTCAGACCAACCTGCCTCAGCATTTCTCGCCAGCGGCAACCTGCGCGAATGGACGTTCGGCACGTTTGCACAGCGGTTGGATTTGCTCGAGTGGTTACGACGCTATGAATCACTCACGCCTCAGATAGCTGGCAATACACGCGTGTTCACCGTGTTGTTGCTGCTCGCTGTGGCGCATCCGCGCGGTAGACGAGCGTTAGTCACCTGTATCGCCGTGGCGATTGGTACGCCGTTGGTATTCACGAGTTTGTATCGCCATGAGTACTACAACATCGCACTCTTTCCGGCTTACGTCGTGGTGATGGTGCTGGGTATCGCGCAGGCAATCAACATGCTGAACAACGTCATGAGCCTCGACTTTCGTCGTGCCCAAACACTGCTGCTCGCCACCGTCGCCGTGCTGACGGCGTGGAGCTGGCAGGGCGCCGGTTACGGAGAACTGGCGACCAAGTGGTGGTACAACCCTGCAGGTATGGGTGACGCCTATGTCGAGGCAGTGCTCAATGTTCGTGAGAACACCCCAGATGATGCAGTGCTCATCGTGCCTGACGTGTCGTGGGATCCAAGTTTTCTCTTCCATGCTGACCGCCGCGGACTCATGTTGGACCCCGCTGAGCACTCGGGTGCAGAGTTCACCGTTGAACAACTCGGTACCCTGTACACCTACGTGTATTGGTTCGACGAAGCCAGCATGGCGGTGGGATGGGGAAAGTGGGGGCTTGATGCGGTTCCACGCGAACAAATCAACGAACGCTTGTATCGCCTGCTTCCCGTTGGCAGCTGAATTGCAGATCGTATGACGTTGGGGCTTCGAGTTGCCGTCGTTGGCGGTGCCGGCCACGTTGGTCTGCCACTGGCGGTGATGTTTGCATCGCGTGGCGCTGAAGTGCTGGTGGTCGATATCAATGCGCAAGCCGTCGAACTCGTCAATGCGGGCACGAGCCCTTTCGATGAACCAGGAATGCATGATGTGCTGCAGAATGTGCGTCGAGAAGGTCGCCTGCGCGCTACGAACGATGCGGCGGAGCTTTCAACGTCGGAATATGTCGTGATTGTCGTTGGCACTCCAGTGAACGAATATCTCAGCCCCGACCCAGGTGCGGTCACGAGCACGGTTGAAGAGTTGGTGCCACACCTTCGCGACGGTCAACACCTCGTGTTGCGTAGCACGGTGTACCCGGGGGTCACACGAATGGTCGAATCGGTGATTGCCAAGTCGGGGAAGAACGTCTCGGTCTCGTTTTGCCCCGAGCGAATTGCCCAAGGTAAAGCGATGACCGAATTGACGGAGCTTCCCCAAATCATCGCCAGTCGCACTGCTGAGGGCACTGCTGCAGCCCGACGACTGTTTGATCTCTTGGCCCACTCGTTGGTTGAAGTGTCACCAGAAGAAGCTGAACTTGCAAAACTATTCACCAACACATGGCGCTACATCAAATTCGCGGCAGCCAACCAGTTGTTCATGATCGCCAACGACTGGGGTGTCGACTTCGAACGTGTTCGCCATGCGATCACCACCGATTATCCCCGTGCTGCCGACATGCCAGGTGCGGGTTTCGCCGCTGGACCATGTTTGTTCAAGGACACCATGCAAGTGGCGGCGTTCAGCAACAGCACCTTCTCTCTTGGCCACGCTGCAATGGCAGTCAACGAAGGCTTGCCGTCGTATGTGGTGGAGCGAATGGCCCGTCGATTCGACCTTGCGACGATGAAAGTCGGGGTACTCGGCACCGCGTTCAAGGCTGATTCTGACGACACTCGTTCGAGTCTCGCCTACAAGTTGCGAAAGCTGCTGGCGGTGCGCTGTGCTTCGGTGGTGTGTGCCGACGACAACGTCACCACAGATTCGGGTTTGATACCCGAGCAGCAATTGCTGAACTCAGTCGACCTCGTGGTGTTCGGCACCCCGCACCCTCGCTATGCAACGATGCAGATTCGCCAACCCGTCGTCGACATCTGGAACGTGCGGGGGAACGGCGTCCTGCTGTGAACCCTCGCGTGTCAGTGGTGGTCCTTGTGCACAACGAGGGTGATTCAGTGCGCCCGGTTATCGAGCGCTTGATGGAGTCAGTACAGCTCACCAACGAGGTGCTCGTGGTCTACGACCAAGAGAGCGACATCACGCTCCCGACGTTGCACGAACTGTGCACCAAGCACTCGAACCTCCGACTCGTACACAATCAAGTACGTCGTGGCCCGGCTGGTGCAATACGAGCAGGATTTGCTGCAGCGCAGTCACCTGTTGTGGTGGTGACCATGTCTGACGGTTGCGATGACCCTGCACAAATCGACACGCTGACTCGACTCGTAGAGCGTGGGGTTGTGGTCGCAGCGGCCAGTCGGTTTATGCGCGGTGGACAACGAGTCGGTGGACCATGGATGAAGGGGATTATTTCGCGTGTTGCCGGAATCTCGTTGCATTGGTTCGCACGAGTCGGCACGCATGATGCGACCAACTCGTTCAAGGCCTACTCGCGCGACTTTGTCAACGTTGTCGGCATCGAGAGCACCGAAGGTTTCGAGGTGGGTATCGAGCTCGTAGCCAAGGCACGCCGGTATCGACTTCCCGTTGCCGAGATTCCCACGATTTGGCTCGACCGAACATTTGGGGCCTCGAACTTTCGACTCCTGCGCTGGCTGAAGCACTACCTGCGGTGGTACGTCTACGCCTTTGGCAGGCCAAAACAATTCGTCACCACGAAAGGAAACACATGAAAGTTCTCGTTACCGGAGCATCAGGGTTCATCGGCGGCTACGTCGTGAGCGAGTTGCTCGACCGTGGTTATGAGGTGGTCGGCGTTGACAACTTCTCCAAGTACGGGCGCGTTCACCGTGTGCATGACGACCATCCACGGTTTCGACTCGTCGAAGCCGATGTTTGCGACAAGAGTTTGATGGAAGGTCTGCTCGTGGATTGTGACCATCTCATCGCGGGAGCGGCGATGATCGGTGGTATTAGTTACTTCCACACGTACGCATACGACCTGCTCGCTACTAACGAGCGCATCGTCGCCAGCACGTGTGACGCCGCAATCGCAGCACAGCGGGCTGGGCGCCTGAAGAAAGTTACATACTTGAGTTCATCGATGGTGTTCGAGTCGACCGACCGTTGGCCGAGTGCCGAGGGTGACGAGCGAAAGATTCCACCGCCGTTGTCGTCGTACGGCTTTCAGAAACTCGCCGTGGAATACTTTGCGCGGGCTGCTTTCGATCAATACAAGCTGCCGTACACGATCGTGCGACCTTTCAATTGTGTGGGTATCGGCGAGGAGCGCGCGCGCGGTGACGTGGAGGTGTTGTCGGGCAATGTGCGTCTGGCAATGAGCCACGTCGTACCCGACCTCGTGCAGAAAGTGCTGAAAGGTCAAGATCCGCTTCACCTCTTGGGCGATGGCTCGCAGGTGCGCCACTACACCTATGGAGGCGACTTGGCGAAGGGCATCGTCACGTGCATGGAGCATCCGGTGGCACTCAACGAAGATTTCAATATCTCGACGCCTGTTGCAACCACCGTTCGTGAACTTGCTGAAGTCATCTGGCGAAAGGTTCACGGCACAGCCAAACCTTTGCGTCTTATCTTTGACGCACCATTCGAACACGACGTTCAGGTTCGTAGCCCTGCGACTGAGAAGGCTGATCGGGTGCTGGGTATTCGCTGCGATACCTCGCTCGATCAGATGCTCGACGAGGTGATTCCCTGGGTGAAAGAAGCCATCGCAGCCGGGAGAATCTGAAACTTATCTCTCTGGCGTGGCATCGTGACCAAGCCGTGAGAACACTCAGGGCACGGTGGTCTGTGGAATCGTCGTCTGCGCGTCGATGAGTGACTCGGTAACGGTGATGGTCGTGCCAAGTGATGTGAGATCACCGGTCGTGGTGGTGCCGACAATTTCTACGTTCCAGACTCCGGCAACTGGGAAGTTGAGCCCACCGTCTACTGGTGCCACCGCCGCGCCTGCGTAGCGAATCGGCACGATGAGGTTGATTCCTGCGTACCCCTCGGCTTGCGGCACGAGTCGCACCTCAAAGTTGTTGATGCGCTCGGGCTTTATCAACTCCACGCGCATGGCGTTGGCGCCGGTGGTAAGCGGGGTCAGCGACAACACCACATGGAAGCGGTCGTTCTTCAACTCCTCTCTATAGAGGTAGCTGGCGATTGGTGCGGCACGCTTCGGCACGGCTTGGG
>Ga0194116_10003089_pt1 | contig 20458 bp, 19 predicted proteins | sample TA2MahsurfametaG_4_FD_148617 | JGI IMG/M metagenome (GOLD analysis project Ga0194116, IMG submission 148617) | Freshwater microbial communities from Lake Tanganyika, Tanzania - TA2015008 Mahale S9 surface | ecosystem: Environmental > Aquatic > Freshwater > Lake | place: Tanzania: Lake...
CAAGAGTTTCAGACATATTCTGGATACGTTCCTTGAAAATAATGGAGAAAGAAGCAGAAGAAGTAGTAGTCATTTCTATATGCGGTTTCTAATAAGCTTTTAACCTTAAGATGACTTTTGTAAGACTTTCTTAAAACTTTGGAGTTACTTTTAAGACTTTAGTAGTTAGAGTAGTTAGCGTAGTAGTATTACTAATTAAATTTTATCAATTTTTTATATTTAGTTGAAATAATAGAACAAATTAATATTAAAAACAAAAAATATAAAAATATAATATAAAAATATAATATAAAAATAATAAAATATGTCAATGTATATACCATAGTAATATAATTAACATAAAATGAAAATTAATTTTTATATTTTGTATGGACTTTATAGTATAGTAAAAATTAGTATTATATTCAAATATTTCACTTTTTTTTTATTTTTGTATATTTAGATAAATATAATTTATCCAAAAAATTATCAGCATTACAATATATGAATACATATAAAAGTAGTTTCATTATTATTATATAATATTTTCTATTTATATTAATAGCGTTGGCTGAGATTTATATGAAAAAAAGTTGTATGAATGCTGATAAAATTATAGAGTATATTAAATACCTGAAAAATATATAAGTAATAACAAAACAATGTGCAATCAAGCAACAAAGCAACCAAATAAAAACTATCTATAAAAATCTCATGTAAAATGGTGCTTTTTAAATGAAAAAGTGTAAAGTAATATTAAGGAAAAATAAAATATAAAAATACATAATATATATTTATAATAATCCATATAATTTATTCTTTATTTTCCAGACTTTTTCTTTTCATTCTTCTTTTCCTTGACAATTTCTTTTTCATTTTCTTCAGTATGATTTATAACCTCTGTGTCTGTATCAGTATTTGTTTCAGTCACATTAATTGTTTCATCATCTTCCTTGATAGTTTTTTTGTATTCATTCCATTCTTCTGCAAGCTTTGAAAATCTTTCAGTATTGGTAAGTTCAGGATTTTCTTCCTTAATCCTCTTTTGATTATCCTTAAGAAACTGTTGATACTTATTGAGCTTCTTTGGCTTTTCATTTCCATCTTCATCAACTTCAATAGCCTTCTTAGTCTTCTTAGCAACCTTTTTCTTTGCATTTTCAGTAGCTTCTTTCTTAGCCTTCTTATTTTCTTCTTTAATCTCTTTGATAATATTCTTAGCATATGCCATGATTTCCTTATCATCAAGAGTTTCAGACATATTCTGGATACGTTCCTTGAAAATAATGGAGAAAGAAGCAGAAGAAGTAGTAGTCATTTCTATATGCGGTTTCTAATAAGCTTTTAACCTTAAGATGACTTTGTAAGACTTTCTTAAAACTTTGGAGTTACTTTTAAGACTTTAGTAGTTAGAGTAGTTGGCGTAGTAGTATTACTAATTAAATTTTATCAATTTTTTATATTTAGTTGAAATAATAGAACAAATTAATATTAAAAACAAAGAATATTAAAGAATATTAAAGAATATTAAAGAAAATAATAATAATTGATGCTTGACTCTATAATATATATAAATACAAAATAATACTAATAGATAATAATATGTCATATAAATATAAAATAATACTAAAAGATAAAAATAATATAATAGCAGATTGTATATATAGTAAAATTAAATTTATTAAACACCATAATAAAGAAGTATTAATAACCAATACTAATATATATATTTATAATCATATTAATCTACCTATATATGAAAAAAAAGATATTGAAAATATAATACATGATTATGGAATACAAAATGCTATACAACATTTTGTTTTAAATAAGAAATATTATGATAAAATATTAGAATTAGTGGAAAACAATGAAAATAAAATATATATAGGAATTGCTTACTATATATTAAGAGAACTTTTTGATTATATTATAGATATTTAGATAAATATTTTATTGTTTCCATTTTTTACCACAAATTAAACATTCCATAAATAATGTCGATGCTTCATCCCCTGATCTTGTTTGTAATTCATAATAGCTTACTTTTTTACTTTTACATCTCATACATGTAATCATATCAGACATAGCAACAATATTAAATTCGTAAGCTTCTTTAATACGTAAATTATCTTTATCAATAATACTTTTCCATCTTTCAGGAAAAATGTTATGGGATTGCATATATGGAAGCATATGCGGATTAAATTCCTTATATTCTGTCATTCTTTTTAGTAAATCTTTGTTGCCAATATAGCTATTAGTTTTTAGATTAGAGTAAATACTACGTGCAATATTAATATATGTATCTATAAATAATTGACATTTCCAAGATAATTGAATTTTATTAGATAAGGCATAATCTATTGTACAATTAAATACGCCTATCTCTAAATCTGTAGCTTCTAAAGGGGTAATATGTATATTATTAATTAGTAAGCTATGAAATTCATCTCTAACCTTATGTTTATTATATTGATTTATTTGCTCATCAGTTTTGATTGAATTTTCATTTGAAAATTTTTTTATTTCCTCTTCTAAATTATATAATTTATAATTTGTACTCATAATTTAATTCAAAGTATAATTAATTATAATATTCTATCAATTTTTTATATATAAATAGTAAAAAATGATATATATATAACTCAAAATAATTATAAATTATAATGAATTATAAAATAGATATAAATAAATATATAGATAATGATGTTAATTTAATTGAAATTTATCTGATAAAAGATAAAAATGAACATTCAATTGATGTATCATCGAGTGATATATTAGAAAAATCAATAGATAACATATATAAAAAAAATAAGGTTGAAAAATATATATCATATTATAACAAAGAAAAAGTATATACTTATGAATTATCTAATGATAATCAATATGTTAATACAAAATTTAAGAAACATTTAGATATTATTGATAATATTTTAGTGATTGCTTCTAAAAACGATAAACAACCAAATTATACATTTCCTTGTACTAATGATATTGATAATATATCCCAATATACTATAAAAGAGTATAAAATATCATATCGTATATCATTATTTATAAGATATGATAATAATATTGATAAAACAATTAAAACATTTAATATAGAATATAAACATTCTCAAAATGTTGATATAGATAAGATAAATGAACAAATTAATAAAATAATTACAAAAATATCAAATTGTTAAATATATTTTACGAATTATCTTTATTTATATTTATTGTCTTATACAATATATTATATATTTTTTAAGTTTATTATTATATATAATAATAAAAATTGATATAATATTTATATATATAAATATATATATATATATTGATATGACTTCTTGTTCATTTATGTCATTTATTGATTTTGCAAATATATTAAATAATAACATTGATAATATTAATAAAAATGATATAATTTGTAATATTAAAGAATTATATGATTACAATACAAAGCATCTTATTGTACGCAAATATAATATTGATGATATCAAGATACAGAGAATGCATGCTGTTATTAATAATTATATTGATTTTTATGGAACTAATGAGAATTTTGATAGAAAAAATTTAGAAATTGAATATAAAAATAATATTATTGATAATATTAGTAATAAATTAAATCCTCCTAAATGTTTCTTTACGAGATCAAGAAGAGATTATCTTGATTATGAACATAAAAATAAAGTAGAAAATGATAATTGCGATATTAATAATCATTATTATAATATTAATAAAAAATACGAATATTACAATAATCTTGTTAAAAAATCTGATACAACTGAAGAAGAATTTAATGAATATTATAATCCAGAAGATAATTATGAAGATGATTACGTGTCATGTAGTTGTAATAGCGAAGATTATTACTATGAAAATGATATATTAAGCGATAATAATGATAGCGATTATTATTCAGACGAATTTTATTAAATTTTACAATATTTATGTAAATTATATATTATAGAATATGCTATGATTTTTTTATTTTTTATTAGGAAATAAAAATATTTCTATAATTTAGTTAAAATATAAAATTTGATAGAATATTATAAATAAATATGTTTCATTTATAGCAATGACTACTATCGCTTTACCTAATGTTTCAGATAATTATGATTATAAATGTCAAGAAGAAAATTATGTATTACAACAAATGGATAAAAAAGAGTGTATTAAACGATTAAGAGAACATTTAGCTCTTTCCAAGGTAAAACACGAAGAACAAATTATGAAACTTAGTACTTTAAAAGAAGCAAATATATATTGTGTAATACATAATGTATCCGCACAAAAATACGGACCATTGCTTGAAAAATTCATAAGAACAAAATTCAATTATAATAAAAATAAAGCAGAAAATTGCACATGCACAGGCGACTTATCCAAGGATGGAAAGAATTCTGAAGTAAAAGTATCACTTGGAGGAGCAAATCATACAAAATTTAATTTTGTACAAAATGGAACTATTAAAGAACATGGTATTATTACGAATGTTTCTATCAATGATAAATTATCTACTAAAGAGTATGCTATTCGTCCAACTATTAATGACGAATGTTGGAAAAAATTAATGGAATTTAGAGTTCAAGAAGCAGAGATTTAATTATTCATTAATTATATATTTCACTATAAAGTCTTACAAGTTCTCCTCTTCCAATAGAGTTTTGGCGTGCGGTATTAAGACTTAAAGCATAATCAAGACAATTAAATCTTTCTATGAGAGTATTTTTATTTATTTTTGATTTAATCCAGTGCCAACTTTTAGGACGGAGTAATTCAAGATTATTATCTATTATTTCTCCGCACTTTCCACCATAAGCCCGTATAGCAAAATCAGCCTCTTCAGGAGGTGTAGGTTGTCCTTTTATATCATTAGGACCAAATCCTAAAAATTCCCAGTCATCATGTTTTTTCGAAAGTTCAATAATAGAACGTTTAAATTTTTTTTTCTCCCATATTTGAAAACAGCATTTTGCCATCATTCGTGGTGTAAATGAACAAGGATTTGTAGGTATTTCTTCATCAAATATAAGATGAAAATTTGTATTTAATTTATTATGAATACTTGGGCGACGAAATGTTCGTGGAATAATAAATGCGATTACATCTGCCCATTTTGAAGCATGATTGAAAAACTTAACAGCAAGAGAACTTATTCTCCCGAACGGAGGATTGCCTACAACAAGAATCTTACCAATATTATTTGGTGGATTATATGTAAAAAAGTCCTGTTTAATAATATCTTTATGTTCAGGAGAAATATCAATTCCTATTTTATTAATTGTTGGAATTATTGTAAAAAAACTACCATTTCCAGCACTGGGTTCTATAACAAGTCCCCATTCATCCCATTTATATATATTACCTATATTTGTTAAACATTTTTGAGAAATTTCAGGAATAGTATAAAACTTATCAAGCCCAGCATCATGCACTTGTTCTATTGTTGCCATTCACAACCTTATGTTACTTATTTTAATTATGATATTATTATCTTCAATAGTTTAAATCAATTTTTAATTTATTTTATTATTAGATATAAAAAATGATTTATATAATTATGATTTATATAATTATATAACTTAAATCTCTATATTTATAGAGATGTCTAATGTTATATATGTAGGAGCACATATAAGAAGAGATGAAAAAGGAATTATTGAAACAATGAATAATATAAAAAAAAATGGAGGAAATGCTTTACAGATATTTGTATCTAATCCGAGAAGTAATACCATTACAAATATGGAAAGTTATATTAAAATTGCTCCATTTATAAAAAAATATTTAAAAGATGAAAATTTTAAGATAGTAATTCATGCTCCTTATACTATTAATATAGCAAAAGATAGTGTTGAATGTAAACGAACTATGTTATTGGAAGATTGCTATTGGATAAAATTATTAATTAATCAATTAATAATTTCTGATATGATAGGTTCAGAAGGTATAGTATTACATGTTGGGAAATATGTAGGATTATCACCCGAAAAAGGTTTAAAAAATATGAAAACAGTAATAGAATATTTAGTAAAAGTAATGGAAGATAAAAATTTAAAAACAAAATTAATTATAGAAACACCAGCTGGTCAAGGAACAGAATTATTAACAGATTTAAATAACTTCGTTGATTTTTATAATGAGTTCTCTAAAAATCAACAAAAATATTTAGGAATTTGCTTTGATACAGCACATACATGGGCTTTAGGATATGAATTAATAGAGGCTTATAATATTCTATTCAAAAAAAATAGTTCTGATATAACTATAATTCATTTAAATAATAGTTTAGTTAAAAAAGGTTCATTAAAAGATAGACATTCTGTTCTATTAGATGGTGAAATATCTGTAGATATGATGAATTATTTTATATCAAATCTTAGCAAAAAAAAGATACCTATTATTATATTGGAAACTCCTTCAGATAATTATAAAATAGAAATAAAACATATTAAAAATTTATTAGAATAAATTTGATTATTATTTTTATGAATATACAATTATTTATATATCTGTAGTTTCTGTAGTTTCTGTAGTTTCTGTAGTTTCTGTAGTTTCTGTAGTTTCTGTAGTTTCTGTAGTTTCTGTAGTTTCTGTAGTTTCTGTAGTTTCTGTAGTTTCTGTAGTTTCTGTAGTTTCTGTTTTAACATTATTATTTTTAGCTTGATCAAAAAACTTATTCATCTCTTTATCATAATCATCACATAATTCTCTTATACCTTCCCATTTACATTGTGTCTCTGTTATATTTTTAATAGCTTTTTCTTGAACATCCCATAACTCGATAAGAGTATTTAAAACATTTTTATCATTTTTATTATAAATAATCTCAATTTCTTCATATTTCATATATTCAGGAGCTTGTTTTATTACTTCATCCATTTAATACTATTGTAGATATTAAATAACATATTTTTATATATTTTTATATGTTTCAATTTTAGTTTTATTATAAATATATTCAGATAATTCATATGCTATTTCTTCATAAGGATGTTCATTATGATATCCTCCCGTTACATCGCTTATATTTTTGGGAGTATCACTATTATAAGTACATATCAATATTTTATTAGTAGATATTTTTTTATAAATTTTGTTATTAATATCAGGATTAGCTCTTATATATTTAAGTTTGCAAGTTAATTTAAAGTCATTTTCTATTATTTCATTTTCTAATTCAATATACCCCATTTTTTTAATTACTTTATTAAATATTTCTTCATTATATCTTTGATATATGTGTATTTTCTCATGTATTAATATTTTAATTATATCATCTTCGTCATAGTTAAAAAAAGTATTTGATAAAAATATTATATTTTTTCTTGTATGCGGAAATCCATCTTCATATTTAATTTCCTTATCATTTTCATCATTGTTTATAATTGTTTTTGCAAAGATCCATTTAATATTTGCGATATCATTTAAATTAATATAATTTATATAATTTATATCTATAAATTTAGTAGTATTTAATAATTTATCAGCAATTATAGTTGTCTTATTTAATAATTGTATTTCACTTTCTGTAAATGAAGCAGATATTTTTTCAAAGTTTTCCTTATATTTATTTATTGAACTTACATTTCTTGCATATAAATCAATATCTGAAAATTTTTTAAGATAATTATCTTCATCTTTTGTTAAAAATGCTAATGTTTCTTCCTTATTCATATAATAATTTCCATTTTTTCTATCAAAAGAAAAATATACAAAATGATAGATAACTAAAGATATACTTATTATAAATATTATAAATAATAGAATAAATAACATATAACTATATATCATATTAATACTAATATTATATTATAAAAATTAATACTATTTATATTTTTAATTTAATAGCTTTTATATTAGTATTTTGTTAATTTATATTTAGCTTTTATCCCATCATAAATATCTTTTTTTTCTTTATCTTTTTAACTTTCTTCTTCTTTATTTTTTTTATCTTCTTCTTTATCTTTTTTACCTATTTTATTTTTTTTATTTTTATATTTTTTATTAAAGCATATTTTTGGATGATTAGTACTTTTATTTATACTTTTACTTTTAATTACATGATTCATTGTAATATAATCAGCTTTACAATAAATATTTTTGTTATATTGTGATGTTTCAGCAATTTCTTTTATAAAACCTTCTTTTAAAATTAAAGGTGCTATATCTTCTTGTTTTTTATAAAAAATAACATTATTATCTTCGATAATATGATAATATTTAATATAATGTATAGTATTATCATCTATTTCACCTTCTTTTTGTTCAGCTTTTACGAGTTGATTATATACTACATTAGTTTTTATATTTTTATCATTGGTTTTATTTAATATTATTTTACAATATCCATATGAATTTATTGTATTATATTCAATATCATATTTACTAACAAATGCTCCATCTTGATTGACAATGTCATAAGTAGCACTTCCTGATAATATTATATTTTCTTCTTCATCTCCAACAACTTCTTTGATTATATCTGGATTTGCTCCACCTGTTCCAGACATAATCTGTATTACTATGTCATCGTTTTTTGTTATTTTCATAATATTAAAATTATGACAATCAGCACACAAATAAATACAATTATAATCAGCAAGTAATTTATAAAATTCTTCAAATGTTTCATTTGTAATCTCTAAATTTTTAGTAAATGTATCATTACCTTTTTTATCAGGCTTTAAATAGAATAATGGAAAATGACCCATTACAAATACTTGTTTTTTTATTATATTTATTATATCTTTTATTGTCATATCTCCAGGAAATTGTGATAAATTATCAACAAAATCAGGTTCTTCCTCTAATTTTGTATAATAATTATTTAATTCATTTCTTAAAGTTTCTTGCAATTTATTTTTAATAATTGAAATATAATTATCATTTGTAAAATTATTAGTATTTATTATTAAAATTATATAATTATCAAATGATTTTATTTCTACATCATCTCCACTATATAACATTATTTCTTTGGAATTAAAATTAGGATCATTTATATCTTGTTTTTTTAATTCTTCTGTATATTTATCGTTTAAATTTTCTAAATTTAATTCATTAGCATAATCATCTGTTGAAACAGAATTTATAAATTTAAAAATAGGGTTATTTTCTTTATCATTATTGTAATTAAATTTATTAAAATTACGATATTCAGTATTCTTTATTTTAGCATTATAAAATTTTTGAGTTGTTATCATACAATCTTTATTACTCGGTAGTTCTAATCCATCAATTTTATCTTGGTTGTCTTGCGATTCATCATGATTACCAACACATAAATAAATATCTTTATTCATATTATATAAAGAATAATATCCAGATATTAAAATAGGTGTTACATAATGTGTTAAATCTTTTGCGTCCATAGCTTCTAAATTGCTTTCATCATTAGTTATGATTTTTTTTAAGACTTCGTTATTATCCACAATAAAATTATACCAGTTATCACCTGCTATAAATACCTTATCTGTATATAATTCAAATTCTTTTATTGTATATAAAATTATATCACGATATAAATATTTATTATTACAATTAATATTATTCCAACACCCAAAAAATAAAAATGTATTTGGAGAATCTTTTTTCATAAAATTTGCTGACATTATATAATTTAATATTTATATTCTAATACAACATAAAGAAAAATAAAAAATATTTATCATGTATATAATGTATTATAATTATATGTATTATTATATTTTTTTTTACAATATTTGTCATAAAAATTATTAGTTACAATGAATGGTAACGAAATTTTAATAGAATCGATAGGAATATATATCATCATATTAATCCACGAAATAATATTATTTATAGCTCTTTTTAAATTACGAACACCATCTTCTTTTTCAATATCATTAATAATATATTTTAATAATTCGTTTGAAAACAATATATCATTCTTATTTAAATTATATTGTTTTAAAATTTCTGGGATTATATAATCTGTAGCTAATATTATTTTTTCATCAGTATTATATCCGTTGACATTTATAACTATCATTCTATCTTTTAAAATAGGATTTATTTGTGATTCGTCATTATATGTAAATATAATCATAGCTCGAGATAGATTAAAATCTATTTCTTCAAAATATCTATCATTAAATTTATCATTTTGGACAGGATCTGTTATATGTATTAATGTATTTATAATTTCTTGACCTTTGTATGTATTAGATACCTTGTCTAATTCATCAAACAATATTAATGGATTCATAATTCCTGTTTTCATTAATGATTCGCAAATTTTACCATAACATGAACCCTCATATGTATAAGAATGTCCTTTTAGAAAAGATGAATCGTCAGTGCCACTTAAGGATATAAATACATTTGGATAATTTAAAGCATTACATATTCCTTCTTTAATTAATTTTGTTTTACCTACACCAGCACTTCCTTGAATTCCTATAATATAACCATTCGCTTTTGGAAATGATATTAATTGGGCAAGAACTCTGATAATTTGTTCTTTAGCATCTTTATGCCCGAATATTTTTTCATCCATTTGTGTTCTAATATAATTTAAAGATTTGCAAATAAAATCATTTCCGTCAGTAATTTTAATAGGTATTTCATAATATTTATTGAATGGTATATTATTTAATGCTAATAACCATGTACTTAATTTATAATATTCTGATGAATTACTATTCATTTTATTAAAATGTTCAATTTTATTTATTATACTTTTTTTTGTTCTTACATTAATATCAGAATTAAGTATTTTAAAACGAATAGGTACATCAGTTAGGATTGAACTATTATCAACATCTTCTTCTATGTTAATTATTTCGTTTTTATCATTTTCAGATAAAATATCAAAAAATTTCTTTTCTATTGTAGTATATCTATTATAAAATTTATAAATTTTCTTTTGTATCGGATGTTTTTTTAAATTTATAGAATTTTGTATTATATTATTTTTTGGTTTAACTATTAAATATATTGTATTATGTGTATTTTCATCATATTCATCTTGAAATTTATTAAAATTATTATTATATACTATATTATCATTTGTGGATTTATATTTTTCATCTTCATTATTGATATAATTTTTACATTCGCAATTTTCTTTTTCACCTTCATCATCTTCATCATCTTCATCATTTTCATCATCTTCATCATCTTCATCATCTTCATCATTTTCATCATCTTCATCATCTTCATCATCTTCATCATCTTCATCATCTTCATCATCTTCATCATCTTCATCATCTTCATCATCTTCATTATCTTCATCTTCTTCTTTAATATCTTCTTCACGGACCTTTTTATATTCTTTTCTTTGTTTGTTTATTGCCATTTTAATAATATATAAAATTATTCATAAGTATTTTTAATATTAGAAAAAAAAATTATTACATAGAATATTTATTAAATCTATATTTATATATTAATTAACAAAATAATTAGCTAATTAATTCCATCATATTTTTTTTAGTATTTGTTGTGCTTGAACCCATATTTTGTTGCATATTTCCGCTACTCGAACCACTACCTGAGCTACTTTCTGAAAATGATTCACCGCTACCCGTTTGTTTCGTTGAAGTTGTTTCTGTTTGAGTATTTCCACAATTAAAATATAATCTATTATTTTTTAATACTGGTAAATCACATGATACTTGAATACCACTATTAGAATTCTCTTGATTTTCAAAACTTTCGTATGTTTTTTCAAATTCTTTACCCCAATAATAGTTGGAAGATATAGTTCTAACAATTTTGTTAATATTTATCAAATAATAGGTAAATAATATTATTATTAAAATGATAGCAATTAAAAATAATAATCCCATATATTTATTATTTGTAAAAAGGTTAATATTGTAAAAACTAACTATAATTATACCTAATAATATAATTGAAAATAGCGTAACATTATAATTTGCATTTTCATATTTAATCAAATCAGTATTTATATTAGCATCATTTGTTTTATTTTCAAGAAAACTATTAACATAATTCTTATCATTATATCTATGTGTTATTAATGAATTTAATTCATATTCTTTATTAAATAAGGTTTGTGTATCTGAATATGTATATGATAATTTAGTTAAATTAATTAAATTAGTGGCATTAGATGTTAACATATTTTTAACATATAGTTTTTTATTTTCTGTAAACATATTGTCATTCTCTTGTTTTTGATTGGCAGTAATACCAGTTTTTATAGGATTAACACAATTTGTTGGACATAAAGTATTTGTATATGTTTGTGTCGCAACAGTTGTAAAAGTTTCAATATAACTTTCATCTATATATAATGTATTAATTATATAGTATAATGATAATAATATAATAAGTGTACCGAAACATATTAAGGATATCAATTTCATTAAACCTATTTCGACTTTAGCAATATTTATAATAATTAATGTAAATATTATAAATATAATTATTAATGTATATATTAATAATTCGTAATATAATATAATATTCTTTGATTTATTAGCATCATATATTGATTTATTATTTAAAATTTTAGTTTTATTATAATTAATATTATTTTCAAAATTATTTATATTATTTGATAAATTATAATTTTTATCTTGTAATTCACTTATTCCAATAGCAAATAAATATACAGATTTATTTGCATGTGTATATATCTCATTATTAGTAGTAGTACCAGTTCTTAAGTCTGCGTCATGTTCTGTATGATCTTCTAATAATATTTCAGGTTGTCCTGTTTTAGATATACTAATATCTTTGATTCTTGATTTAATATTATAATCAGGAATAAATAGTAAATAATTTTTCTTTGTATTAAATTGATCATTTAATAATCTACCTTTTGCAATAGTCATAGATGTATCTCCCGAAATTTTTTTATTAATACTATTAAAATTAAAATTAGTAAATATTAATTCTATAGGATCAGTAGCATAATTATATCTATTTTTAATTGGAATAACTTCATTTATTTTATTAATTTCATTTTCAATACTATTTATATTATTATCAAGCGCTGTTTTAAAATTAGCTCCTGTTGCTGCTATTACATCCTTTGATTTTATATAATAAACAAAATTATCAGTATTGGTATAATAACTAGTATTTAAATTAGCATAATTTATTTCTAAACTTAAAATAGTATCACTTAAATTAACTTCTGAATCTGAAATATATTTTATAAATTTTCCTTTTTTATAATCAGGATAATTTAATACAAGACAATTTGTCAATGACCATGCTAAATTATGATAAATATTAATTGCATTTATAGAAGATAATAAAAATGTTTTTAAAGAATGTAAATAAAATTTTAAATATTCCAATGTAATCCCTAAATTATCATATTGAATATTTCTAATCATTATAAGAAACATTCTTATTAATTTTTGATAAGGTTTTTTAGCATCTGTATAATTTCCCGTTGTTTCATTGTTGAAACTATATTCAACAAAACCATATGTATATTTTCCATCATTAGCAGAAACAATACCATCATGTAAAATTCCGTATCTATCTACAAATGTGGTCGATATTTCTGAATTTTTGGATGTTCGTGTAGTACTATCACTTGATGGTCTATTTATTTTACGCGCGCTTGTATCTATTTCATTAAAATAACTATTTGTTCCTTGTTTTTTAAATTTATCACCAATATATAAATATACACCATTATTACATTGTCTATGTTCAGAACCAGATACTTCTTTATTAATAAACATTCCCTGCGGTAGAGCATTAGAATATAATTGATTACATACTATATGTATATCTTTATAATTCTTAATATTTTTAATACTTGCTGTATTTTGTATTAGCTCGGAATATCTTACAAATTCATTATTTTCTGGATAATTCGAAGTATAATCTGATTCTAACATAACTTTTACTAATGTATTATCCCACATATTTCTATTTCTTTCTTTGTCTTCATTTAAATTAATACTTAAAAAAGCTTCAACAATATTGATATAAACATCTAATAAAAAAATAGTAGAATATATTAGTTTTACGCTTTTTTCATCAAAATTTTGTGTATTATTATTAGTTATTTTATTATAATAAAGTAAATGCTGTTTTGAAGAAGAGGAACCTGTAGGATTTAATGGATCCAACTTTGAGTTATGATGCTTTGTTTCTGCTGATACATAAATACTTTGATCTATTTTTAAATTAAAACAATTTTCTAAAATATTTTTAAAATGATGCATTGATAATCTTGTTCCAGTATTTCCATAGCTATCAATAACAGGTAATTCTGAACTTTTAGGATATACTCCACTTATGTCAGGAGATGATGTTATATTAAATAATACATTACATATATTGTTAAAAAATTTTTTTGAATTATCATAATCTTTTGTTGAAGAATAAAAATAATCCACATTAGCATTATCTTTAATATTTCCAAAAAGTCTTTTTAACTCTCTGTATAAATCACTATAATTAGTAACTTCTGTCTTAGTATCCAACAAAGTTGACATTATACTTAATTATTTACTACTCTATTATTTTAAAATATATTATATTTTTAAATACAAGATCTATATGAAAAAGATTCTCCACTATTTTCATTATATCTATTAATTTTAACTATATCTCCGTGTTTTAATCCAATCCATTTAGCAATAGGATCACTTTGTAAAATAACATGCATATGTATTTTAGTTCTTGTCATATATTCTTTCATAAATTCTTTCACTTCTTCTTCTGTAAGTTTAGTATGAATAGGAACATATTCATGTTTTGTAGGATTAAACATTAATTGACGCAAAGTGAAATATTGCAATTGACCACCATTTTTTTGAAATAATTTATCATATTTATTTAGTAATGCTTTAACGGCTGTAGATATAGATTCATTATTGAAAATTAATATTATATTATTTTTTGAACCATATTTACTTATAAAATCATGGATATTATTACTATCTTTTATTTTTTCTTTCAATTCATCAATTATTGTTTTTCTTAATTTTTTAGTAAGTGCATAAATTACGGAAGTATTGGAAGTTTGAATATCAATAACATTTCTATCTGTTTCAAAATCTTCTTTATTCATTGATAATAAGTGCTCTTTAAATATAGACATATCATCTCCTCTACAAGATAACATTTCTTCAATGTTTGAATTAACTATATCAATATCCATTATCTATTCTATAATAATTATATCTTATTATTATATAATAATAAAAAAGTCAATTTTTATTAATTATTTGTGTTTTTGCTTTTTCAATTATTTTAGGATCTATATAACTATTCTTACATACATTTGGTGTATTATGTAATTTATTTGCTGTAAATTCTAATGCTTTTTTTATTGGGTTTTTACAATCAATTGATTTATTAAAAAAATTAATAAATAAATTATTAGCATTCCATGTTCTTAAATCTTTAGTAGTTATTTTAACTTTAAGTTTATTTTCTAAATATCTATTAACGTCGTTTGAATTTACACATGTATCTTTATATGAAAAAATATATTGATTATTAATATCTTCATTTTTTTCTTGTATATTTATTAGTTTATTTAATAAATAATTATATATATATTTATTATTACATATTGCTTTATTCTGTACTCCTTTTTTTCCTATAAAATCAAATATTATCAAATTTTTTTTATCTTCACATATACTTATATGTGAAAATTTTAATGTAGTTAATCCATGTGAATTATTTTCCTTTTCATATTTTTTATTACCAATTCTAAATCCACAAGATAATATTAATGTTATAATTATAGCTATTATTTTAATTTTTTCATTTGTAGATTTAATATCTTTAGCAACTGCATTTTTAATTTTTAAAAAATATTTTTCATAATCTTCTATTTTATCATATTTTTGGTTATTTTGTTTTTTTATATATTCACGATTGTATATAACTTGTTTTCTATTTTTACTATCATAACCATATGCTAATATTTTTTTATTATTAACAATTAATACATTTTGATAAGCTGGGGGTATTTTCATATTTTTAATTTTTTCCAATAATTTTACATCTGTTATTTCATCATCGTTTTTATAATATTTAAATCCACAAGTATAAGAGCCAATGCGTTTTATTTTCATTTGTTTTAACTATTATAAATAAAATATAATTATGCTGTTATAAAATGATATAAACATATGATAATATATGTAATCATAAATAGAATATATAATGGCACAACAAAAAAAAGCAGCTCCTACTACTCCTGTACCAGTACAAACACAACAACCCACATCCCAGCCTTCTCCAACAGAAGCAAAACAACAAGTTAAAAAAATTGTAGCAGCAAAAGTAACTATTGCTAAACCAGCTGTATTAAAAGATACTAAACTACCTAAAAATGTTGGTGTTGTGCCTGAGAATATTGAACAAGAGAATGTTCCTGCTAATACAGAAGAAACTCCTAAAGATAATCTTGTAAGCACTATTATCGATAAAGTAAACACTCTTTTTGTAAGTTTCAAGGAAGTTCAAGTTCTGCTAAAAGTTTTAAGCAAAGAATATGATAAGCAACAAAAAATTATCGAAAAAGCACAAAAGAAACGTCAAAATGCTAAAAATTCACCATCTGGTTTTGCTAAACCAAACAAAATTTCCAATGAATTGTGTGATTTTATTGGCGTTCCCCATGGAACTGAAAAATCACGCACTGATATTACCCGCTTTATCAATACTTATGTAAAAGAACATAATCTCAATAAACCAGAAAATAAACGATTTATTCTTCCCGATGATAAACTAAAAAAAATTCTAAATGTTGGTGATAAAGAAGATATTAATTATTTCATCCTACAAAAGTTAATTTCTCATCATTTCCCGCCATCTGCCAGCAAACAAGCTCAAGCAGCTACAGCTTAAAAAATTAAAATTTAATTACATTTTTTATTTTTTATTTATTTATATAAAAATTGATATAAATATATAATAATAATAATATATTAATAATATGGATTATTGCGATATGAATGCTGTTTCAGATTCCTCAAATTCTTTACTTAATATAACATTAACTAATAATGGAGGTGTATCATTAAAGACGACAAACAATATTATTGTAGATTATTTTATGTTATTTATGAGAGACTTAGATATTGATACAAATTACGATTATTTAGAGAAATGCTGGAAGAAAGATCCAATAAAAACTATTGCCATTATTTTTAATGGTCGTGATAGAGATAAGGGTAAAAAAGAAAAAAAAGTTTCAAATGATGCTATGTTATGGTTAAGAAAAAATAAATTTAATACATATGTTTTTAATATTAGAAAATATGTTGAAAAATATGGATGTTGGAAAGATCTTAATTATATTGCATATAAGTTAAAAAGTAAAGACCAAAATTATGAACTTAGATTATTTGCAGATAAATTAATGGAAGATAAAATAAATTTAGAGAATAATAAAAGTGTTTCTCTTTGTGCAAAATGGGCTTCAAGTGAAAACGATAAATATGATAAAAGAAGACAATATGCTAAGAAAATTTCGACAATTATCTATGGAAAAAATGATACCCGCAAAATGGAAAAATATAGAACTGAATACTTAGTACCATTGAGAAAACAAATTGATATTGTTGAATCAAAATTATGTGCTGAAATGTGGGGTGATATTGATTATGAAAAAGTTCCTTCTATTGCTTCTAATAAATTAAAAAAAACATTTCTTAAACATGATGAACAAAGATATATAAAATATCTTGAAGATGTAAAAAACAATAAAAAAAAAATTAATGTTAAAGGTATTCTTCCTCACGAGTTAGTTGCTAATTATATTAAAGATGCTAATGGTAATATTGTAAACATTGATAATATTGTAGAATGTGAAACTACAGAACTTCAGTGGAGAACAATAGTAGAAAATGTTAAGAAGTCAGGAAATTTAAACAATTCTATCTCTATTATAGATCTTTCTGGATCTATGTTTAACGCGGCGAATGGAAGCATTCCAGCACAAGTAGCAATTGCTTTAGGCATCATTACTTCTGTATGTTGCCAAGGACAATTTAATAATAAGCTAATTACATTTAGTGAAGAACCTGAAATAATTAAATTGCCTAATGTAGAAAATGACATTCCTAAGCTTTTAGATTGTATTAAAATTATATTTAAAACAGATTATGGATTTAGTACAGATTTTGTTAAATGTAATAATTTAATTATTAATTATGCTAATTTGTTTAATGTACCTAAAGAAAATATGCCTAAGAAAATGTTTGTATTTACAGATATGCAGTTTAATAAAGCTTCTAATGATTCTCCTAATATTGATACAATATATAAAAGTATAATTAATAAATATAATGAAAACAATTACGATACACCTAAGTTTATATTCTGGAATCTTAATTCAGATAGCCGTGAAGTATTTCCTGTAAATTGTGATACAGAAGGAACAGCAATTATTTCCGGATTTTCAGAACAACTTCTAAAAATATTTATGCTCTATGATGATTTTAAGCCAGAAATAGTAATAAATGAAATTTTAGAACCATATATGAAAGATGTAATTATTGGCGATGATTAATGTATTATTAATAATTGTCTCAAATGAATATGGTAATAATTTATATATTATATATAGTTTTATTTTTTATTTTAAATCATTTTATACATATATTATAAAAAATGATTATTTTTCTATTATAATGTTAATTTACAAAGTCTAAAAGAACCTTAGATACTATGAACTTTACTGATAATGATTATTTTACAATTATTATTAAGTATTTTCAAGGCTATTGCGAACTTAAAAAGTTGAGTGAGATAAATAAGTCTTCTAATCTCTTTATTAAAAACAATACAAAATTCAGAAGTATAGTGAGAGATAAAAAAAATAAGTACAATTGTGATATGTTAAAATGTTATTTAATTAAAAAATATAAGTATGAGATTAATAATGATTATAAGAAAATACTAAATAAGGTTAGGAAAAGTACAAAAAACTTCAGAACTCTAACAGATAATGAAAGTTTGTATATTACATATAAAATAAATGCGTATATATATACCAATTTAATGAATAAAAGATGCTTATCTTATTTAGAAGATATTATTTCATATTATTTTAATGAAAGAAATAAAAATAATTGGTCAAATAAAGATATCCATAAGACATCAATACTAATATCAAACAATTTATATAATATAATATTATCTATTGATAATAATTATAAATTAAAAAATGAAAATATTTTATTATGGATATTAACAAATAGAAAATAGATTATTTAATTAGAATAAGCTAAACCACCCATACCGGATAATATTCTAAGAACGTTGTAATTTACAGCAAATATGTGTATAGAACCTTCAATTTTAGAAGATAATGATAGAACAGCAGTATCAATACGAGACATATTTAAAGTTCCACTTGGTTGATGTTCTTCAGGTTTAATAGCAAAGGAATATACATTTATACCTTTGTGGTAATCATCAGGAGTATTTTCATGATGTTGATAAGGTTGTACTAAAGAGAAATAATCTCCTCTTCTTTGCGAAAAGCGATCATTACCGTTAAGCATTATTTTAGCTTGCATAACAGGATTTACAGAAGCAATATAATCATTTGGAGATGATGTAGTAGATAATGCTTCTGCTGTTGAAAAGTTATTCCAATAAACATTGGTATCAGTTGTTTTTCTAATAGCCCATATAAGTTCTTTACATGGGTGATTGAAATTCATGCGCATACTTTTCATACCATCTTCATTAGCAGAAGCTGTAATATTGTCAGTTCCTGTAAATTGAAGTTGTTCTATTAAATATTCATGAGATAATTGAGCAAATCTTCTGCGTTCATCGGTATCTAAGAATATATAATCAACCCATAATTTTGGAGAATCAAGAGTTATATTAGGTCCGGTATAAGTATTATTTTTTACAGTAGGTGCTTCAAAAGTAGAATTTTTTGTTCCTACGTCAATTAAATTTGATTGTGATTCATATTCTACATTAATTTTTACTTCATGATATTGTAAAGCTATTAAAGGTAAAGCAAGACCTACATTGCGGCAAAACCAGAATTCGAGGGGTACATATAATTCATATGATTTTGATGTTTCAAGTAAAGTACAAGTATTTTCTTTGTTTGCTCCAATCATTTTATAATAACCCTCGCGTTTGCCAAAAGGTAAAGATAATTCATTCCATATATATAACCATTCCGAATAATGTTTGTCTATACGTTGGCCGCCTATTTCAAGTTCAATGGTTTTTAATAATTTTTGTCCAAAATTTGGAACTAAAGCTACACTTGAGGTAGAATTATTTTTAATTTTTCCATAGAAGTAAACACGATGTATTAAATCTCCATTGCGAGTTAACTGGAAAGTAGCACGAGAACCAAGTGAATTGCTTCCTGTAGCTGTTTGTTCTATAGCTTCAATAGCGAAGTTAGTATGACGACGATAAACTACTTTGAAAAAGGTAATTTGAGGATTACCAGTTAAATAAACATCCTGGGCACCATAAGCAACTAATTGAAGAAGACCACCACCCATTTACG
>Ga0194116_10003097_pt1 | contig 20415 bp, 12 predicted proteins | sample TA2MahsurfametaG_4_FD_148617 | JGI IMG/M metagenome (GOLD analysis project Ga0194116, IMG submission 148617) | Freshwater microbial communities from Lake Tanganyika, Tanzania - TA2015008 Mahale S9 surface | ecosystem: Environmental > Aquatic > Freshwater > Lake | place: Tanzania: Lake...
AATGCTGAAAAATAAAAAAAAAAAAAAAAAATTAAAAAAAAAAAAATAGATGATAAAAAAAAAATTGATAATTCTAGCGGTACCAAATCAGGAAACAAGGATAAAAAAACCAAAAAAAAAATTGATGATATTAGCAAAGATAAAAAAGATATTTTGAAAGATTCAAAAATTAATGAAATTGGAAATGATAAAAAAGATAAAAAAGATACTTCAAACAATAAATTAAATAATAAAAATAATGATGATATAAATAACACGTTAAAAAATTCCACTGATACAAATAATAAGGAAATTGATCATGAAAAAAAGGATGAATATACAAATAAAAAAAAAGGAGATGTGAAGTCTCAAAAAGGAGATAAGAGTAATAACAAAAAAAATGATCCTAGTAAAATTAAAAAAGAATTTTTCAAGAATAATAAAGAAGATCCAAATAAAGACAAAGAAGAAGCAACAGAAAATAATAAAGGAGAAAAAATTAATTATAAAAAAGAATCTTTAAATAATAATAAAAATCCCAAAAGTATTAAATATGAAGATATCGAAAGTAAAAGAAAAGAAGATGATCATACTAAAATAAATAAAGAAACTTCCAAAAATAAACAAAATGATTCCAATAAAACCAAAAATGAAACAGCAGAAAAAAGTAAAGCAGATAAGAATACTAATAAAAAAGAATCATCAAACAAAAATGATGAAAGTCCGAAAAGTATTAAAAAGAACGATGTTTTAAATAAACAAAAAGATGATGATCTTACTAAAATAAATAAAGAAACTTCCAAAAATAAACAAGAAGATCCCAATAAAGTCATAAATGAAGCTGCAAAAATTAATAAAGGAGATAAGAATAGTAATAAAAAAAAATCTTTAAACAAAAATGAAGAAAATCCCAAAAGTATTAAAAAGAACGATGAAATCGATAAAAAAAATAATACCAATACTTTTAAACAAGAATCAGCAAATAATAAAAAAAATGATCCATACACCATCAAAAAAAATTCAGCAGAAAATAAAAATGGAGTTTCAAATAATAACAAAAAAAAAACTCCTAAAGATGATAATAAAGAAGATACAAAAAGTAATAAAAAAAACACTCCTAAAGATGATAATAAAGAAGATACAAAAAGTAATAAAAAAAACACTCCTAATGATGATAATAAAGGAGATACAAAAAGTAAAAAAAAAGTGGATGAAATCAATAAAAAAGGAGATGCAAATAAAATGAAAAAAAATGATTCTTTTTCTGATAAAAAAGAATCATCAAATGCTAAAAAAGATGATAATAACATAACGAAAAAAGAAGCTCCAATAAATAATAAAAAGGAAGTAGCAAACATAAAAAATAAAACTCCTGAAAAATCTATAGAAGAGAATCCGAAAAAAAAAAATGATCCAAAGAATAGTAAAAATCATGATCCTAAAAATATTAAAAAAGAACCTTCAAAAGAAAATGCCAATAGAAATGAAAATTCTCATAATCAAAAAGGTGTTAATAGAGATCCCATAAAAAATATAAATGTTGATAATTCATCAAATAAAAAGAAAGAAATAAACGATATTCATAAAAATAGTCTAAACAATATGAAAAAAGAAAATCCTAAAAATATTAGCAATATTAATAAAAAACTAAATCCAAATATTGCTAATATTAACAAAGATTTGAAAAAAGAAAATACTAAGAATAATTCTAATAGTCTTCCAAATGGAAAATCCATTTCAAGCAAAATAGAAAATACAAAAAATAAAAACAATGATATTAAAATTAACAAAATAGAAACAAGCAAAATGGGCGAAAAGGATGCTAAAATTAATAAAAAATCAGATTCAAAAAATATTAAAGACCATACAGAGAATAAAAAAAATGATGAAGAGAATAAAAAAGGAATTCAAAAAAAGAAAAAAAAAGATAATTTGAATAGCCAAAAGAAAGAAGACTCCATAAGTAATAAAAAAATTGACCCCAAAAGCGATAAAAAACATGCTTTAATTAAACTAATAAAAAAAACAAATAAACACAATAATAAAGAAACTCCACCCAATCCAGAAAAAAAGAAAAAATTTAAAATAAAAAATATTCTTGAAAAGGAAATCAAAGAGAAGAAAAAACTTCAAAGAAAGAAATTAGTTCAGAATCTTTTTAAATCAAAATTAAAAAAAAATCTAATTAAAGATAAGAATACTACAAAATCTGCAAAAAATATTAGTAAATCCAATTTAAAATTATATTTATTTTTAAATATTTAAATTTTTTTTTAAATAAATGTAAATAAATATCTATGATTTTTTACTGAAATTAAGTTTATCTTATTGGATATATTAATTTTTTTTAACAATAAATAGGATCTCCATCTAATAAAATAAATAAAATAATAAATCAATCATTAAGAAAGGCATTTTCTTCAAAATCGAAGAATAAAGAAAAAATAGAACAACCTATTCAATTAGCATTAGCTGATAAAAAACCTTTATTTCCGATATATAACAGTATATATAATAAATAAATTTTAAATTCATTAGATTCTTTAAAACCACCAAATACCAATTCAAATAGCAATCTAATAGGGAATATCATTCAAAATAAACCAAATACTAATGGAAAATTAACATTAATCGATCATAGAAAAATTGGAATGTATGGTGATTCTCAATTTCCCTATAATGGAAAAGATGGTGTTTATATTGATGAACAAAGATATGAAACAAACAATTTACATCATAATCCAAGCAATAATTTGATTGCAACACAAAATCCATTATTAATAATGAGAATAAAAAAAGGAACTGATTTTTGCGCTAAAAATTGCATTTCTAATGAAACTCAAGAATTAAAAAAATGCTACCATGAAAGAGTTATAGATTGCGTTCCATGTAAACTCAGAAACGAAGTACAAATCGAGGACAAAATATATGCAAATCTATTTTGTCAAGTTGCATGTAATGCATTAGTTGGAACTGACACTTGTGATTTTTATTCTTTCGTTGGCTCAGAAAAAAAGGAATTAAATAAAGTATTGTTGAATCGATTTTTGGATCGAAATTTTAAATAAAATAATTGATTTTAATTTATAAATAAAATAATAAAAAAATAAAATTCTAAATGTAATTAATTAAATTATAAACTAAATACACTTTTCAAACCAACTATAATCTTTATTTATTTCTCCTTTAAAATTTTTTACAAATTTCTTTAATTTTGAAAAATAATAAATTGAATTATTTATTAAAGCTATTAATTTATCATTTTATGATTTAATGAAAAAAATAAATCCAAAAGAAGATCATTCTATATAAAAAATTATCATCAAGTAAATCAAGTATAAATCTTAATTCAAATTATTTTAGAAACATTGAATAAGTAAAGGAAAATTTTGTTTTAAAATTTAATATTTTTCAAATTATAGTTTCATTTTCACTAAAATTTATTTAATAAAATATTTATTTGGAAAAAGTATTTATAAAAAAATGAATCAAAAAAGTTTGCATATTTTTTGCGACATTTTATTATTCATACCTTTATTAGGGATTTTAATCTCCTTGTTTCTTTTATCAAATACGTTAAAAGATGACATATTCATAATAAAGCAATTATTCGATGCATGGAATAATAAACCTATCCAAATTTTACAAGAGTCTTATAAAAAAACTTGTTCTGATATTGGTATGTATGATTTACTTTCATATGAATGGCCTGGAAGTAAAGAAGGCTGTTACTGCGATTTTGATAAAAAACTTTATAAAAATAGCTGTCAAGCAAATAACTTAAATAGAAAAAATTGCATAGATGTTTATGAAGAGAAAAATATTTTATTAAAAAAATGGAAAGGAAGCTATTTTTGTGGTAGCTCAATTAAGCCTAAAAATTACTTCGAATTGAATGTAATAGCCAAAAATGAAAAATGTTCTCAAAAATACAAAAAATGTGGAATAATAGACACATTAAATAATTACTTATGTATACCAGAAAACGAAATATGCCCACTTAATAAGATAGAATTTATGCAAGGAATGGATATTGTAGGGATTGAAACTTCAAATAAAAATATTGAAGGAAAAATCTTTACTTCTTTTAAAATAGCTGAGAAGCAATTATGTTTGAATAACAATCAAAGATATTTTAGTGAGAATGATTATATTTTAATAAACACTGTAAATGAAGTATATAGTAATAATAATAATATTTATCTTTCAAAAGTTGACATAAATTTGAATGGTTGTTCAACTGGTATATCAGATTCAAAAGGTACTTTCCAGTATTCAGATTCAAATTATGAAATAATTGACTCTGATAAAAAACTCAATTTTTATAAGAAAAACGAGGAATTTTATTCATTTATAAGCAATTTACCCAATTATTTAAGCTCTTATTCTCAAAAAATAGATAGTGAAAATGGCAGAATAATTTTATATGCATCTGTTTACCCAGGTTGGAGAAATCAATGTGATAAAAAAGAATTCAAAAATTATTTGAAATCAAACAGAGAAAAGGAAATTCTTGATATTTTTGAAAAAACAGAAATGAACGAAAAATATTTTATTTTTTACTCTTTACTTTCAATCTCTTTATTTATTTTTGGCATTATTTACATAAAATACAACATTATTATTGGTTCTCATAATAAATTTGATTATTCAATTGCTGTTGGTGCACTTTTTTCAATCTTTTATAATGGTATATTAGCTTCAAATGTTTTATTGCTTTATTATTCAAACTATAATTTGAATTTTATTAAAGATGCCAAACTTTCAACAAATTTCTTTGAATTGATAACTAATTTAAGTTGCTCGGATGAAAATACTAATTCTGCTTTAAAGCATGTAGCGAAGCAGTTTTTTTCATTCGCAAATAAATATTTTAATATAAAAGTGCTTTCGTCTCTTGTACTAGTCGTATCCCTTGCAAATAATGGAGTTGCCTTTTTAATAAGGCAATCCGGTGAGAATTCATCAAGAAAATTATTAAATAAGAAGAAGAATTTGTGATAAAATTAAGTAAATAAGCTATTAGTTAAAACTAACTTTATAGGAATATTTATTATAATTTTATAGATATTATTAAGAGATGATTATGATTACTAATAAAGGTAGTTTATTTATATACTATTTTTATTTTAACTATTTACTTTCTTAGCCAGTTGAAAAACAAAAAAAATAAATAATGGTTACTTAAATTTAAACTTTAACTTTTTCATCTACATTATACAAATTATAACAATTCTTTATTCTTATAATGTATATTTTAAAATAAAAATATATTTTTGAAAATTATTAAAATAAGAATGGAATTATAAATTTATTTAAATAATTAATTTAATAAATTCAAAAGAGAAAAAAATTCCTTCAAATATTTACAAGTCTAATTCTTTTCTTTTTTGTTTATTTTTATAATTTTGAAGGAAAGTTTTTGAAGATTATAAAAATTAAATAGATTATTTCAAACTTTGGAAAATCTTTAAATTTTTTTCTTTTAATTTACAAGTATCTTTTAATATAAGATAAAAACTCAATTTTAATTATAATAATTTAAAAAAATAAATGATTTTATAAATAAGCACGGCTATTAATTCCCTGTATCTGTTTTAAGATTAAAAATATTATTAGTATTTAAATCATTAATTTAACTCAAATAAGAATTATATACATTCTATAATTCTATACATTTTATGTTTCCATTTTTCCCTAATTTGGAATATATCAAAAACAATCAATACTCTATTTTTATTACTTTTAATATAACATTATTTATTTTCGATTTTTTGTAATTTTAATCAAACCTCATATTTATTTTACTCTCTATATGATTTTGCATCAGTTAGAAATTTTATCTTAATATAATTTTTTGATTAAATTAAAATTTTAATGCTAAAATTAAATTTCATTGTTATCAAGTTTATTAAACAAATTGGCTATTATTCTATCCATTTTATGAAAATTAAATCTGTTTTTATTCAAGCTTTCGTGCTCCGATACAGATTTTATCTCTGATTCATCTATTAAAATTATAGGCTTAATATTAGAAAAATTTTTCTTATAATTTTCAAATAATATTTCTTTTAAATTCTCGAATTCATGACATGTTTGAAAATAATTGAATATATTTAAAGTCTTGTCTATATAATCTACCAAATAGTGATAATAATGTAATCCAAATCGACCTCGAATAGTTGCTTTTTTGGACTTAAAAATACCACAAATTAATTTTAAACTTGAAATTTCATTTCTTTCTTTTTCAAGATCTTGAATAGTGATCTTTCGATTTAAAATTATTGGACTTTTTTTAAGTATTTCATAATTCAAATTAGTTTCATTTGGCTTTTTTAAATTAAATCTATTTTCTTCGTTTACTTCTTGATTAAAAATTAATAAATTACTGCTATCACCTAATTTTTTAGAAATATTTTCTGATTTATTATTAAAAGGTTCAAGCAAAGTACGGGTTTTTAAATTAATTGCATTTTTCGAATGTATTTCTAAATTCTCAGTAATTATTTTATCTCGATAATTTTGATTATTTTCGTTTATTGATTGAATATTATTATTACCAACTTTGGTTAAATCATTAATATCAGATTTTAGATTTTTGTTAAATAATTTTTTGAAATTGGGATTGATTATATTATTAGATTTAATTTCTTGGTTTAACACATTTTCAAGTCATAGTAGCCAAAATTAATATAAATTAAACTATTTTGTCAGTTACCTTTTGGAAATGTGTTAAATATATTTCATTATTATTATTTTCATCTAAATTATTTAAAAAGGAATTTTGATTTAAATTGTTATTTTTTAAGCTGTTGTTAAAATTTTTTTTCTTTAAAAAATTAGCTTGAGATGATCGCTTCTTAAATGTTTTCCAATTTGAAATTTTAATAACTTTTTTGTCGCTTAAGATACTATTATATTCATTTTTTAAGTTAAAATTGATTCTCTTCATTATGAAAATATTCTTCAAATATTTTCCAAAAAAAACATACAAATAACTCATTAAGATATAAATAATCTTTGAGAACCCACCAATATTTGCAATAATTTCTTGTATTTTGGTGTAGCTACGATTATATATATCTACTTTGTTTCCGAAATAAATGAAATGAGAATAAATAACGTCCTCATTAAATTCTTCTTTTAAAGTAAAATCGCTCAAAACAGAATCAGAGCTATATAAAAAATGGTTTTCGATATCATTAAAAAACCAGCCCTTATCATTGTTAATTTGAACTGTCTTATAAGTTTGCAAACTCCTTTTTAAAGTTTTTAATGTAAGTAATTCATATTTATTAATAAGATGCAATTTAAGAGGATTCTTGAAATTATCCATTTCTGGCAATACATCCATATATAAAAAAGAATAAAATAATTGACTGCCTGTTATTGGATGCTTAAAACTTTTTCTTAAATCTTGTTCTTGAAGACATTTGGGGTTTTTGGAGTATTTACACTGTTTAGTGTTTATGAGTAACCCATAAACAAAGTTTCCATTCCAGTTTCCCCCGAATTTTAGGTTCTCAAAATCAAGGCAATACCAAGATGCCAAGGAAATATTAAAAAACTCTTCTTTTTTTCGGGTATAATTTAATTCATTGCAGCGGCGAAATGGATGCAGACCAGAGAAAATTTTTCTCCATTCTCCTTTTTCATTTATTTTATAATGAAAATAGCCTACTTCTAGAGAAATTATCGAATCATTAACTAAAATTTGTCCATTTACATCTTCTACACGAAATGCAAAAGTAAAATTTTGATTAGATAGAATATTTTCTTTATAATCTTCTATTCTGCTATTTATGGAAATACGAGGATTCCTACGTAAGTAAAGATCTAAACCGAAACCAAAAAAAAGAGTAACAACTAAGAAAACATAGAGAAAGGTCATAATAGCCCCTATTTTAGTGCGAATATCATCCATTTTATCAATTTTAAAATTAAAATTTAGTCCGAAACTGTCTAAATTTTCAAAAAATGTAGGTCTGTATGAAATCTGGTTTATCATCTATAGTAAAAATTATTAAATTTTTATTTATTTATGATATTTATTTAATAATTTTAATTTTTATTAAAATTATTAAAATCCAAAAGCTTCTAAAACTTGCTTTATACTAAATTGAATAAATTTTATAAGAAGCCAATGCTTGTTCAAATTTCTAGTAGAAAATTCAGTTTAAAAATATTTAATCCAATTTTTTTATTATTGAAAATAAATTTATTTTAATTCATATAAATTTCCATTTTAAAATCAAAAAACAATTGTTTCCAAAGCATCCATTGATAATAATTTTTATTTATCTTACTTAATATTTTAAAATTTTAGAATGAAAAAATAATTGGAAAAACTTAAATTAATTAATTTCGTTTAATTCTACGACATCCAAATTTGTTAAATATTTTGCTATATCTCTTCAATTTTTAACTATTGTTTTTATCAAAATTATTATTAAAAATCATATTATAATTGAAAAGTATTTATTATTATAAATTAATATAATTGTTATAAAATAATGTTATATGAGAAATTGTTTTAAAAAAATTCGAGAAAAACTTGACTGTGGTTAAACAATCCGTGAAATTATTTTGAATATTATTTATTTTAAAAATGTGAAAGTTCTTTAACTCTCGTTTAGAGGCGGTGCTGAACAATTGCCACTTAATTCCTTCAAAGAACAGATATATTGTTTAATATCTCCTCAAATCTAGAGTTAATCAAAATAAATTTCAAATCTTTTAAATTTTCAAATTAATCCAATTATTTAAAAAAATTTATTAATTTTTTACAAGAAATATATTCATTTCAATGGAATTTCAAGATAAAAGCTCCAATCAATCAAAAACATATTATTTAGAAAGTGATATCCAAAATGAAATTGACACCAATCTAAGTAAAAATAATAAACCCAATTATTATTCTAATAGATCTAATGAGAATCTAAATTCATATACAATAAGAAATAATTTTGTAAAAAACAATAAAAAAGAAAAAAAGGTTTATTATAAAGGGACTATGAATAACTCCAGAGGAATTCCACCTTTACCAAACTGGTCAAACAGATTTTCTTCAATCATAATTAATAATAATTTACTTTATTTATCTAATAATTATATTGTTAATATAAATTTAAACAAAAAAGAATTCATCCAATTGATTCATTCTAGTTTAAATGTTTATTTCGATAACAAATTCTCGGTAATTTGTCGCATCACAAATTTAGTAAAGGAAAATGAGAAAAATTCCTATATGTTTATTGCAATTGACTCTAACGGAAATATTTGCTTTTTCACTGAAATGCAGGATTTCAGCAAAAAGCAAATAAAAAACTCAAATATTGGCTTTCAAGATGAACTTGAACATTTTGAACATGAAAACCAAAATATTTATTTTAGAGAAGAAAGATATGTTTCTAAAATTAGTAGGTTAATGATAATCAAATCTGTTTTGAATGTTAATCTCTTTGATTATTACTATAATCAAGAGCAAAAGAATTCAAATAAAATTGAAAATAAAGATTTAAATATAATTATTATAGGAGACAATAATGGGAATATAAATATTCTTAAATATTTTTATAATAAAAAAGAAAGTGAAATGCAAATTGATAAAAATTCATTTTCTCAATTAAAGCTTGCAAAAGGAGTATGTACAGATTTGGCATTTATCAAAGAAAAAAATATTCTAATAGTATCTACGACTAATGGAAATATTGAATTTTATTCTTTCTTGAAAAATAGCTTTAATTATCATGATAAACAAGAATTATTGCGATTGACACACGTTTTCGATAGCAATTTAAATTTTATTTTCTCTATGGATTATTTTTTATCTGATAAACTTAAACAAATTAATTTATCATTACTAGATAGAAATGGCTCTTTTTTATTATATAGTATTAATTTTGATGAAATTCGGCTTGATAAGGAAAATTGTTTAAACCAAAAAATTCAATCATCTACTGAGGATTGTTATTTTAAAAATCTTAATAATCAAATTCAAAATTATTTAGATGATGTTTTTCCATCAAGTTATTTTTATGATTCTATTTTCAACTTCAAAATACTAGACAAAAATCGTTTCAATAATAAAGCAATACAAGACCAATATTTATATTTCACACATAAGCTAATAATAAAAAATAAAAATGAAAATTTTATAGAAATTTATTTTACATCGAATAAAGGAAAAATATATTATAGTTCGATAGAATTAAATAAGTTTCTTTTGGGAAATGAAAACATTCAAAATTCGAAGCTATTTTATTTTGAGATTCTTGAAAATCCTAATACAAAAAATATTTTTTGTATCAATGAATACAGCTACAATAAAATGGTTTTCCTTAGTGCTGATGGTGTAATAAGCATATTTGATCACTCAACGAAGTTTTTTGAGATAGAAGTGAAAACTATTAAATATAAACCTTTGGCATTTGTGGATAATATTTATAAAGAAAAAAATTTATTCTTTTATGATGAAGGAAATAAATTATTCAAATATAATTACAGTAAGCAAGTAAATGGATTGCAAGTAATGATAAGAGATCCTCTTAAAATAAAGAGTATTAAAGAAAATGATTTTCAGAGCTATAAAAAAAATAAATCAATAAATAAAAAAGAATTAAAGGATTTTATAAAAATTAAAATGATAAAGCAATCAGACTTTAACGAAAATATTTTTTCTTTAATAGAATATAATAGTATTTTCAAATCATATTATATATCAGTTTATGATTTTTCTTCTGACACAAGGATTTATAGAAAGGATTTATTATTTAAAGTAATGTCAATGAAATTCGCTTTTCAGAGGGAGTTTGCTAGTATAGAACAAATATTTGAAAACAGAGAAGATCTTATTAAGTCTCAAAATAATCATTTGAATAATATAAATAATATTATTGATAATTTTTATTTGGATGATAATTCAAAAGAAAATGAAATTTTGGAAAGTGTTTGTAAAAATAAGGAAGGAGATATAGAAATGGAAAATTTAAATAATGACTTTAATTTTAAGAAATTTGTTGAAGAAAGTCAAAATTCCTTTACTGAAGGAGAAAAAGATATTCATGGTAATATTGCCAATTTTATAAATTATAATTATACATTGGATTTAAATGAGGAAACTCAGCATGTTCATCTGGATGAAAAAGTAAATAAAATATCTGGAAATCTTTCTAATGAAAATGTCAGTGAACACTTAGAAAGTAATAATAAAATGAATAAAAAAGTTAAATCAAAAAAAATATGTAATAATAATTACGATGAAAAGAAATACTTTTATTCAGAAAAATACAAACAAATAATCCAACAAATTTTTAGTGAAAATAATAAATATCAATTGCTGCATTTAATTGATGAAAATAATAATTTTATAGTAATTGATTTCATTAAAAACGAATGTAACATAAGGAAATTGAGAGAATTCAACTTTAAACATAAAAAGGTTAATAAAAGTAATAATAAATCCTATAATGAACAATTATCATCTTTAATCAACGATGAACATAAAAATAATTTTGAAAAACAGAATTTAAAACAAGATGAAAATTTGGTTAGATCAAAACATAAAACCAATAATATAGTCATGTTTCCTTTAAATGATTTTCATAACTTTGATAAATTTTATAAAAATAAATGTGAAGATTTTTTAATAATTAATTTTGAAGATAACTGCATAAAAATTGGAATTGTCAATCAAATAGAAGATGTTTTTATTGCAAAGGTTAACATTCTAAATAATGAAATAGTATATAATAATCCCGATAAATATGAATTCTTTCTTAAAAACAAAGAAAAAGACTTGATAAATCCATTTTATAAAAATGAGAATTCTTTAAATAAAATATCTATGGAATTTATCAATTTTAAAAATGTTTTTAATAATGATATAGCCGATAGCAAAAATTTCAAAGACAATTATATGCTATTCACACTTGAAAATGAAAAAAATTTAAGAATCATAAAATTTCAAGATTTTATTTTTGAAATATTGGCAAAATTTAATATATGGGAAAATCTTAATAATTATAAACTCAGAAAAATGCAAATTTTTAACTATATAAATGAAATTGAAAGATCTACAATAGAAGCAGTCGAAGTTTCAAATGTAAATAGTGATTTTAATAATAAAAATTATTTAGAAAAGAATAGTTCTAAACAAGTACTCTGGCAAATTAATTATAAAAATTTTTCAAATGTTCCAGCTCTCCATTTAAAAATTTTCCAACAACCTAACTTAACTGAGGGAAAAAAATCTATAATAAATATCATTACTTCTCAAATAGATAACAGTATCAAATACTTCGAATTTTCATTTAATGATGAAAGTATTTTCGAGTTCAATAAAGCCAATTTAGTTCTTAAATATTCAATAAATGCTCATATAGCGAAGATTCAAGAAATAAATTTCCTTACTAAAACAAAAATTGCTTCTCTGTCATATGACCAGTCTATGAAAATTTGGGATATCACAAAATGTAAAATAATTGATCTCCCAATTTTAATGAATATTGCAACTAATAAAAATACGAAATCAATCAATAAAGATAAAGATTCAAACTTCCCTCATAACAATAATAAAAAGAATTTTGATAATAGATTAGATGAATCCAATAAAGATAAAAAGCTTACTAATAAAATATTCCCAATTTTTACAAAAATTGTAAATGATGCAATATATTCGCAATCCTATTCAAATTGCAATGAATTTATAAACAATTTGACTAATTTTTATGATAATTTGAAGCAAATAAAAAATACTATGGATGATAATTATCAAGAAAAAAATATAGAGAATTATTACAAAGAATTCTTGCCTAATTTAAAATCTGATGATTTAATAGAAAAAAATATATTGGACTATTACATATTCATTTTTTCTGAAGTTGATTCGATAAATCATAAAACTATAATTGATCTCATTAAGTTTGAATATTTTAAAAGCTTTAATGAAAATACAAAAATTAACTCAAAAAATATGCAGGTTTTATTTTGCTTATTATTTTATATTTTCATTTTTGCAGAAAACTTTTATTTTGAATTTGAATCCTCTTTAAAATTGCTAAATAAATTGAAGATAAAAATAGAACTATTGATAAACGAATGTAATGATGATAGAAAACATAGGGATGGAGAAACTGATACAAATTTTAATGAAAATAATACAAAATACTTATTAAATTTATTAATTAAATTGGAATCGATAATTCAGTTTATCGATAATGAATTTAATATTCATAAATGTAATCAAGAAATTAATAATCAAGAATCAAAGACAGATAAATTACTGCAATTAATTGAATTTATATTCAATGATTTTATTCTTAGAGGCCAATTTTTCGAATTATTGCTTAAAAAAAAATTTGAAGAAGCGGAAGTTTTATTAGATGATAATGAATTATATTTTGAAAATATTTTCTTATCAAAACTTTTATGCCATACTGATAAATCATATTCATTTGGAAATAAAAGTTTTATTAAATTTAAAGAGAAATTAAATAAATTTAGAGCTTTTATTTATACAAAACAAATCTACCAAGCTCAAAAATGTCAAGCAGTTATCAACATCTTGAATAATTACTATGAACTTAATTAATAGATTCAATTTAAAAACCTAATTATTTTGAAATTTTCTTTTTTATTTTTAAAATAATTAGAAAAGCTTTGAATAATTATAAATGATAAATAATAATTAATTATTATTGAATTTAACTTAAATCTTTTCAGAATAAGTAAGATTCTTAATTATTTTATTGAAAAACCAATTATTTTTTATATAAAAATAATGAATGATTAAATTAAAATTTTATATAATATCAATAAAAAAATAGATAAAGGAAAAAAACATTACGAATTTAAATATATTCTATAATTTTTACAAGTCTTACAGATTAATTATTGATAAATTAATCTTAAATTAAGATTAATAAAAACTTATATTTTTTCTGAATTATGAAAAAATATAAAAGCTAATTAATTTTTTCAAATTAAAAGGTTCGATGACCAACGAATGCACGAATGCATATATTATATTTATAGTATTTTTACATTAAATAAATTCAATTAAAAATCAGACTTACAACTTTTAATAATAAAAAATCCTATTTGTTTTACTTTAATTTGTTGAAAAAGCCTTTCGAAATTCATAATAAAATTGTAATGTTGAAATAAAAAATTTTAAATATCAAAAATGTCAAATTCTGAAATCTATTTGAAAGAGTTACTAAAAAAATTTGATTTTATACAAGGAATTTGGATAACTGATTATGAAGGTGCATTAGTTTTAAGTGATATAAGAGATATTTTTAATCAAAATCAAAATCAAGAAAAAAATGAAGATCAAAATGATAAAAATTCAAAATTAAAAGTTTCCCTTTCATTTTTATTTAATTCAGCTATAGATCAAATAACGAAAATCGAAAAATGGAAAACAAAAAATTTAGTAACTATCTATGATACAATAGCTATTTTCCAATCAAAGTTAAGTAAAAGTCTTTTTGCGCATTTTCTTTGTGATGCAAACAATTTCAACTATGGAATTTTAAATGAAATTTCACAAGAATTAAGAGAAACACTAATACAATTGGATAAACAAATAGATTTAATGTCTCAAAATAATGAAACACAAGTTTAGATATAGTTTAGATATTTGTCAAAATAATTTACATAATATTTAAAATCCAAAAAATTTTATTATTCGGAGTTAATTTTTCTTTTAAATTTATAATTACTCTCTCAATCATTATTATTAAATAAATCTAATAAATAGTAATTGACTATAATAAATTTCAAATTTTAATCAATGTTTTAAGTATAAACGATTATATTTTTTTGACTTTCATTTAAACGTTAAACAATTTTGTGTCATTATATATATTCTTATTGTTAATTGAATAGAATTATATATTACTAATTTAATTTATAATTATTAAAAAGATTAAAAAATGAAACAAATAAACCAATCTGATTTGAATTATGTAAGTTTCATTAAAAATTCTTGAAAACTAATAAATAAAATTCTCAATTATATTTGTATCAATATTTGAATTTTCATAAAGAAAACCAATAAAATAGAATCAGAGATCAAGACCAAAAAAGAGAATCTTAATGTTAACAATAAATTGGATAATTTTTCTAATAATAGCAAAATAATTGGAATCGCTCCTCTAGCAAATTCTACAACTCCAGGCTCTGTTAATGTAAATCTTTATTAATTGCTGATTTTTAATAATTGTCTTTATGTAAAATTTCTCTATATTTAAAAATTTATAAAAAATATAAAAGTCCAATTTTGATTTAATTTTATATTTATGGAAAATTGATTTTTTAATAAAAGAAAAACATTTAAATCATAGAAATATATATATTATATGTAAAATTGGAAAATAAAAGCAATTTACTTTATTTTTATAGGTTGTCTGCAGATTCAGACCACTTAATGAAAAAGAAAAACATATATCCCAAGAATATTGTTGTGAATTTTTAGATTATACTCAAGTAATGGTGAGAAGCTCAAGCGAAAATAACACTTATAAATTTAACTTTGATCGTGTGTTTGATCCAACTAGCCATCAAAAAGAAGTTTATGATTTTTCAGCAAAACATATTGTTGAATCAGTTTTAGAAGGATTCAATGGAACTATATTTGCATATGGACAAACATCATCAGGAAAAACCCACACAATGCAAGGAATTATTGATAATCCAGAAAAAGAGGGGATTATTCCCCGGATGATTAGACATCTTTTCAATTTTATTGTCAATAGTTCTTCAGATACTGAATATATTGTAAAAGTATCCATGATTGAAATATATATGGAAAAAATTAAAGATTTAATAAATCCGGATAGAACTAATTTAAATGTTCGTGAAGACAAAGCAAAAGGTATCTATATTGAAGATCTATCTGAACATTACGTTGTTAGTGAAGAAGAAGTACTTGAAATTATGAAATTGGGTTCAGATAATAGATCTGTTGCAGCTACGAATATGAATGAACACTCTTCGCGTTCTCATAGTATATTCATTATGACTATCCATCAAAATAATGTTAAAGATATGTCAGCTAGGACTGGAAAGCTTTATTTAGTCGATCTTGCAGGTAGTGAAAAAATAAGTAAAACTGGTGCTACAGGTCTTACCCTTGAAGAAGCAAAAACTATTAATAAATCCTTAACAACTTTAGGAATGGTTATAAATTCGCTGACTGATGGTAAATCAACTCATATTCCATATAGAGAATCAAAGCTTACAAGAGTGCTTCAAGAATCATTAGGAGGAAATGCTAAAACTTGTTTGATTATTACTTGCTCTCCTTCTATATATAACGAATCCGAGACACTTTCAACTTTACGTTTTGGACTTAGAGCAAAAAAGATTAAAAACAAACCCAAAATAAATAAAGAGACTACAGTAGCAGAACTAAAAATTGAAATTGATAAAATGGATAAAACTATACAAAAATTGATTCGAAGGATTAAGCAATTGGAAAATTTCATTATAAAGAATGGCTTGTCAATTCCGGCTGAAGACGAAATAGATTTTGAAAGGGAAAGTGAAATAGAAAACATTGAAGGAGAAACAAAGGAACTTAATAATGAATTAGAAGAAAACGAAAATAAAGACAAAAATTATGAAAATGTAAAAAGCTTTGAAGATCCGAAAATTTCATTTGGGAATATTCCTTCTAATAATCAAGAAATTTTGGCAATTGAGCAAATATCAAGATTAACAGGCGTTTTTGGGAATAAAATTAGCAATAATGAAAATGAGAAAATTTTTGCAAATGGAAATCTTGAACAGATAATTCGTCAAAATGCTGATTACTCAAATAAGATTAAAGAATTTGAAGAAGAGAATAAAACTCTAAATGAACAAATCGAATTTTTACATGAATTTATTTCCCGTTTGGATAAAGAATTGGAATCAAAATCAAATGCGATAATAAATCTTGAAATAACAAATAAAAAACAATCCGAAGAAATTGATCATTTAAAAGCATTTCATAATGAAAATATCAATAATGATAACAAAGAAGAAAATAATTATTTGTTTAGTCAAAAAAAATTAGGCGAAAATCTAATTGAAAAAGAAAATGAATCTACAAAAAAATTCGAAGCCGCAGAAAAAGATATAATCATCAATTCAAATGAGTTTCATCCATTCCAAAAAGCAAAAAGCGATAATATAATTGATTCTGAGGTTAATTGTGAAATCGATGTTATTCGTGAAAAAATTGAAGAAAAGAAAGAAAATATAATCTCTGAGTTAGATAGACAATCCATTACTCAGAAGGCTTTAAATGATTTAGAGGAAGAAAAATTACAAGTAAATATTACTAATAATGGTAATAAAAACAATGATAATATAGAAGTAAATAGAGTTGAAAGAGCATCTAATTTATTTTCAAGAAATAAAATCAAAGATTTTATGAAATCAGATGAATTTAATAATGATAATGAGTTAAATATTTACGATTCAAATGATAGAAATTCATTCGTTTTCAAAAGCGGATCAAAAAGAAAAATCGAAGAAGGTGAAGAATCACAAAATTTACAGAATTCAGAAACAAATCAACAAAAGAGTGCAGATAAAGAAGATAATTATAAAAAAGATCTTACACTTTTAGAGATATTTCAACAATTAAAAAAAGAAAGAAAAATTACAAAATCAACCAACTTTAATCAATTGGAGAATTTATTAGCTAACACTTTTCCAAATCATGAAATGATAAAAAAAACAATCGGATGTCAAACAGATTTTGATTATGATGAACAGCAATATAACAATAATTTGAATGTAAATAATATGGATACTATATCTAATCATGAAGGAATAGAAGTTGATAATAATGAATTATTTATTGAAAAAAATTTTAATAATGTAGAAGAAGAATTCAAACACATTCAAGATTTCAACGAATTTATAGGAAAAATAGAATCTTTAAAAGAAAAACTGCAAACAGAAAAAAATTTAATTGAAAATATTTTCAATGCCCAAATTGAAAATAGATTTGTTGGTAATGATAAAATCAAAATAGATGAAAATAATAAAGAAAATTGTAAAGGAGATATTGAATTGAGAGAACAGACAACTAAGACTGAAAATATAAATAATTTAAATCCACAAATTTCCTATATTATTTCGCAATTAGACTTACTAGTCACAGAGTTTAAGGAAGGTTCGAAAAAATTTAATAATGATTTACCTAATTTTAACAATAGAAAAACATTAGCTAGACAAACAATCAATCCTACATCTATAAAATACACCCAAGAAGAATTAGACGAACTTTGTAAAAAAGCTAATGCTGCTTTTGAAGAAAAATTACTAGAAGATAAGCGAAAGCACGAAAATGAAAAAAAAACTATTTTAAAAGTATTGGAGGAAAAATGTGAAAAATTTAATATTTTGGAAATTGAAAATGGCGATTTAAAGAGCCAAATTAAGTCATTGGAATTTAAAATGTCTCCTGATGAAAAGGCAAATAAAAAAATATTTGTAAAATTAGAACAAAATATTGAACAGCTGAATTTGATTTTAGAAAAAACGGCAGCAGAAAAGACCCAATTAGCAATTAATATGAAGGTATTCAATAATTTTATTAATATTAAATTTATTCTCAATTCAATAATTAAATATATAAAAATAAAGGTATTGGAGAAAAAGTTTTCTTTTAGGAATCAAGAAATTGAAAAGATTAATAAAGAAAACTATGATCTTAAAGAACAGGTGATTATATATTTTTCAATTGTTTTTAGCAATTAATTTATAAAAATTTTATTTTTTATAATATAGATAAGGAAAAAAGAGGAAAATTTTATGAATTTCCAAAGAGGCACTCTCAGGACATTAGCTAATACTAACGGAAATCTTGTAAAAGTTATAAGAGGAGGAATAAGTAAAATAAAATTTTTAATTTTTCAGATAAGCAAAGCTTATTAAATGGAGATACAGCAACTTTACAAAATGCAGTTAACTTAAATTATTTCCCACAAAACCTATAAAAAATTTCTTATTCTTATCTTATTTTTAAACATGTTATCAAAAGTTTATTTATTTTATATTTTAAGAGTATCTTTTAGAATAAAAATTAATTTTAAAAGGCTAAGAATATGTAAATTTACATAATATCACCTATATTTAAAAGGCAAAATTGATTTAAATTTCATCTATAAATATTATTATTTATTTTAATCGACATTTTTTTATAATTTAATCTTAAATTTTTCAATAAATATTAAATAAAATTATTCTCTAAAAAATATTATAAATTTTTTTTCTTTATCTAATTGCGTTTGTTCATTAATTCAGAAGAATTATTACTATAACTTTCTTTCGAATAATTTTGATAATTTTGATTTAGGTTATTATTTTTTTTTTTCAAATCAGCTAAATAAGGAAAATGGAAAAATAATTCTTGCTCTATTTCATTAGAACTTTTTATTGGATTATCATTTTTATTGTATATTCTGGTGAAGGCATTTCTTAGATAAAATGTATTCCCAGTTTTCCTTGTTATTATTGCAGCCGATCTTGAAGCAAGTATTATCTCTATAAATATAAAAAATAGTTGTATAAATGTAACTGCGAAATCAAATGGAAGTACTCTTGAACCCACGATCTGCATTATTTGGCAAGGAAAGCAGAATACAAAAGTTGATATTGTAAAAAAAACTAAATTTGGAAACTATTAAAATAAGCTTTTTAATTGCAATAAGATATTATTACATTTTCTTTTATATTTGCTGAAAAGCCATATTCAAGCCTATAAAATTCTATAAATACCCAAACTGAAATAAGTATTATCCTTGTAACAAGTATATTATCAATTTTGAATATGTACATCTAAAACAGTTTAATATTCCTAATTATAAACAATTGAGCTGAAATAAATACTTTAAGACAATAAATATTTACTTTATAACAACATGATGCAAATTGGAAAAAAAAGCCCATTATTGAGTAATAATAATTATAATAGAGAATTATCTGTAAAATAAGGCTTGCATTGATTTCAGAATCTATTAAAGAAAATATTTTTAAATAAATTTCTATTTTAAACTCACCAATAATTCTGGATTTAAACAAATTAGATTTGTTGTATTCTTCTTTGATTTTTTTATCTTTTTCTAAAACTTCCAAAAATTCATCTCTTGTCCTATCCGAATCACTTTGATCGATTCTCTCATATTCATTAAAATCAAAATTCCCATTTCGAAGATCATTTCTATTTCTAAAACCATCTCTTGGAAATTGTGATATTTCACTCATTTATATTTTTTTCTTATATATTTCAAAAGAAATTTATAATAATTTTTATTTTTAACCCATATTATTTCTGGAAAATAATATATTTTTCTTTATTATCTCTCTAAAAAATTTTTCTAAATATAGCTTTAATTTTATAAAAGTTATATAAATTTTTTCGACAAAAAAATG
>Ga0194116_10003099_pt1 | contig 20405 bp, 20 predicted proteins | sample TA2MahsurfametaG_4_FD_148617 | JGI IMG/M metagenome (GOLD analysis project Ga0194116, IMG submission 148617) | Freshwater microbial communities from Lake Tanganyika, Tanzania - TA2015008 Mahale S9 surface | ecosystem: Environmental > Aquatic > Freshwater > Lake | place: Tanzania: Lake...
GGTTGCTTGTTCGTGGCGCCGGTAATGCGTCTTACATGGAGAGGATAAGACCTTTGACGGGTCTGTCAATGCGTCTTAGTTGGGAAAAGCGAAAAGACGCGCGAACTTAGACGTCAGAGATATGTCTCAGACTTCTGGCAAGAGAGGAGGCTCCAGACCAAGACCCAGTCTCATCCGGTACTCGCAAACTGACATCTCCACATGAAAAAGCCGGCGCTTGGCCGGCGTGTTCGTGATGCGTGTGCTGCTGCTGTGATCAGCAGGGGGTCTGCATGCCCTGGATCAGGAAATCGAAGTAGGGCGACGCCACGGCTGCATCGTCACTGCTGAGCAGAACGAGGGAGGCTTCCTTGAGGCAGCGCATGGACTCGACCATGCCGGGCATGGGGACGCCGAGGCTGTTGTACATCTCGCGGGCGCCTTCCAGGCCGATCTTCTGGATCAACTCGGTGCTGCCCGCCAATACGCCATAGGTCACGAGGCGCAGATACCAGCCGAAATCGCGCAAGCACTGGGCCCGTTGCTTGGCACCGAAGGCGTTACCGCCGGGGGCGACGTATTCAGGCTTACGGCTGAACAGCTGCTTGGCGGCTTCGTCAACGATCTTCTTTTCGTTGTCGGTGAGGACGCGGACAACGGTGAGACGGTTGGGGCCGGTGGAGAGAAACTCCACCATCGAACGCAGCTCGCCGCCGGTGGGATAGCGGAGCTGATCGTCTGCCTGAAGGATCAGATCGCGTACGACGCTCATCGAAACCACCTTTTGCCGCCCCACTTTATCGATGACAAGCACGCCCAAGCCCACTGCTGAACAGGTGTTTACGCACCGATAGGGTCAGATCAGGGCAATGGGATGGCGATGGACACGAAGAAGGTGGCTCTCGGGACGGTGATTGACCTGACGATCAGTGGTGTTGGCCACGATGGTCAGGGGGTGGGGCGCTGGCAGGACACAGCCGTCTTCGTGCCAGGGGTGCTGCCTGAGGAACGGGTGGTGGCCAGGGTTCGTCGTGCCGCGAAACGACACCTGGAAGCGGAACTGGTGGGCGTGGAGGAGCCCAGTGCTGATCGCCAAAAGCCTCCCTGCATCCTGTCTGATAGCTGTGGTGGCTGCAGCCTTCAGCACGCCTCGACTGAAGCCCAACTGGCCATCAAGACAGAGATCGTGCGCCAGAGCCTGAGCCGTCTCGCTCGCCTCGATGTGCCTGTGGAAGAGACCTGGGGCTGCAGTGCGGGTCTGGGCTACAGGAACCGTGCTCTGATCCCGTTGGAGCGCCGTGACGATGGCAGCTTGCGGGCGGGGTATTACCGGCGGGGCAGTCACAAGATTGTGAACATGAATCGCTGCCCGGTGCTCGACCCTCGCATCGATGCCCTGGTGGCTCCTCTGAAGGAGGACCTGGAGGCCTCAGGTTGGCCCGTTGATGTGAATCTCACAGGATCTGGAGGTCTTCGGCACCTCGGTCTGAGGGTGGGTCACCACAGCGGAGAGGTGCTGATCACATTGGTCAGCAGTCACCGCAAGCTTCCTGGGCTTGACGATCTCGCCCAGACTTGGATGAAGCGCTGGCCCTCGGTGGTGGGTGTGACCCTCAACTTGCAACCCAAAGCCAGCAATGTGGTGATGGGCAGCGATAGCGAGACCGTGGCCGGACGGCCCTGGTTGCTGGAGTCGTTTGCCGGCGTTGATCTGCAGATTGCCCCAGACACCTTTTTTCAGGTCAACACCGCGCAAGCCGAGCGGTTGGTGGAGCCTTTGCACGCCTTTTTCAGTGCCGGATCCAGTGGCACCGTCATCGACGCCTACTGCGGCATCGGCACCTTCGGGTTGCCGCTTGCCAAACGAGGGCTGCAGGTACTGGGGCTGGAAGTGCATGGTCCCGCCGTGGTCCAGGCTCAGGCCAACGCTGAACGCAACGGGATCGCAACCGCCTTCTTTGAGCAGAGCGATGTGGCTTCCGTTCTGGCGGACCGGCTGCGCATGGCCGGCTCGTTGTTGGTGGATCCCCCACGCAAGGGCCTAAGCCCGGAGGCCCTCGAAGCGATTCAGCAGGGCAAGCCTGAGCGGATCGCCTACATCAGTTGCAACCCCTCGACCCTCTGCCGCGATCTCGCTGAGCTGTGCGCCGAGCAGGCCTACCGGCTCGAATCGATTCAGCCTGTGGACTTCTTCCCCCAGACCAGCCATGTGGAATGCCTGGCTCTGTTGGTGAGGAGCTGATCAGGCGCGAAGCTTGGCTCCGAACTGCTTCTCCAGGGCCTCCCGGATGGCCTGGTGCGCCTGATCAACTTCGGCATCGGTGAGGGTGCGTTTGGCATCGCGGTAGCGCAGCCGGAAGGCCTGACTGCACTGCCCAGAGCCCAGTTGCTCTCCGTCGTAGCGATCCACCAACTCCGCCTGCTCCAGTAGGGGCTTACCCGCCTTGCGGATCGCCTGAAGCAGCTGTGAGCTCGCGGTGTCGCTCCCGACGACCAGAGCCAGGTCGCGTTCGGAGGCCGGCACGGTGGCGAAGGGGGCAAAGCTCGGCTGCCAGCGGTTCTTTCGGGTGGCGGCGGAGAGGAGCGAGGGCACATCCAGCTGGAACAGATAGCTGGCTGCTGGGAGGTCAAAGCGCTCGGCCAGTTCCGGGTGGATCTGCCCGAAGAATCCCGCCGGACGGCCTTCGATCACCACAGTGGCGGCACGACCGGGGTGCAGCAGTGGGTTGTCGGTGAGGCGGCGGTCCTCACTCGGCAGCTGAAAGGCCTGCAGAGCTTGTTGCAGCACACCCCGGGCCTCGAAGTAGTCGGGAAAGACGGGTTTCCCGCTGCTGCTCCAGAGCTCGGCCTGACGTGCTCCTGAGATCAGGCCGGTGAGCTGCTGGCGCTGGGGTGATCCCTTGGCCGTCGCGTCGAAGACATGGCCCAACTCGAAGGCCCAGAAACCGCTGCGCCCGGCCTGGAGATTGCGCTGTGCGGCACTGAGGAGATCGTCGACAAGGCTGTCGCGCAGATGGCTGTAATCGGCCAGCAGGGGGTTGGCGAGGGCCACGCGGGCGGCGGGATCCGCTCCGGGGCGCTCGGAGTGGGCAGGCCCGAGGGACAAGCTGCACACCTCCTGCAGCCCGGCAGAGGCCAGCTGGGCCCGGAGTCGACGCTCGGCCATCTGCTCCGCGGTGAGGCCGCCTGGTGCAACCGGATCGGGAAGGTGAGAGGCGAAGCGGTCGTAGCCCACAAGCCTGGCCACCTCTTCAATCAGATCAACCTCGCGCTGCAAATCCATGGCGCGGGCCGGTGGCACCTGAACCAGCCATCCCTCGTCGTGACTCTCGAGGCTGCAGCCCAGAGCGGAGAGAATCTGCTCGATCGTTTCATCGGCGAGATCGCCGAATTCGCCTGAGCCGTTATCCACGGGGCCCAGGAGGTTGTGGAGAGCATCGACCCTGAGCAGGAGTGGCTCGCGTTTTGCATCGCTCTTGCCGTGGAGCCAGCGCTGCTCCAGCTGCGCTCCACAGATCTCCTGCAGCAGCTGAACCGCTCGATCGGCGGCGCTCAGGGTGACCTCCACCGGTAGACCCTTCTCAAAACGACTGCTGGAGTCGGTGCGCAAACCGAGGCTCCGGGCGCTCTGACGCACCGTTTGCGGAGCAAACATCGCCGCCTCGAGCCAGATGCGCTGGGTGCTCTCCTGCACGCTGCTGTTGGCCCCGCCCATGACCCCCGCCAAGGCCACGGCCTGATCGGCATAGCTGATCACCCAGGCCGCATCACTGAGCTCGTGGGTGTTGCCATCCAGGGTCTCGAGCCGTTCAGCCGCTCGCGCTGGACGCACATCGAGTTGATCTGCCTTCAGGCTTCCGCCACTGAGGCTCGCCAGACGCTCCGCGTCAAAGGCGTGCAACGGTTGCCCCTGCTCGAGCATCACCAGATTCGTGATGTCGACGACATTGTTGATGGGCCTTAGACCGGCTCGCTCCAGCCGGCTTTGCAGCCAGGCCGGGGAGGGAGCCACCTGAATCCCACTAAGTTCAGTCACGCTGTAAAGACCGCCGGCCTCGATCCGGTTCTGACTGTCAACAGCAACCGGGAGCGGTTGGGCCGCAATGGAGGGCGCAGCAGCGGGGAGGCTGAGGTTGGCGCCGGTGAGGGCGGCCACCTCTCGGGCGATACCCAGCATCGAGAGTCCGTCAGGCCGGTTGGCGGTGATCGCCAGCTCCAGCACCTGGTCATCCAGGCCAAACAGGGGACCCACAGGGGAGCCCACAGCCGGCAGTCTTTGGAACAGGTCATCAAGGATGACGATGCCGTCTGAACTCTCCGCCAGCCCAAGCTCGGAGAGAGAACAGATCATGCCGCTACTGGCCACACCACGCAGCTCAGCGGGCTTGATGGTGAGGTCGACGGTCGGGAGATAGGACCCAACGGTGGCGACGGCCACGTGAATGCCGGCTCTGACATTCTTGGCTCCGCAGACAATCTGTGCCGGTTGATCCGATCCGATCGACACCGTGCACACACTTAATTTGTCGGCATTGGGATGGGCCTCACGGCTTTCCACGAATCCGACAACGACCCCTGCTGCACGGGCGCTGAGATCGACAATCTCTTCGACTTCAAAGCCCGCCACCGACAGCTTTTCGGCCAGCTCCTCGGGGGGCAGATCACAGGCCACCAGCTCCCGGAGCCATTGGAGCGAGACCTGCATCAGAGCGACAAAACAGTTCGAACGACTCTAAGGACTGGTCTTGGCAGTGCCGGTCAGGCGACAAGGTATGGTTGAACCTTGTCCACACGCATCGCTCAAGCGGCGCAACGTCCTTTATGGCTAAGAACAAGGGCGTCCGGATCGTGATCACTCTCGAGTGCACCGAATGCCGGTCCAACCCCGCGAAGCGGTCTCCTGGTGTGTCTCGTTACACCACCCAGAAGAACCGCCGCAACACCACTGAACGGATTGAACTGAAGAAGTTCTGCCCCCACTGCAACAAGTCGACGGTCCACAAAGAGATCAAGTGATCTCACCGGCGTGATCTCCACTGTCTGCATAACCCCTCCGTTCAGCAATGCCTAGTTCCTTTTTCAAGAAGCGTCTTTCGCCGATCAAGCCCGGCGAACCGATCGACTACAAGGATGTCGATCTGCTCAAGAAGTTCATCACCGAGCGCGGCAAGATCCTTCCCCGCCGTCTGACTGGCCTCACCGCCAAGCAGCAACGTGACCTGACCAATGCCGTGAAGCGCGCCCGCATCATGGCGCTTCTGCCCTTCGTGAATCCCGAGGGCTGATTCTGAGCTCAGTGGTCTTTCACAGCGGCGATCTCGTCGGACTGCAGGACCACCGCAGCAACCAACTGGCTCTGGTTGAAGCCGTTCAGGGCAGCAAGTTGCGCTTACGCGTTGGTTTTGACGCCAAAGCGCAGCTTCTCCCGCAGCGTCAGCTGGAGTTGATCTGCCCCCTGCCCTCTGGTGTTGATGCACCACTGCGGCTGGGGGCCTTTCCATGGAAGCTTGATCTGCAGGTGCTGGAGGCGGCTCGCCCTCAGCGCAGCGCTTGGGGTGCCGCATGGCTGCTGCTGCAGGAATCCGGGGATCCCCTCCATCTGCCGGATTTTTGCGATCTGGTGTGCGGCGGCCAAGAGCCGGCCCAGCTGGCCGCCTGCTGGTTGGAGCTGGTGGGGCCGCAGCTCTGGTTCCGTTTCAAGCAGGGGGAGGTTCAGGCCCGCTCGCTGGCGGAGCTCAAACCCCTGCGTCGGGAGCGCCGCTTGAAGGCCCTGGTGTTGGAGCAGGAAGCGCGCTGGCTGGAGCTGTTGCGCCGGCGGCAACCGGTGCAGCTCGACTCGCTTGATCCAGCCATGGGCGAACGCCTTGCGCTCCTGAAGCAACTGGCGGCCGGGGAACTGGAGCTCAGTGAGCTCGATGAGCCACTGCGGCAGAGCCTGAACCAGCTTCACCTCGGCCAGGAGCGGGGACAGGTGCGCCACCTGCTGGTGGATCTGGGTCTGTGGGATCCCCATCAGCTGGTGACGATGGCGGGTACGAGCTGGAGCACGGGCTTCAGTGCAGCGCTATTGGAGCAAGCCAGCCGGCTTGATGAAGTCGCCACGGATGATCACCCCGGCGATGCAGGTCGCGTGGATCTCTGCGCGCAGCGCTGCGTCACGATCGACGATGACGACACCCGGGATATCGATGACGGCCTGGCCTACGAGCGCCTGACGGATGGCCGTGAGCGGATTTGGATTCATGTGGCGGATCCCGGTCGCCTGATCCCCGCGGGGTCAGAGCTTGACCTGGAGGCTCGGCGCCGCGGCAGCAGTCTTTACCTGGCCCAGGGGAATCTGCCGATGTTTCCCGAGTTGCTCTCCACCGGGGTATTCAGCCTGAGGGCCGGGGTGCGTTGTGCCGCCTGGAGCACCTGGGTGGAGCTGGATGTGAGCGGTGAGATCGCCGCCTATGGCCTGCAACGCAGTTGGGTCAAACCGATCTATCGGCTCAGTTACGCCGATGCCGATGATCTGATCGAACTCGCCCCTCCCCAGGATCGTGACCTGGCGGACCTCGATCTGCTGCTGCGCCGCCGTCGGGACTGGCGCCTACGGCAGGGCGCGCTGCAGATGGATCTGGCGGAGGGTCGGATCCGCAGCCAGGGCGGAGAGCCAAGCCTGGAGATCACCGAACCAAGCCCATCCCGCCAGCTGGTGGCCGAAGCCATGATCCTTGCTGGGGCAGTGGCCGCACGCTTCGGCCAGGACCATGGCCTTGCCCTGCCCTACCGCAGCCAGTTGCCCGCAGAGCTCCCGCCAGCGGCGCAATTGGAGGCCCTGCCCGATGGAGCCGTGCGCTTTGCCGCGATCAAGCGCTGTTTGAGCCGCGGCTTGATGGGCACGGCTCCGGCGCCCCATTTCAGCCTCGGTCTTGCGGCCTACGTCCAAGCCACCTCTCCAATTCGCCGCTATGGCGATCTAGTGGTGCAGCGGCAAGTGGCGGCCCAGCTCGAAGGGCAGAGTCCCCTGACGGAGCCCGAACTTCAGGAGTTGTTGGACAGCTTTGACGCAGCCATACGCGAAGGCATCGGCATCTCCAGGGAAGACCAACGCCACTGGCAGCAGGTGTGGTTCGAAGCCCACAAGAGCGGCCAATGGCGGGCGCAATTTCTGCGCTGGTTGAGGCCGCAAGACCGGCTGGGCCTCGTGCGGATTGACGAGATGGCCATGGACCTGGCGGCTGAGTGTCCAGCCAAGAGCGAACCCGGTGAAGACTTGCTGTTGCGGGTGCAACAGGTGGATTCACTGCGCGATCAACTGCGGCTGGTGGCCGCCGCCAGCTGAAGCGCCGTGGCCCGGAACCAGGGGCCCCAAGGGTTCAGATGGCCGCGGAGCTGAACGTCAGCCTGCGTGTCAATGGACTGCAACAGCTGATTGATCTCCGGTTCCAGGGTGATCAGGGGCCAGTGGCTGCGACCGGCCAGGGGTGTGTCGAGGCTGATCTCGAAACGGCCATCGGCACCAACGGTGACCACTGCCGCCAGCTGCAACTCGCCGGGCGCGGCTGGGGCCAGGTGAGGCGAGGCGGGCTCAAGCGCGGCTTCAGCCAGGGCGCTGTGTTGCCGTGAGCGCCAATCGGGATGATGCCAGGGGGTATCCCAGAGCGGCAGCACCGCTGATGGCGCATGGGAATCGTTGATCAACAGCTGTTGGAGTTCAAGCACCGGGAGACCGGCTGGAGCGACGCCCGAGCGAACGGCCGCCGCCGCCGCCGCCCCTGCCGCCTGCCCCACGTTGAGGATCGTTGGTTGCAGGCGAGTGGCTCCATTGGCCATGTGACTGGTGCTGAAGGCTTTGTCGGCCGCCAGCAGGTTGTCGAGTTCCGCAGCAACCAGGGCGCCGTAGGGAATGCCGAAGGGGGTTCCGCTCCAGCGCCCGCCCCAGCGGCAGCTTTTGGGCGCCAACGGCCAATCGGGGCCGGGGTAGTGGTGGTCGTTGGCGTAATTGCCCACGGCAATCGACTGCACAGCTCCGCCGGCATCCCTGGGTTGGGGGGCAACGGAGGGCCAGCTGGCTTCCGGCAGAAGATCCTGCTCAATCAACGTGCTGCGGCCGATCATGCGCCTGCCTTCTCGCCAATAGGGCATGGCTGCCAGCCAGGGGGCAGGGCTGCCCGATTCCGCCGGAAACGCCTTACCCAGCTGCAGCCAGCCACCAGAAGCTTCCTCCAATTCCTTGGCAAACCGGAGGCTGAACTCCTGCATCTCCCTGTAGAGCTCGGCTTCCTCATCGACGTTGCCGCAGAAGGCCCGTTCAAGGCCCCAGTGCCAATCGTTGCCATGCAGCGGCCAGTTGAGCATCACCAACCCACCCGGCAGACGCCCGTAAGTGATCGTGCGCTCCAGGCCAAAGGCCTCACAGGCGTGCTCAAACGGAGTCGGTAACTGTGGCTCCTCGGGTAGCCCAGGAGCCGGAGCCTCACTCAGCAGCTGCCCCATCACCACCCAGGTGGGCGACTGCACGGGCTGCTCGCGGAAGAAGGGCTCCGTGTTGAGCCGCTCCTGGCTGGGGGCACTCGGTTCCCCCCATTGCTCCTGCGGCTCCCATCCCAGGCGGAACGGCGCATCCGCCAGGGGCAGCAAATCGCCGCGATCGCTGCCATCGATCACCACCTGGCAGCACACCCGCCGCTGCTCACCAGCGACCTCAACGCGCACCGCTGTGATCAGTGATCCGTCGCGCTCCACCGCCAGCAGGCGGCAGCCTGGCCACCACAGCAACGTCGGCTCGGCGCGGACCCAGTCCTGCAGGATCTGTTCAGCGGTGGTGGGCCTGTAGCCGAAGCAGCTCACCCAGTTGTGATCAAGCCCCTCGGGTTCGCGCCGCTCCAGTTCCCTGAGAAAGGCGCCCCAGAGCCCCGTTTGCCAGGGGGTGAGCTCGTTGCCATCGGGGCAGCAGACACCGGCGGCACTCACCATTCCTCCCAACCAGCTCCCAGGGGTGAGCAGCAGTGTGTTCGCTCCGCCTCGGGCGGCCTGAATCGCCGCTGCCGCACCGCCGGTGCCGCCTCCCCAAACCACCACGGCGGCGGTATCAACACGGGTGGGCATCACAGACCAGGGCTGGATCGGCTCCCCAGGCTCGCAGTTGAGGGCGGGCACGGGAAGGGCTGCGTAAGATCCGCCCGATGACTTACACGCTCACCACCCCCCTCTACTACGTCAACGACAAGCCCCATCTGGGCAGTGCGTATACGACCCTGGCCTGCGATGCCCTGGCCAGGTTTCAGAGGCTGAAAGGCGAGTCGGTGGTGTTCATCACGGGCTGTGACGAGCACGGTCAGAAGATTCAACGAACGGCGGAAGCAGCGGGGCTCACGCCCCAGGCCCATTGCGATGCGGTGAGTGCGCAATACCGAGAGCTGTGGGATCGCTGGCAGATCAGCAACAACCGCCTGATCCGCACCACCGATCCGCGCCATCGGCAGATCGTTGAGCAGTTTTTTGCTCGGGTGGAGGCGAGTGGCGACATCGTGGAAGGTCGCCAGCAAGGCTGGTACTGCGTGGCCTGCGAGGAGTTCAAGGACGACCCCCACGAGGCCCAGGATCCCGAGTGCCCCACCCACCGCAAACCCCTCGAGTGGCGCGATGAGCTGAATCTGTTTTTCCGGCTCTCCCGTTATCAACAGCAGATCGAGGATCTGATTGCCAGGCCTGGTTTCATCCAGCCCGCCTCGCGCCGCAATGAAGTGGAGAACTTCGTTCGGCAGGGTCTGCGCGACTTCTCGATTTCTCGCGTGAACCTGCCCTGGGGTATCCCGGTGCCCGGCCACGAGGGCCACACCTTTTATGTGTGGTTCGATGCTCTGCTGGGCTACATCACCGCCCTGCTCGATGAGGGCGATGCCCCCGATCTGGAGACCGCCCTCAGCCGCGGTTGGCCCGCCTCCGTGCATGTGATCGGAAAGGACATCCTGCGCTTCCATGCGGTGTATTGGCCGGCGATGCTGCTCTCTGCGGGGTTACCGCTACCGGCAAAGGTGTTCGGCCATGGCTTTCTCACCCGCGAGGGCCAAAAAATGGGCAAGTCGCTGGGGAATGTGCTCGACCCGGCGGAGCTGCTCGAGCGCTGCGGTCGTGATGCCGTGCGCTGGTATCTGCTTCGGGATATTCCGTTCGGCGATGACGGCGACTTCCAGCAGCAACGCTTCAGCGACCTGGTCAACAACGACCTGGCCAACACCATCGGCAACCTGTTGAACCGCACCAGCTCGATGGCGCGGCGCTGGTTTGACAACGCCGTTCCACCAACCACCAAGGCGCTGCGCCTTGACCATCCGCTGGCCCAGGCAGCGAGCCAGGCCCGCCTGAGTGTGTTGGAGGCCCTTGAGACGCTGGAGTTCCGCACGGCTGCCGAAGCCACCTTGCAGTTGGCGATTGCCGCCAATGGTTTCCTCAATGATCAGGCGCCCTGGAGCCAGATGAAGCAGGAAGGCACTCGCGATCAAGTGGCCGATGACCTCTACGCCGTGTTGGAGGCGGCGAGGATCGTGGCCCTGCTGATAGCTCCCCTGCTGCCGGACCTCTCCACGCGGATGCTGGAGCAGCTGGGGCAACCGCTGCCCGATTCCGGTGCTGCCGCGACGGCGCCCAGCCCCTGGCTGCAGCAACTCGAGTGGGGAGGTCTGCCGGAAGGGCTTGAACTGCCCGAGCCCTCACCGGTGATGGCGCGCCTGGAGCTTGAGAATCCGTTGTGATCAGCAGGTTCCTATTCCCCACTGCACTGCTGTTGCTGGTCACGGGCTGCGCCAGTGCTCCTCGAAACCCGGAACGCTCGCAGCCGTTTGCCTTCCGAGCGCTGGACCTGCGCCAACAGGATCCCGCCGGGCGACCGGCGTGGGCATTGCAGAGCCCCGAGGCCCGCTACGACATCAGTCGCAAATTCGCCCAGGCTCTTCGCCCCCGCGGCACCGTGTATCGCGATGGCAAAGCCAGCATTGAGATCGCGGCCCAGCGGGGCACGGTGATCGGTGATGGCCAAGCGATCCAACTGGAAGGCGATGTGCGCATCCGTTTGCTGGGGAACGACCCGGTGGAGATCAATGGCGATGCTGCCCGCTGGCTGCCTCGGGAAGATCTGATGGTGATCGATCAGCGGCCCGTGGCCACAGATCGGCGTTCTCGCATCACTGCCCAGACGGCCCGTTACCTGATCAACAAAGACCTGGTGGAACTGCGGGGATCACCGGTGCTGGAGCACTGGCAGGAGGGCCGCAGCACGGACCCCAAGAAGGCGAGCTTCCCGTTGAAGGTCAAGACCCGCTGGGTCGATTGGAAACCCGATCAAGGTGACCTCACGGCACCGGCCCTGGTGCGCGGTGAGCGGTTTGACCCGGCCGTCAAACCCAAGGCTGGCGTGAAGCCGAAGCCTGCGATGGTGCTGACCGCACGGGGCCTGAAGGGCAACCTGCGCGCGGGCTATGTCGACCTGCTCGCTCCTGTGCAGGTGCGCAGTGCCGATCGCAAAGGCTGGCTTAATGCCCAACAGACCCGCTGGGCGATCAATGATCAGCGCTTGAGCAGTGACCGTCCCTTTTCCGGTGAACTCAACGCCCTGAAGGCCAAAGGGCAGGCCTTCCAGATCGACCTCAATGCCAGCGATGTGCTCATACCGGCTGACTGCGTGATCGAGCAGCCCGGTGAACAACTCACCGCCAGGACCTGTCTTTGGAATTGGCCCTCCGGCCGCTTTGAGGCGCGCGACCAGGTGGTCCTTCGGCGCCAGACCTACAAGCAGATCACTCGTGCCGATCGCCTCGACGGCAAGATCGGCAACGACGGCATCGCTGTGTTCCGCTCGCCCGGAGCGCGGGTGAATTCCCGTTTCACCCTTCCGAAGTCGCAGCAGGGGGGCAAGCAGCGTCCAGCAACTCCAATTGCGTTCTGAGCTTTTGGCTCCAGCCCTCCAGCCAGGCTTCATCGCTGCGACTGAAACAGCGCGGTGACCACCCCCCGAGCAACACCAGCCCCTCGCTGCCGATCGGCTGCACGATCACGGCCGGGATGTTGGCGGGTAGCCCAGCGAATTCCGCTCGGCCGGGATAAAGCTTCAGATTCACCAGGCTGACGGCCTTCTGGGTGGTCCAAGCCCGTTGACTGATGGCCCCCGGGATGAACTGAGCCTCCGACAGCATTCCCCGGCGCAGCAGGATCTGACCGCGCCAAAGCACCAGGAGCGAGGCTGCGGGTGTTGCGGTGAGCAGGAGCTGACTGCCCCAACCCAATTCCTGCTGCAGGGTCTCCGGCAACCCATTGCTCAGTTCAAGACCCTGCTGCCCCTCCAACTCCACCCGCTCTGGTGCAACGGGTACCGCGCGGGTCCAGAGGATCGCCACCAGCATCAGACCCACCGCCAGCAGGCTGGCTAACACGCTTGAGCGCTCCAAGGCGGGGCTGAGCTCTGCGGCGCTCAGCTGGTTGGCGACGCAGAGGGCCAAGCCCAACAGACCAGTGGCCAAGCAGAAACGGGCTGCAAAGGGCACGACCGGCGTGGAGGCAACGCCCTCACGTTGTCACAGCCACAATGCACAGCAATTGGATCACGGGTGCCAGGAATGTCCGCCATCGCCACGACTGCCGAGGCGTTTGCAGGGGTGGCCTTAGCCGCTGTGGCCTGTGACGGAGAACTGGCCAACCTGGAGATCCGCGCCCTACGGCAGCAACTGGAATACCGGCGCCCCTACCGGGACTACTCCGAACGGCAGATGGGCGATCTGCTGGATCGCCTGCTGGTGATTCTTCGGGGTGAGGGGGTCTCGGTCCTGATGGCTCAGTCCGCCGCACTCCTCCCGCCGGAGGTGCGGGAGACAGCCTTGGCGATGGCCGCCAGCTTGATCCACGCAGACCACATTCAGACCCCCCAGGAAGTGAGCTTTCTCGATGAGCTCACCGCTCTGTTGGAGCTTCCTGAAGCTCGATCCAAGGAGATCATTGCTGTGATCTCGACGTTGCACCGAGACAGCATCGTCAGCTGAAGGCAGACTGTGGCGAGCTTCACGCGATTGCCGGTGCGATCTCCTTTCAGCAGCAGCCTCTGGGCCTTGGTGATCAGCTCTGTGCTGGCTCTGCTGGCGCTGATCGCGCCCGGGGCAGCGCTGGCCACCGGCCCTCAGGATTTCCCTGAACAACTTCCGGCATCGCATGTGCTCGATCAGGCGGATCTGTTGAGTCGTGCCGCCAACACGGAACTGAATCAACGGCTGGAGAGCCTCAATGATCAGCGGGTGGATGCCCGCTTGATCACCCTGCGCCGCCTCGACTACGGCACCAGCCTCGAGAGCCTGGGCAGCAGCTTGTTAGAGCGTTGGCAGAGCTCGGAACCTTCCGATCGCCTGTTGCTGCTGTTGATCGAATCGCAGAACAACAGTGCAGCCATTGTCGCTGGCGACGGCCTGGAGGGTGAGCTCTCCGACACCCTGCTCTCCAGCACGGCGATCAGCACCATGGGCCTGCCGCTGCGTGAGGGGGCCAGATACCGCCAGGCCAGCCTTGACGCCCTGACCCGTCTGACAACGGTGCTCAACGGCGAGGAAGACCCCGGCCCGCCCCAGCTGATGGAGCGGATGCCCCTGGAAACCAACATCCCCACCAAGGAAGAAACCGCCTCGAGCAACGCCTTCCTCTGGGTTGTCGTGCTGCTGGTGGTGGGCACCTTGGTGCCGATGATCACCTGGTGGGTCTTCTCCCGCTGAGCACCCATGGGATTAACCGATTGGATTGGCAGCTTTGATCGCGCCAGCGCCAGCGATCTCAGCAACAACTTGGAGCGGGCCTATGAAGCAGCTCTTCTGATCCAGAGCCTGGAGCTGGAGTACTACAACGATCGTCCGGTGCGGCCGGAGCTCGAACTGAGCATTCCCAAGGCGGCGAAAGCTCAGATGCTGCGTCGCTTCCGCGCAGCCCTGCAAATTGCCCAGGACAATCTCAATGCCGTGGTCCCCCTGCGCGGCGAACTCGACAGTCAAGAGCTGCGACAGTTGCAGCTGGTGGAGGGTGTGTTGTCGCGCTACGGCCGCAATCGGCCCGTAGCCCCGAGCCTCTCGCGCTCGCCGGAGATGCTTCCGCGCAGCCTTCTGGGCATGTTTGATGGCGTTCGGCGTCAGCTTGATCCTGAGGCGGAGGCCTCCGTGGTGGCTGGCTTCCGCCGGCGCCGCGACTCCACGCTGGTGTCGCTTCGAATCTTTCTGCTGTTGGTTCTGGTGCCTCTGGTGGTGCAGCAGACCAGTCGCACGCTGGTGATCTCACCACTGATGGATCGCTTTGCACCCGATATTGCGTTCCTGAATTACACCAAGCCCCATCTGCAGGAAAAGGCGGTCAACAAGCTGCGCCTGTATCAGCAAGAACTGGAGTTTGAGGCCTATCTGGAGGGCAAGCAGCCACCCACTCCTGAAGAAATTCAGGCCTCCCTGGCCAGCAGAGCCGCCGAACTCAAAGACGAGGCCGATGCGGAAAGTCTGGAAGCCACCAAAAATGTGTTGGCCGACCTGGCCGCTCTGATCGGCTTCGTGCTGGTGTGCCTTGTGGGCCGCCGTGACCTTCAGGTGCTCAGGGGCTTTCTCGATGAGGCCGTTTACGGCTTTAGCGACAGCGCCAAGGCCTTCGCCATCATCCTGTTCACCGATATTTTCGTGGGCTTCCACAGCCCGGAAGGATGGACGGTGCTGCTGGATGGCATCGCCCACCACCTGGGCTTGCCAGCGGAGGAGAACTTCATCCTGTTGTTCATCGCCACCTTCCCGGTGGTGCTGGCCACGATCTTCAAATACTGGATCTTCCGTTACCTGAACCGCGTCTCGCCGTCGGCGGTGGCGACCCTCAAAAACATGAATGGTGGCGGCTGACCCTGGCCTGATCGTGATCAGTGGGCCCAGTCGCAGCGGCAAAAGCCGCTGGGCCGAGCATCTGGCGGCCTCCATCGGCACCGATGTGGTGTATCTGGCCACGGGGGCTCCAGCCGGGGATGACCTGGCATGGGCAGAGCGCGTAGCACTCCATCAGCAGAGAAGGCCGCCGCACTGGCGCACAGAGGAGGTGGGGGCTGAACTGGTGGCCGCTCTGACGCAGCAGCGCGCTGCTCAACAGGTGTTGCTGATCGATTCCCTCGGCACCTGGGTGGCCCAGCACCTCGAGCTGGAGTCAGGCCAGTGGCGTGACCTCACTCAGGCTCTGCTTCAGGCCCTAGAGCGATTGAAGCAACCTGTTCTACTGGTGTGTGAGGAGGTGGGCTGGGGCGTTGTGCCCCCGACGGCGATCGGTGGATTGTTCCGAGATCGCATGGGGTCGCTGCAGCAGCAGCTCACTTCGATCAGCGCTCAGAGCTGGCTGGTGGTGGCCGGCCGTGCCATCGATGTGATGAAACTGGGGGTATCGGTTCCGTTGCCTGACCATGCCCCGGGTGGTTCTCTATCAGCCTGAGATCCCCCCCAACACCGGGAATGTCGCCCGTAGTTGTGCCGCCACCTGCACGGAGCTGCACCTGATCGAACCGCTGGGTTTCGAGATCAATGACCGCAGCTTGAAGCGTGCGGGCCTGGATTATTGGCCTTGGGTGTCGCTCACGCGCCATCGCTCCTGGGAAGCGTTCCAAGCGCATCGCCAGGGCTTCGGCGGTCGCCTGCTGGCCCTCAGCCGGCATGCCAGCGCCCCCTACCACCATCTTCAATACGAGCCCGACGACTGGCTGTTGTTCGGTCGCGAGACCACAGGTCTGCCAGCGGAGCTGCTGGAGGAGGCCGATCAGCGGCTGACGATCCCGATGCCAGGGTCCGTCGACCGCGGCGGCGGGGTGCGCAGCCTCAATCTTGCCACCGCCGTCGGCGTGGTCTTATTTGAGGCTCTGCGTCAGTTGGAGATGGGCTGATCGACTGCAGCGCAGTCGGTCTCAAGCGTCTTTTTCTACTTGGTCAACCCAAAGAGTGACCATTGCGACTTGCGCAGCGTTGCTCTAGTCGTTAATGTCGCGCCGTCTGGTGGATGTTGGCTTCTCCACTGGGTTTGACCTTTGGCCAATTTGGATGAAGCCTGTTCAGTTTCTATTAACTACCGCCGCCTGTACTGCAGCCCTTGGGGCTGCCGGATCGGTAGTCGTTCCCTCCCTCGCCGATTCCAGGCCCGCTGGCCTGCCTGTTCTTTCCGCCCCTCCAGCCCTCTCCCCTGACCTGCTTGCTGCTAGCGGCAAGCCTGAAACCGACAAGATCTGGGTTAAAGCCCGCAAGACTCTCCCCCTGGCTGACCTTGCCCGCGAGATCAGCGAAGACAGCGGTTTGATCGCCAAGCTCAACGACGTTGAGCAGGATCACGATTTCAAGGCCGGTGACTGGCTGGTGCTTCCCAGCAAGGCCAGCAAGCAGGCCAAGCGTGTTCCTGCGATCGATACCTCCGAGCTACGCCGCTCAGCCCCTCTTTCAGCGCCCCCAGATCCCCAGCCTCTGGAAACCGCCAGGATTCGCTTTGGCGACAACCTGGCCAAAGTCGCTCAGCGCTACAACCTCAGCATTCAAGAGCTGTTGAAGCTCAATCCTGGTCTGCGTGCTGCCCGGATGGTGGTCGGTACCCCCATCCGCGTGGCCCAGGCCTCCGCAGGCCGTAGTCGCCTTGTGCTCGGTCTCAAGCCCCTGGGCTCTGGCGGCCTGAGCTGGCCTGATCAAGACGACTTCGGCTTTGGCGAGGGCAGTGAGCTCTTTACAGACACCGGTTGGATCTGGCCCACCAAGGGGATCTTCACCTCCGGTTATGGCTGGCGTTGGGGCCGGATGCACCGCGGCATCGACGTGGCCAACAACATCGGCACACCGATCATGGCGGCCAAGTCTGGTGAAGTGGTCTCAGCCGGTTGGGATGGCGGTGGTTACGGCTTCCTCGTTGAAATCCGCCATGTGGATGGCACGTTGACCCGCTACGCCCATAACAGCAGCATCCTGGTGCGTCCCGGTCAGCTGGTGGGTCAGGGCAAGGTGATTTCTCTGATGGGCAGTACCGGACGCAGCACCGGCCCCCATCTTCACTTCGAGATCATTCCGCCCGGTCGCGGTGCGGTGAACCCTCTCATGATGCTGCCGCCACGCGCCTGATCCCACGGCAGCACTGGGTTCACACATCCACGATCCTCTACAATCCCTAAACCGCGGCTCGGTAGCTCAGCTGGTTAGAGCGTGGGATTCATAACCCCAAGGTCGGGAGTTCAAGTCTCCCCCGAGCCATTCCTCTGCCCCGCTTCGGCGGGGCTTTTTGCTGTCAACCTGTCTGGCTTGATCCGCGGCAGATGCATCGCAGATCAGGCGAGCAGCACTCCTGACTCAAATGAGCTGATCAACTCCAACTGCGATCAGGACGTTGGAGACCCGACAGGGAACTGCAACGGCGCTATGCAACGAGCTGGCATGAGGAACAGCGATGGAAACCATGCTTTACGCCCTCGTCGGTGGCTTGCTGGTGTTGTTGCTCTGGTGAGCAGTGATCGCTGAATCCGAGACAATCAGCGTTGACGCAGCTGAAGCACCATGACCGCGACCATCCAACGCCTGGTGGATGGACCTAGTGACCCGAAGGCCACGTTGGTGCTCGCCCATGGCGCCGGTGCCGGCATGGACAGCCCCTTCATGGCCGCCATCGCCGGCGGCCTGGCTGATCGCGGCTGGCGTGTAGTGCGCTTCAACTTCCCCTACATGGTGCGCAGCGCCCTAACCGGCAAACAAGCAGCACCGGATCGACTGCCCACCCTGGTCGTTGCGTTCCAAGACGAGATCCAGGCGGCCGCTCAAGAGCAACCACCACTGCTGATCGGTGGCAAGTCGATGGGCGGGCGCATCGCCAGCCTGGTGTTGGATCAGGCGGCGATCGATCACCAGGTGCGTGGTTGCATCTGCCTTGGCTATCCCTTCCACCCGCCGGGGCAACCCCAGAAGCTGCGCACCGAACACCTCAGAGAGCTGCGTACCCCTTGTTTGATTCTCCAGGGGGAACGCGACAGCTTCGGGCGCCGGGAGGAGGTCGATGGCTATGACCTCTCAAGCGCGCTAGAGGTGCAGTGGCTTCCCAGCGGCGATCACAGCTTCAAACCGACCAAGGCCTCAGGGCTGACACTGGAAGACAACCTGGCGAGTGCCGTGGAGCGGATGGATCGCTGGTTCGATCAGGAGGCGCTGGCCACCTCGACTGTTTGATGGATGCGCTGGAACATGTAGCCCATGCCCCGGGCCGTGAGGATCAGCTCGGGGTTCTCCGGATCGTCTTCCAACTTGGCCCGAAGCCGTGAGATGTGCACATCCACCACACGGCTATCGGAGGAGCGCTCAGGCTTGTAACCCCAAACCTTCTCGAGCATGTCGAGACGGCTGATGGGCTCACCGGAGCGGCTGATCAGCAGCTCGAGCAGGTTGAATTCCATGCCGGTGAGACGGATCCGATCCTCACCGCGGTGCGCCTGGCGCTTGTTGAAATCGATGCTGAGATTGCCGACCACCACCACGTGGGCCGTGCGACCTGGACCGGCCACACCGTTGCTTTGTCCGTAGGACACGCGGCGCATCACGCAGCGGATGCGAGCTTCCAGTTCCTTGGGGCTGAAGGGCTTGACCATGTAGTCATCGGCCCCGAGCTGCAGACCCGTGATCCGATCAGCCACATCGCCAAGAGCCGTGAGCAGGATGATCGGCACTTCCGACTGGGCACGGATGCGCTCGGTGACCGCGAAGCCATCGAGCTCCGGCATCATCACGTCGAGCACGACGACATCGGGCTCAAAGCCACGAAACGCTTCGAGGGCCTGCGCGCCGTTTTCCGCCAGGGTCACCTGATGGCCCTGCATCACCAGCCGCGTTTCCAGGATGCGGCGAATGTTGTCTTCGTCGTCGGCAACCAGGATCTTGAGAGGACTCTCTAACGGTTCGCTCATCCGGCCATCAACACATGCTTTTGCACAATTAGCGGAGTGCCCGACCGAATTTGAAGGAACAACAGGGTTTGTAACGAATCCAGGGGAGAACCTCAGCGGCCCAGCACCTGCTCCTTCAGCCGCTGGATGCGACTTAGCAGTTCCACCCGCTTCTGTTGCTTGAGGGCGTTACGCGAGAGAAAACTCAGCGCACTCACCAGGCCGACCAACTCCAGCAATCCCCCTAGAAGCGGAATGGAATCAATGGCTTCGAGCGTGCCTCCCGCCAGCTTCAACAGAATCCCCGCCAGCAACGCCAAGCCCAACAGCTTGGCCACCTGAACCAGGTCGGCGCGGTCGCCACTCTGGAAAGCGGCCAGCTTGGAAAGCAACGCCTTGAACAAACTCAGCGGCAGCGGCACCTCAGCGGCTGACGCTGCCTGAGTCGCCAGGGGAGCCGCCTCCGCCACCGGGATCGCGGTGGGTTCCCGCAGGGCCTCAGCTTCTTTGATCTCCAGTTCCAACTCGGGCTTGGGATCAACCATGGCGGCAACGGCCTCGATCAGAGGTGCTGGTCTTGGAAGGCATCGATCAACACCGGCACGGTGACGATCGGATCAAAGCTGCTCACTGCGGGCGCCTCCGGCTGCTGCCTCACCCGCACCGGAGCGGAGCGAACCACAGGAGCGGGCACTGGAGAGCTGGCGTCATCGCGGCGGCGCACGGCGCGGCGGCTGGTGACCTCAGGGCGGCTGGTCGCCAGGGGACGCTGAATCGGTTGGTCCTTGAGCTCCCCACGGAGCTGATTCAGCAGACGAAAATGACCAGTGGTGTTGTATTTCCGCAGCAGGGAAGGATCCCAAGCCATCGCAGCGAGGCGGATAGGTCAGAACAGCCTATGGCGAAACCGGTTCCCGGTCGAAGCGTGATAAATTGTTGCCGTGACAACTGGAAGTCGATCCGCCTACGGGATGGCTTCCGCGTCTCCACCACCCTTCTCTTTGACTATGTCGAGGCTCGTCGGTCTTCAAGCTCCTGACTTCACCGCCACCGCTGTGGTCGATCAGGAATTCAAGGAGGTGACCCTCTCCTCGTACCGCGGCAAGTACGTGGTGCTCTTCTTCTACCCCCTCGACTTCACCTTCGTCTGCCCGACGGAGATCACCGCGTTCTCGGATCGCTACAGCGAGTTCTCCAGCCGCAACTGCGAAGTGCTGGGTGTGTCCGTGGATAGCCAGTTCTCCCACCTCGCCTGGGTTCAGACCGACCGCAAGAACGGCGGCCTCGGCGACATCGCCTACCCCCTGGTCGCTGACCTGAAGAAGGACATCGCCCGTGCTTACGAGGTGCTCGATGAGGACGCCGGTGTGGCCCTGCGCGGTCTGTTCATCATCGATCCCGATGGTGTGATCATGCAGAGCACGATCAACAACCTGCCCGTGGGCCGCAGCGTCGACGAGACCCTGCGTCTGCTGCAGGCCTTCCAGCACATCCGCAACCACCCCGACGA
>Ga0194116_10003103_pt1 | contig 20398 bp, 23 predicted proteins | sample TA2MahsurfametaG_4_FD_148617 | JGI IMG/M metagenome (GOLD analysis project Ga0194116, IMG submission 148617) | Freshwater microbial communities from Lake Tanganyika, Tanzania - TA2015008 Mahale S9 surface | ecosystem: Environmental > Aquatic > Freshwater > Lake | place: Tanzania: Lake...
ATTGATACCAATCGGCCATGCCCAGTGCTGAGCGCTTCGCCGCCCTGCAAACCATCCAGCGGCGCAAGCCCGTTGCGGTGCAGGCTCCGTCGGCCCTGCAGGACATCTGGGCCACCGACGTCTTCACCCTCGATCGGATGAAGGAGGCGCTGCCGCGCCCGGTGTTCAAGTCGATCCAGGCCACGATCCGCTCCGGCGGTCGCCTCGATCCCTCCGTGGCCGATGCGGTGGCCAACGCCATGAAGGATTGGGCCACCAGCCGTGGCGCCCTCTATTACGCCCACGTTTTCTACCCGCTCACCAACCTCACCGCCGAGAAGCACGACGGCTTTATCACCCCCAAGAGTGATGGCCGCGCCATCACCGAGTTCACCGGCAAGCTGCTGGTGCAGGGCGAGCCCGATGGTTCTTCCTTCCCCAACGGCGGTCTGCGCTCCACCTTCGAGGCCCGCGGTTACACCGCCTGGGATGTCACCAGCCCGGCCTGGTTGATGCGCACACCCAATGGCGTCACCCTCTGCATCCCCACGGTGTTTGTGTCGTGGACCGGTGAGGCCCTCGACAAGAAAACACCGCTGCTGCGCTCCAACGCGGCGGTGAATGCCCAGGCCCGGCGGGTGCTGAAGCTGCTCGGTGAGAAGGAGATCGCCCCGATCAACTCCAGCTGCGGCGCTGAGCAGGAATATTTCCTGGTGGATAACGCCTTTATGGCGCTCCGCCCCGACCTGCAACTCTCGGGCCGCAGCCTGTTCGGTGCACCGCCGGCCAAGGGTCAGCAGTTCGACGACCACTACTTCGGCGCCATCCCCGAGCGGGTGCAGGTGTTCATGCAGGACGTGGAGGATCAGCTCTACCGCCTGGGCGTGCCCGCCAAGACCCGCCACAACGAAGTGGCGCCCGGCCAGTTCGAGATTGCGCCGGTGCATGAGGCCGCCAACGTGGCCACCGATCACCAGCAGCTGATCATGACGGTGCTCAAGAGCACGGCCAAGCGCCACGGTTTTACCTGTCTGCTGCACGAGAAGCCCTTCGCCGGCGTGAATGGCAGTGGCAAGCACGTGAACTGGTCGATCGGCAACAGCACCCAGGGCAACCTGCTCGATCCCGGCAAGACGCCCCACGAGAACATGCAGTTCCTGCTGTTCTGCGGCGCCGTGATCCGCGGCGTTCACCAATACGGCCCGCTGATGCGCGCCGCCATCGCCACCGCCAGCAACGATCACCGCCTTGGCGCTAACGAAGCACCCCCGGCGATCATCTCGGTGTATCTCGGCAGCCAGCTCGAGGATGTGTTCAACCAGATCAAGGCCGGCCAGCTGAAGAGCTCCGCCAGCGGCGGCGTGATGCAGCTGGGTGTCGACAGCCTTCCCGAGTTCCCCAAGGACGCGGGCGATCGCAACCGCACCTCCCCCTTCGCCTTCACCGGCAACCGCTTCGAGTTCCGCGCCGTGGGCTCCGGTCAGTCCGTGGCCGGTCCGCTGGTGGTGCTCAACACCGTGCTGGCCGATTCGCTCAGCTGGGTGGCTGATCAGCTGGAGGGCCGCCTGGCCAAGGGCGAAAGCATCGAGCAGGCCAGCTTTGCGGTGCTGCAGCAGATCACCCAGGAGAACGGAGCCGTGATCTTCGGCGGCGACGGCTACTCCAGCCAATGGCATGAGCTGGCGGTGAAGGAGCGCGGTCTGGAGAACCTGCGCACCAGTGCCGATGCCCTGCCGGTGCTGAAGCGCGAGGCCATCCGCGGCCTCTTCACCCGCCAGAACGTGCTCAGCCCGGTGGAGCTGGAGAGCCGCTTCGAGGTGTACGCCGAGCAGTATTGCCTGGCGATCGAGGTGGAGGTGCGCCTGGCGCTGCGCCTGGCCCGCACCGTGATCTACCCCGCCGTGAGCGCCTATCTCGGCGAGCTGGCTGCTTCCCTGCAGGAGCAGGAGTCGATCGGTCTGCAGCCCTCCAAGGCCGTGGCTCAGCAGATCGCGGGCCTCAACCAACAGCTGCTCGATCGCGCCACGGCCCTGGAAGCCGCCCTCGGCTCAGCCCCCCACGGCGCCGAAGCCCACATGCGCCATTGCGCCGACCAGCTGATGCCGCTGATGGGCGAGCTGCGCGCCGCTGTGGATGCCCTCGAACTGGTGGTGGACGACGCCGCCTGGCCTTTGCCCACTTACCAGGAGATGCTGTTCGCGCGCTGAGCGCGCCGTTGTCGCTCTAGGGCGACAACGGCGCTGCCGGCAGGGCTCCCGCGAGTCCCTGCCGCAGCGGCTTCTGTCGTTGCATCCAAACCCGTTGGGCCAGGGGGCCCAGCACAGGGCTCAACCACGCCAGGCTGTGGCGCAGCAGTGCGCTGTGGCCAATCCGATGGCCCTGGCTGGCTTCGCTCTGTTGGAGCCGCTGCATCCGTTCGATTTCGGGGCGCCGCAGCCGCTCCACCTGCATGGCGGCGTGATCCAGCTCCGCGGCGCTGCTGCGGCCGAGCCAGTGGGCGGCCACCAGGCTGTCGCGCAGAGCCATGTTGATGCCCTGGGCCCGCACCGGGCTCATCGGATGGGCGGCATCCCCAAGCAGCAGCAGGCCCGGCCGGTGCCAGCGCTCCACCAGCCCCACCTCCACCGACACCCGCCGCGGACCCTGCAGGCGATCGGCGTGCTCCAGGAACACCGCCGCCATCGGCGCCGGCATCAGTGCAGCGAGCCTGCGGGCCCAGCCAGCGGGATCGTGCTTGGGCACGGCTGCACCCGGTTGCAGCAACCAGGCCAGCTGCAGCGAACCGTTGGCCCCCAGGCAGGCGCTGCCGATGGCGCCGCCCGCCACCAGTGTGTTGAAGCACTCCCAATGGCCGCTCTGCAGCGGCCCCGGCAGTTCAAACCAGAGCAGATCGAGCCCTGGTGCCTTGTTGCGCAGCTTCAGACCGGCCTGGCGGCGCACTAGCGACTGGCGTCCATCACAGCCCACCACCAGATCCGCTTGTAAACACCGGCCATCGCTCAGTTGCACGCCTCGGATGCGCGCCTCTGGTGTGTCGTCGTGCAGCAAGCGCTGCACGCTCCGGCCTGGCAGCCATTGCAGCGATGGCTGCTGCAGGGCCCGCTCCAGCAGCGCTTCAAGCAGCCGCTCCTGCGGCACCAGCGTGCAGGGCTGCAGCGATCCCATCGGCTCATTGGCCTGGAACAGTTGCCGCCCTTGCAGCCACACGCTCCAGCCCTGCAGTGGCCGTTGTGGCAGCTCGGCCACGAGGCTGCTCAGCCCCATGTGGCTGAGGGCCTCAAGCCCGCAGGGCATCAAGGCATCGCCGCGGAATTGGCGGCTGAAGCTGGTGGTGCTGTCCAGCAGCGTGACCGCATGACCGCTGCTGGCCAGCAGATAACTCAGGCTCAGGCCGGCTGGGCCTGCCCCCACCACAACGAACCGATTCATGGGGTGCAGGCCGCTGTGCAGACCTGGTCAGCCGTGATCAGCCTTCAGCCGGTGCGGTGAGCAGACGGAAACCGCTGAAGAACAGCGAGATGCCGAACAGGGTGCCCACAGCCCAGAGGCTGTCGCTGGGCCATTCCGCCACCAGCAGGCCACCGAGGATCGCGGTGACCACGCCATCCATCAGCACCAGGCCGCGGGCTTCGCCCTGGCTGGCGGCTGCAGCGGCGAGCTCCATCACGCCTTCGAAGATCAGCAGCAGGCCCACAAACAAGGTGAGGCTGATCTCGCTTTCCACCGGGTAGGCCACCACCCAGATGCCGGCCACCACATAGAAGATGCCGGAGAGGGCGCGGAACAGCTTGCCCTTGGTGCCTTCGGCCTGGCCCAGGCGCAGCAGCTGCGTCACCCCTGCCACGGCCGCGATCACACCGATGCTCAGGGTGAGGGCGGTGGCGGAGAGGAACGGCAGAGCAATGGATGCAACGGCCGCCAGGAACAGCAGCACGGCCGTGATGCGGCGCAGGGTTGTGGGGTTCACCAAGGAGAAGGCTGGAGCGCTACAAGTTAGGTGGGTTTTGCCCGACAGCCGGCGCCCTCATTAGGGTGCGGGCACTGTTTGTGTTCACCCACCGACCGATGGCCGCGATCTACAGCGACAACAGCCTCACGATCGGCCAAACGCCGCTGGTGCAGCTCAACCGGATCAGCGAGGGCTGTGGTGCCCGCGTGCTGGCCAAGATCGAGGGCCGTAATCCGGCCTATTCGGTGAAGTGCCGGATCGGAGCGGCGATGGTGGCAGCGGCTGAACGCGATGGCCTGCTGGGGCCTGGCAAGGAGCTGATCGAGCCCACCAGCGGTAACACCGGCATTGCCCTGGCGTTTGTGGCGGCGAGCAAGGGGATCCGGCTAACACTCACGATGCCGGAAACGATGAGCCTGGAGCGGCGCAAGCTGCTCACTGCTTTTGGCGCGCATCTGGAGCTCACGGAAGGGCGGATGGGGATGACCGGCGCTGTGAACCGCGCCAAGGAAATCGCCGAGAGCGATCCGGAGCGCTATGTGCTGCTGCAGCAGTTTGTGAATCCGGCCAACCCGCAGATCCACCACGACACCACGGGCCCTGAGATCTGGAACGACACCGACGGCCAGGTGGATGTGCTGGTGTCGGGTGTGGGCACGGGCGGCACGATCACTGGGATCAGCCGCTACATCAAAAACACGCTGGGCAAACCGCTGGTGAGCGTGGCGGTGGAGCCCACGAATAGCCCGGTGATCACGCAAACCAAAACGGGCCAACCGCTGCAGCCCGGCCCGCACAAGATCCAGGGGATTGGAGCGGGGTTTGTGCCCGGCAACCTGGATCTAGCAATGGTGGACCGGGTAGAGCAGGTTAGCGATGAGGAGGCGGTAGCGATGGCCCGCCGCCTGGCCCGCGAGGAGGGGATTTTGGCGGGGATCAGCTGCGGAGCAGCGGCAGCGGCGGCGGTGCGGCTGGCGCGGGAACCGCAGCTGGCGGGCCAAACGATCGTGGTGGTGCTGCCGGATTCGGGGGAGCGCTACCTGAGCTCGGTGCTGTTCGAGGGGATCTTCAACGAACGCGGCTTGCCGGTTTAGTCGGCCAGGGGGGTGATGCTCTGCAGCCGCTCGTTGAGCTGCATCGCCATCGACTGACGGCCCACGGCCAGCACCTTCAGGGTGTCTTCGTGCATGCGCAGCTGGGCATCGGCTACCTGCATGCCGCGCACGAGCTCTTTCAGGTCGTCGGGCAGGGTGTTGAGGTCGTAGCGCTTGCCCTCAAACGTGAGCACGGGTGGCTGCTGGGCGGCGGAATCGGTCACGGGGTCTGATCTGTTGCGCGCACAGCTTATGGGGCTTCAGGCGCCCCGGATCAGTTGGCGTTCGCAGAGATCGCGGTAGCGACCCGGGCGGCTGATCAGCAGATCGTGGTTGCCCTGATCCACGATCTGGCCGTGCTCGAGCACCACGATCGAATCGGCCTCCTGCACCGTGGAAAGGCGGTGGGCGATCACCAACACGGTGCGCCCCGCCATGGCCTGATCGAGGCCGCGCTGCACCGCCTCTTCCGATTCGGCATCGAGAGCGCTGGTGGCTTCATCGAGCAGCAACACCGCCGGATCCCCCAACACCGCCCGAGCGATCGCCAGCCGTTGCAGCTGGCCGCCCGAGAAGTTGCTGCCCCGCTCTTCCACGCGGGCGTCGTAGCCGCCGGGCATCGCTTCGATGAAGCCATCGGCGTTGGCCAGGCGCGCGGCGTCGCGAATCTGCTCGCGGCTGGCGGGCCGGCCGAAGGCGATCGCCTCGGCCACCGTTCCCGAAAACACAGCGCTTTGCTGCGGCACCAGCGCCACGGCCTTGCGCAGTTCGCTGGCCTTGAGATCCGCCAGATCGCGGCCATCCAGCAGCACCCGGCCGCTCTGGGCCGTGTTGAAGCGCAGGAGCAGCGAAAAGAGCGTGCTCTTGCCGGCCCCGGAGGGGCCCACCAGCGCCACCACCTGGCCTGGCTTCACCTGCAGGCTGATGTGGCGCAGCACCGGTTGCTCTGTTTCATAGCTGAAGTTCACCTGCTCGAGGGTGAGTTCCCCCGCCACCTGGCCCAGGGGCAGCGCCTGGGGCCGGTCGGGGGGTTCCACCGCCTGCTGCTCGATCTCCCTAAGCCGCCGCAGCGAGGCCTGGCCCTGCTGGAATTCGTTGAAGTTGGTGGTGAGGTGGCTGATCGGATCGATCAGCATCAACAGCGCCGCCACGTAGCTGCTGAAACCCTGGCCGTTGAGGTCACCGCTCTGGATGCGGGCGGCGCCCATCAGCAGCACCGCCAGGATGCCGGCTGCTTCCAGGAATCCCACCACCGGATATTGCAGGGCCAGCAGCCGCTGGGTGCGGTAACGAGCACGGCGGTGTAGGTCGATCTCTGTTTCGAAGCGCTGCTGCAGCCAGGGTTCAGCGGCAAAGGCGCGCACCAGCGGCAGCCCGCCGATCGCCTCTCCGAGCAGGGCGGCCAGCTCGCTCACCTGCTTCTGGCTCTTCTCGGCCGCGCCCATCACCTTGGCGCCGAACACGCTCACCAGCACGGCCACCAGCGGCGCCAGCAGCAGCGTGCCTAGCGACAGCTTCCAGTCGAGCCACACCATGTAGCCGAACACCACTACAAGCTGCAGGGCGGAGGGGGTGGTGTCCTGAATCGTCTTGTAGATCACCTCACCGACGCGGTCGGCGTCTTCGGTGAGCCGGTAGGTGAGGTCGCCGGCGGAGAGTTTTTCGAGCACCCCAAAATCCAGCCGCTGGAGCCGCGCGAACAGGCGGCGGCGCAGCTCCTGGCTCACCTGCAGGGCCGGCCCTGCCAGCAGGGTGTCCTGGCCGAACTGGGCCAGCTTCTGCAGCATGAACACGCTGAGTGCCAGGCCGATCACCTGCAGCACCCGGCCGAAGTCGCCGGCACCGATCGCGGGGATCAGTTGGCCAGCCAGCCAGGCCAGCAGCGGCCAACACACCACAAACACGAGCATGCACGCCCCACCGGCCAGGAGTGCGGAGCGATAGGGAACCAGCAACGGCAGGAGCCGCCGGAAGCCGGCCGAAGGGGGTGCGAGCATCACGGCAAGCTATCAGCGCTTTTTTTGACCCTCCGCCTCGACCAATTTCTCAAATGGCAGGGCCTGGCTTTCACCGGTGGTGAGGCCAAGCAGCGCATCCAGGGCGGCGAGGTGCGGGTGAACGGTTTTCAGGAAACCCAGCGGGGCCGCAAGCTCAAGCCCGGCGATCGCATTGAGATCGATGGCCAGACCCATCGCGTGCCCGAGGGCCTCGGCGATCAAGCCTGAACCCGGCAGCCTTTAGGTTGGTGGGTCGATTCGTCAGGACGCTGTGGGCAAGGCCGTCATCGCAGGCAACTGGAAGATGCACATGACCTGCGCTGAAGCGCAGGCGTTTGCGGATGCCTTCAAGCCCCTGGTGGCAAACCTCCCCACCGACCGTGAGGTTGTGCTGGCGCCACCCTTCACGGCGATCGCCACCCTGGGCAGCGCCCTCGCCGGCAGCGGCATCCACATCTCTGCCCAGAACATCCACTGGCAGGAGAAGGGCGCCTTTACCGGCATGATCTCGGCGCCGATGTTGCTGGAGCACGGCGTGACCCACGCGATCGTTGGCCACAGCGAGCCCCGCAAGTACTACAGCGAAACCGACGAGCAGATCAACCTGCGGGCCCGCAGCGCCCAGAAGCACAGCATCATCCCGATCCTCTGCGTGGGTGAGAGCGACTCCCAGCGGGAAGCCGGTGAAGCCGAGCGCGTGATCCGTCGCCAAGTGGAGCAGGGCGTGGACGGGCTGGATCCAGCCCGGCTGATCGTGGCCTATGAGCCGATCTGGGCGATCGGCACCGGCAAAACCTGCGAGGCGGCTGAGGCCAACCGCATTTGCGGCCTGATCCGCGGGTGGGTGGGCTACCCCGAGGTGGTGATCCAATACGGCGGTTCGGTGAACCCGGCCACCATTGATCAACTGATGGCCCAGAGCGACATCGACGGCGTGCTGGTGGGCGGCGCCTCCCTCGATCCCGAGGGCTTCGCTCGCATCGCCAATTACCAGGTGCCGGTGGCGGCCTGATGGCACTGCGCTGGGGGCAGCGCACCCAGGTGATGGGGGTGATCAATCTCACCCCCGATTCCTTCAGCGACGGCGGCCGGTTTGATCGCCCCGAACGGGCCCTGGCTCAGGCGCGGTGCCTGGTGGCTCAGGGGGTAGAGATCCTTGATCTCGGCGCGCAGAGCACCCGTCCCGGTGCCGCGGATGTGGGAGCGGCGGAAGAGCTGGCGCGGTTGCTACCGGCCTTGCGCTTGATCCGCGACGCCATTGATGGCGGAGAGCTGCTTTACCCGCCCCGCAGCGATGCGCCTCAGGCCAGTGGCCGTCCGCTGATCTCGGTGGACACATTTCGGGCACCGGTGGCAGAAGCCGCTCTGGCTGCCGGTGCTGATTGGATCAATGATGTCACTGGCGGCCGGGCGGACCCCGCGATCCTGCCGCTGGTGGCCCAGGCCGGTTGTCCCTATGTGCTCATGCATTCCCGGGGGGATAGCCAGAGCATGGATGGCCTCACCGATTACGGCGCCGTTGGTGTGGTTGAGGGCGTGCTGACGGAGTTACGCCAGGCCAGCGAGCAAGCCCTAGCGGCGGGTCTACGCCGCGAGCAGCTCATTTGGGATCCAGGCCTCGGCTTTGCCAAAACCACCGACCAAAACCTGGAGCTGTTGCGGAGGCTGGCGCAGCTGCGGGCGGAGGGGATCCCGCTGCTGGTGGGGCCATCACGCAAACGCTTCATCGGAGCGGTGCTCGAGGAACCCCGTGCGAAAGGGCGTCTGTGGGGCACAGCCGCCGTGGTGGCGCACTGCGTGTTGGCTGGGGTGGATGTCGTGCGCGTGCACGACGGCGGCCCGATCGTGCAGGTGGCGCGTATGGCTGATGCGCTCCGGCCTTAAGAGGGCTTAGTTGGTCACGCCCTCGATGCGGTCTTCGATCTCCTGGTAGATCTCCTGCAGTTGCTGGATGTTCTCGTCGGAGGTTTCCCAGTAACCGCGGCCGTTCACTTCCAGCAGGGTACCCACAATGCGGCGGAAGCTGTGGGGGTTCAGCTCCATCAGCCGCTTGCGCATTTCCGGGTCGTTGATGAAGGTTTCGTTGGCTTCTTCGTAGACGAAGTTGTCAACAGCGCCGCTGGTAGCGCTCCAACCCAGGGTGAAGTTGAGGCGTTTCGCTACTTCACGCACGCCCTCGTAACCCGAGTTGAGCATGCCCTCATACCACTTGGGATTGAGCAGCTTGGTGCGGGAATCAAGGCGGATCGTTTCGCTCAAGGAGCGCACCTGGGCATTGGCGGTGGTGGTGTCAGCGATGTAGCTCGATGGCGCTTTGCCGTCATCGCGCAGGCCTTGGATCAGCTTGGTGGGATCGCTGTCGAAGTAGTGGCTCACGTCGGTGAGCGAGATCTCTGCGGAATCCAGGTTCTGGAAGGTCACATCGGCGGTTTTCATCACCGACTCGAACACCTCGCGCTTCTGGTTCATCTCGCCGGGGTTGTCGGCGTTGAAGGCAAACGTTTTGCGGGAGAGATACATCTCCTGCAGTTCATTCTCTTCTTCCCAGGTGCTGTTCTCCACCGCTAGGTTCACGTTGGAGCTATAGCTGCCGCTAGCGTTGGAGAACACGCGGGTGGCGGCATCCCGCAGGGAGATGCCTTCTTTGGCGGCCTGCTCCTGGGAGTGCTTGCGCACGAAGTTCATCTCCAGAGGCTCATCAGCCTCGGCGGCCATCTTCACGCCCTGATCGATCAGCGCCATCTGGTTGATGAACAGGTCGCGGAACACGCCGCTGCAGTTCACCACCACGTCGATGCGGGGGCGACCCAGCTCTTCGAGCGAGAGCAGCTCGAGCTTGTTCACCCGGCCCAGGGAATCGGGCACCGGCTTGACGCCGATGAACCAGAGGATCTGTGCCAGGGATTCGCCGTAGGTCTTGATGTTGTCGGTGCCCCAGAGCACGCAGGCGATCGTTTCGGGCCAGGTGCCCTGCTCTTCCTTCTGGCGCTCAATCAGCTTGTCCACCACACCCTTGGCGGCGGCGATGGCGGCCTTGGTGGGGATGGCCTGGGGATCGAGGGCGTGCAGGTTTTTGCCGCTGGGCAGCACGCCGGGGTTGCGAATCGGGTCGCCGCCGGGGCCCGGCAGCACGTATTCACCATCGAGGGCGCGCAGCAGGCTCTGCATCTCCAGGTCGGCGCACACCTGTTCGAGGCAGAACTGCAGGTAGCCGAACAGCTTGTCGAGTTCGGCCTGATCCACATCCGGGAAGCCGGCGTTGCGGCAGGCGCTCAGCCAGGGGCTGGGCAGCTTGAAGCCGAACTGCTCCAGCAGGTTGAAGAACCAGGCGAAGTTGCGGCGCAGCGTCACCCGGCCATCGGTGCCGGTCACGGCCTGCACCATGGCGCCCACGGCGGTGCGGGAGGTTTCGGTGATAATGCGGTTGAGCTCCACATCGGCGAGCACACCGTTGTCGTTGCCGGCGTACACGTCGGTGATCGTGCGGCCCTTGCTTTCGGCCAGCAGCGCCGGCAGGGAGCGGAGGCCATCGTCATCGCGCTCCAGGGCGGCGATGTTCACCAGGGTGGCGATCGCTTCTTCGGCGGTGGGGGGCTTGCCGATGGTGTGCAGGCCGCAGGGCAGCAGCCGGCTCTCGATCTCCATCAGCTGGCGATACACCGCGCCGATCACGGCATCTCTGGCATCGAGATCCAACTCGGAGCCATCCACCTCGGGCAGCGCCACGTCTTTGTCGAGGTTGCACTGACGCGCCGTTTCCACCACGGCGTTCACGATCTGGATGCCCCGGGAGCTTTCGCGCAGCTGCTGGTAGGAGCCCACCAGTTCGCCCAGCTCCTTGAGGCCCTTGTAGAGACCAGCGTTCTCCGCGGGCGGGGTGAGATAGGAGATCGTTTCGGCGTAGCCGCGCCGCTTGGCGATGGTGGCTTCGGAGGGGTTGTTGGCGGCGTAGTAGTAAAGGTTGGGCAGCGCGCCGATCAGCGAGTCGGGGTAGCAGGTTTCGCTCATGCCCATCTGCTTGCCGGGCATGAATTCCAGCGAGCCGTGGGTGCCGAAGTGCAGCACTGCATCGGCGCCCCACACCTTCTCCAGGTAGGTGTAGTAGGCGGCAAAGCCGTGGTGGGGGCTGGCGCTGCGGGAATAGAGCAAGCGCATCGGATCGCCCTCGTAGCCGAAGGTGGGCTGCACGCCAACGAACACGTTGCCGAAGTGGCGACCGAAGATCAGCAGGTTGGTGCCATCGGTGTTGAGGGTGCCGGGGGGCTTGCCCCAGTTCTCCTCGAGGCGCTCGGAATAGGGGGTGAGGCGTTCGTATTCCTCCACGCTCATGCGGTGGGCGATCGCCAGCTCTGGTGAACCCTCCAGGGCTTCGGGATCCTTGAGCACCGCTTCCATCAGTGCCTTGGGGGTGGCGGGCAGATCCTTCACCTCGTAGCCCTTGGCCCGCATCTCCTCGAGCACGCGGTAGATCGAGCCGAACACATCGAGGTAGGCGGCGGTGCCCACGTTGCCCTTGTCGGGCGGGAAGCTGAACACGGTGATCGCCAGCTTCTTCTCGGCCCGGGGCTTGATCCGCAGCGAGGCCCAGCGAATGGCGCGCTCGGCAATAGCATCCACCCGGTCTTGCAGGGTGTGAGCTTTGCCGGTGGCATCGTCGCGGCCGCTGAGCACGATCGGCTCAATGGCGCCATCGAGCTCGGGGATGGCGATCTGCAAGGCCACCTGCACCGGGTGCAGCCCCAGATCGCTCTCCTCCCATTCCTGGGTGGTTTGGAACACCAGGGGCAGCGCCACCATGTAGGGGCGATTGAGCTTCTTCAGCACCTCGATCGCCTTGGGGTGGTCCTGGCGGGCCGGGCCACCCACCAGGGCAAAACCGGTCAGCGACACCACGCCATCCACCAACGGCATGTCGGGGTTGATCGGGTCGTAGAAAAAGGCGTTCACCGGTTTGGTGAAGTCGAGCCCACCGCAGAACACCGGGATCACGGTGGCGCCGCGGTATTCCATTTCCTGGATCACCGCCACGTAGTGGGCTTCATCGCCGGTGACGATGTGGCTGCGCTGCAGCACCAGGCCAATCACCGGGCCCTTGCGTGCCTTGTCCGAAACGTCTTTGCGGCTGGCGTTCCAGTTGAGGTATTCCTTGAGGTCCTCGAACATCGAGGGGGCCAGGGGGTGCCAGATGCCCAGATCGGGGAATACAACTGGGTCGGCAACTTCAAGTTCGGGCCGCCCGGCACTGTCATCACCCTTCGTGCGGGGGAAGACGTATTTATCCGCCAGCATTAGCAGGAAGTTCCGGAGGTTGTCCGGAGTGCCGCCCAGCCAATACTGGAAGCTGAGCATGAAGGAGCGGGCGTCCTGCGCCTTCTCCACCGGCAGATATTTGAGAACGGTGGGCAGCGTGTTGAGCAGCTTCAACATCGCGTCCTGGAAACCAGCGCCGCCGGCCTCCTTCCGCTTCTTCATGAACCCGGCAATGGCGCTCTTGCTCTGGCCGAGCTGGGCCATGGAAAAGGTGCCGAGCTTGTTGAGGCGCATCACCTCCGGCATGGAGGGGAACACCACGGCCGCCTTGAGCCGATCGCGGTGGGGCGCTACGGCCTCCACCACCTTCTGGGCCAGATCCTCGATGAAGATCAGCGAGCCGATGAACACATCGGCCTCGGCCACATCGGCGCAGAAGTCGGCGTAGTTGGTGGGGTCGCGCAGTTCCTCGATCAGATAGCCGCACAGATCGATGGCCAGCGGCCCGTTCTGGTCGTTGAGCGAGGTGGCGGCTTGGGTGAGCGCGTTCTGATATTGCGGCTCCAGCACCACATACACGGCCTTCATCACGGCCCGGCCGTTCACCTCACCGGGGCTGACGCGGCGGGAGGCGGAGCGGACCTGCGTGAACATGCGCGCTGATTGAGCAATGTGAAGGAGCCTACGAAGGCCTGGGCACGGCTGCGAGCCCTGATCCCAAGCTGTTACAGCTGCGGGAGCAGGCCCCCATAGGCTCAGGCCGTTGCCAAAAGCCCGATGACCGCTTCCCCTGCTGCCGCCCAGCCCATCGCCGTGGTGGTGGCTGGAGCCCTGGGTCGCATGGGTGCTGAGGTGGTGAAGGCGGTGCAAGCGGCTCCCGACTGCCGCCTGGTGGGTGCGATCGACACCACCCCCGGCAAAGAAGGCGCCGATGTGGGGTTGGAATTAGGTCTCGGGGAGCTTGAGGTGGCGATCACCGCCGACTTTGAAGGCTGCCTCTGCCAGGCCAGCCAGGCGGTGCGCAACGACGGCCCCGGGGCCGGGGCGGTGTTGGTGGATTTCACCCACCCATCGGTTGTGTATGAGCACACCCGCGGCGCGATCGCCTATGGCGTGCACCCGGTGATCGGCACCACCGGCCTCAGCTCCGAGCAACTGGCGGATCTGGCCAGCTTTGCCGAGAAGGCGTCGGTGGGTGGGGCGGTGATTCCCAACTTCTCCGTGGGCATGGTGCTGCTGCAGCAGGCCGCTGCCGCCGCCGCCCGCTTCTACGACTTCGCCGAGCTCACCGAGCTCCACCACAACCGCAAGGCCGATGCCCCCAGCGGCACCTGCATCAAAACGGCCGAACTAATGGAGGAGCTCGGCAAAGCCTTTAACCCCCAGCAGGTGGAGGAGCACGAAACCCTCACGGGCTGCCGCGGGGGTGAGCGCCCCAGCGGCCTGCGCCTGCATTCGATCCGCCTGCCGGGGCTGGTGGCCCACCAGGAAGTGATGTTCGGCGCTCCGGGGGAGACCTACACCCTCCGCCACGACACCATCGATCGCGCTGCCTACATGCCGGGTGTGCTGCTCAGCGTGCGCAAGGTGCGCCAACTGGGCGGGCTGGTGTATGGCCTCGAGCGCTTGCTCTGAGGCCACGCGGCCCCGACACTGGCGCCATGTTGATTCCGCTCCGCCCCGGTGAGCTGCCACGCCTGATCCCGGCGGTGGCCACGGGCACCCAATTCAACGCCTGCAGCGGCAATCCCCAGAAGGTTCTGCAGCGCCTGTTCATTTCCGTGATCGGCGGGGTGATCAGCCTGTTGGTGAGTCAGGGCGTGGCGATGAGCAGCCAGGCCTCGCCGATCCTGCTCGTTGTGGGCTTCGTGTTCCTGCTCTACATGCTGTGGGGGCCGATCGTGGAGGCCGGCCGCAAGAACGCCACTCTGCGGCGTTATCCCGCCGCGGCGATCTTTGAAGGTGAGGTGGCCGATTACTACACCAAGGAGCTGGTGGAGGGCCGCCAGGAAACCACCGACAAGCAGGGGCGGCTGGAGCTGGTTGAGAACCGCCGCACCTGGCTCTGCCTTGAGTTGGAAGACGAGGAGGGCTACCTCGGCAGCATTCGCTTCCCCTACGACAAAAAGCACAAGCAGATCCGCCGGGGCATGGTGGTGCGCTGCTTGGTGCTGAGTGAGCGCAAGGACTTTTCCCGCATCGGCGCCCTCAGCGATGCCTGGTTGCCGCAGCTGAAGCTCTGGGTGGGCGACTACCCCTACCTGCTGCGACCGGCGTTTGAGGAGCTCTGCCTGAAGCGGCTGCGCTGAGCCATCCCTGCCGCAGGTTTACGCCCCGCAAGATTGCGCAACATTGCGTTACAGTTGACGGATCTTCAGGGATCAGGCCATGACCCAAGCCACTTCTCCCGTTATCCGCGGCGCCACCGTGACCGAGGAAGACGGCGGCCGTCTCAACGCCTTCGCCACCGAGCCCCGCATGGAAGTGGTGGAAGCTGAGAACGGCTGGGGTTTCCACGAGCGCGCCGAAAAGCTGAACGGCCGCATGGCCATGCTCGGCTTTATCGCCCTGCTCGCCACTGAGCTCGCCCTCGGCGGTGAATCCTTCACCCGCGGCCTGCTGGGCATCGGCTGATTCTCCAGCTCCAATTCTCTAACCTTGTTCAAACCGCAGCCCGGTTCGGTGCTGCGGTTTTTTGTTGCCCAGGCCCGATGCCCCGCCGTTCTCCAGCACCGTCTGCGGCTGATCTAACGGCGCGTGTGTATGGCGCCGGGCCCACCGGTGCTCTGGCCGCTCTGGCCCTGGCGCGCAGCGGCTGGCAGGTGCAGATCGTCGATCCCCTGCCGGCGGCGGCGCTGCTGGAGCGCAGCCGCGCCTATGCCCTCACCCATTCCAGCGCCGACCTGCTGCTGCAGCTCGATCTCTGGGCTGCCCTGGCACCGGCCTGCGCGCCGTTCCGGCGGCTCGAGCTCTGCGATCGCTCGCTGGCGCAGCAGGTGAGCTTTGAGGCGGTCGACTTGCCGGGGCGCCATGGCCGGGCCGATGCGGCTGCCGTGGGCTGGATCCTCGAGCACCGCCCCTTGATGGAGCAGCTGCTCGCAGCCCTGCAGCAGCATCCAGCCATCGCCCTGCAGCTGGGCGTGCCACCGGCCTCGTTCCCCACCGATGCCGTGGCGCTCGAGGTGGCTGCCGATGGCCACGGCTCACCGCGCCGCCAGGCCGCCCGCATCCGCCAGTGGCGGCGGCCCTACCGGCAGGGCTGCCTCACCGTGCAGGTGGGGTTGCGGGGTTCGGCATCGGACCAGGCCTGGGAGCTGTTCCGCGCCGAGGGGCCCTTCGCCGTGCTGCCCTTGGGGGGTGAGGCCTTCCAGCTGGTGTGGAGCGCCCCGCTGCATAAACTGCAGCAGCTGGTGCGCTTGGAGCCGGCGCGGTTCCTCGATGCCCTCAGCGCAGCGCTGCCCGAGTGGCTGCAGGCGGAGGTGCTGCTGGATCAACCGCGGGCGTTTCCCGTGGCGCTGGAGTTGGCCTGGCCGCTGCGGCGCGGAGGGCTGCTGCTGGTGGGTGAGGCCGCCCATCGCTCCCATCCGGTGGGCGGCCAGGGCCTGAATCTCTGCTGGCGCGATGTGGCGGCCCTGCAGCACTGGGCCGCCCGGGTGGCGGCGGGGCGGCTGGCGGCCCGGCACCTGCCGGCGCGCTATGCCCGCAGCCGCTGGCTCGACATCGCCCTGGTGCTCCTGGCCACCGATGCCTTGGTGTGGCTGTTTTCCAATCGCCAACCGCTGCTGCTGCCGTTGCGGCGGCTGGCGCTGCTGCTGCTGGCCCGTTTCCGCAGCCTGCGGCGCCTCAGCCTCAGTGCGATGACGGATGGTCCTTGCCGCCACCGCTGGCGCTGAGCAGCATGGGGCGATGGTGATCAGCACCTCCCCCCAGCCGCCACCCAGCTCCGCGCTGCTGCGCTATCTGCGCGCTGAGCTCGGCCTCAGCGACAATGCCTTGCAGCTGGGGCTGAAGCAATCGGATCTGGAGCAGGCGCCCCTGCCGGTAGTGCTCTGGCGCTTTGGCTTGATCAGCCTTGAGCAGCTGGATCAGGTGCTCAGCTGGCAAACCACCGTGGACCAGTGAAGCGCTGACTCAATAGATGATCAGCGATTCCACCGGCACCGCCTCGGGCAGCTTGGTTTTGCCGCCCAGGTCGGCCAGTTCCACGATGAAGGCGAAGCCGCAGAGCTCGCCGCCCACGCTGTTCACCAGCTCGGCGCAGGCGCCGGCGGTGCCGCCGGTGGCCAGAAGGTCGTCCACGATCAACACCCGCGGACGCTGCTCAAAGCCGTCGGGAATGATCTCGAGCCGGTCGCTGCCGTATTCGAGGGTGTAGTCAACGCCGATCACCTCCCCCGGCAGCTTGCCGGGCTTGCGCACCGGGCTGAAGCCGATGTTGCAGGCGGTGGCCAGGGCGGTGCCCACGATGAATCCCCGCGATTCGATGCCCACGATCAGATCGGGCTGCAGCCGCTCGCACACCTGAGCCATCTGGCGCATCACCTCCTGCCAAGCCGCGGGGCTGCGCATCAGCGGCGTGATGTCGCGAAACAGGATGCCCGGCTTGGGGAAATCGGGGATGTCCCGCACCAGCGCTCGCAGGTCAACAGCGGTCATGGTCGACGGATCGGCGGCGCTGCTGGCAGTATCGCAGCCATGGCCGACGCTCTTGTGCACCCCCAGCGCCCCCTGCCCCGCAGGGGCCTCGAACGGCTTGATCTGTTGTTGCTGTGCGCCGAAGCCCTCGATCTCAACGGCGGTGAGGCGATGGTGTGGCTGAGTGAGGAGATGGGCCTCACCGATCTCTTCCCCAACCGGGTGGAGCTGTGGAAGCGCCGCTGCAGCAACCCCCTGCGCCGCACCACCCGCCGCGACCTGCCCACGGAAGCCGAGGCCGATGGCCTGATCCGCATCCTCAATGCCTTGGCCGATCGGCTCTACCCGATGCTGCGCAGCTTGCTCTCCTCAGCTGAGTCGCCGCAGATGAGCGAGCAGCGCTGGTCGCTGTTCCAAAGCCGCCTGCAGGAGCTGCTCAAGGAGCGGTTCAACCAGCGCCGCGGCGGCGTGCAGCGCCTGCTCGATCCCGAGGCCGCTCCCCAGCTCTGCCGCGAGCTGATTCAAACCATGGCCCTCAGCGCCGGCCAGGGCGGCTTCGCCAGGCTCAAGGCCAGCCTGATGGACGCAGCGGCTTGACCCGCAGCCCGCACACACCCCTGCGATGAAACTTTCCAGCCGCTACGAACAAACCAGCTGCCGGCTTGTGATTGAAGGTCTGCCCGATCTCTCCGCCGGTCAGACCAGCCAAACCATCGGCATCCTCACGGGCTTCACCTTGGCCTTGGCTGGCAAAACCGAGATGGAGGGCAAGCGCGAGCACCTGCAGGCGCTGATGCAGGCCGTGATTCCCTACGCCCGCCAGCTGCTCAGCGGTCTGGCCCGGCCGTGCGGTGCCGACGATCAACCCGTGGCGATCCGCCCCCTGGCCCAGGGCCATCAACTGGAGCTGCGCAGCAGCCAGCCCGACACACCGCCTCTGGCGCTGCAGCTCGATGATGCTGAATTGGCCGATCTGGTGCGCTGCCTGGATCGGGTGCAGCTCGATCCCAACCTGGCGGTGCCATTGGAGGTGCCGGCCCCGCAGCCGCTGCGTCGTTCAGAGCTGCGCCATCGTTTGCCCCTCACCCGGCGCCTGGCGGCACCCGTGGCCGGTGTGGCCGCTCTGCTGGTGAGTGCTGCTCTGGTGGCGTTGCTGCCCACACCCAAACCGCAAACGGGATCCGGCGTGGCGGCCACGGCGCCGGTACGCAGCCGTTGACGTTGCCGCGAATCCCATCACACTTGCTGCATCGCGATGAGCGTCTTGAGCTGGTCTGAGTTGCGCCGCCGTGTCACCCGTCTGGGCACCTGCCTGGATGTGGTGGTGCGCAGCGACCCAGAGGTGTGCGGCCTCAGCGGCGATCACTTTCACCTCTCCCTGCATCACGGCGGCCAGGGTGATTGCAGCGTCGGCGATCTCAGCCTGGTCGACTGTCCCAACGAGCTGGTGCTGGTGGAGTTTGAGCGCTGGATGCGAGGGGCCGGTTACAGCCTCGAGCCATGAGTCGCCGCCGCGGTCTGCGGGTGGTGGGCGGCAGCCCTAAGGCCAGTGCTGCGGCTGCTCGCACCGTGTTTCGCCAACGCCGCCGCCCGCCCCGCTCCCGCCTGATCCTCGAGGCCGTGCTGCTGATGGCAGCGGGCGTGGGCGTGCTGGTGCTGTTGCTGCAGCTGCCGGAGCTGATCGACCTCGACAGTCTGTTGTTGATCAGCACGGCGATCGGACATCTGATTGGCGGTTTATCGCAGCTGTTGCTCGGTGTGCTGCAACTGCTGGCGGTGCTGCTGCTGGTAGCCCTTGCGCTACTGGCGCTGCTGTTGCTGGTGGCGGGCCTGGTGCGCTTTGTGCGGGCGGTTCTCGCCAAGGCCCCGCCCCGTTCCGCCTCCGCTCTTCCTCGCCGCTGAGCCCCATGGGCAAGAAGCACCACAGCCACAGCCAAAGCTCTGATGACGATCGCTACAGCCCCTCCGGGTTGCTGAATGATCTCGATCCCCAACCGGGCCGTAGTCGTTTGGAGCGCAAGGTCTACGAACAGGAGCTGGCCCGGCTGCAGGTGGAGCTGGTGAAGATGCAGTACTGGGTGAAGGCCACTGGCTTTCGCCTGATCGTGTTGTTCGAGGGGCGTGATGCCGCCGGCAAGGGCGGCACGATCAAGCGCATCACTGAGCCGCTCAACCCGCGTGGCTGCCGAGTGGTGGCCTTGGGCACCCCAAGTGATCAGCAGCGCAGTCAGTGGTATTTCCAGCGCTACGTGGAGCACTTCCCCTCGGGCGGCGAGATCGTGCTGTTCGATCGCAGTTGGTATAACCGCGCCGGTGTGGAGCGGGTGATGGGGTTCTGCAGCGATGCGCAGCTGCGGGAGTTTGAACAGTCGTGCCCGGAATTCGAGCGGATGTTGGTGCGCTCCGGGATTGTGCTGCTGAAGTATTGGTTTTCCGTGAGCGACGAGGAGCAGGAGGCCCGCTTTCAGGCGCGCATCGATGATCCCGCCCGCCGCTGGAAGCTCAGCCCGATGGATCTGCAATCCCGCGATCGCTGGGTGGAGTTCTCCAAGGCCAAGGACGCGATGTTTGCCCACACCAACATCCCGGAGGCGCCCTGGTTCACGGTGGAGGCCGACGACAAACGCCGCGCCCGCCTCAACTGCATCCAGCACCTGCTCAGCAAGGTGCCTTATGAGGACATGACCCCACCGGCCCTGAAACTGCCGCCCCGCCGCAGCGGCAAAGGCTACGAACGCCCGCCGATCAACGAGCAGTTCTTCGTGCCCAACCGCTATCCCTGATGCAGCTGGCTGAACCACATGCCAGCCAGCTGCCAGCTCGACCACAGGAAGATGGCCAGAAAGATCCAGTTCAGCCAGGCCGGGCGCTTGTCGTTGTCGAAGAGCATCACCCCTGGGGTTGCGGGGCCTCAGGTTACGGCGGTTAAGGCGCTGCTCCGGCGTTGCCGCTTCAGCTCATGCAGCCCCTCGAGTTGGTTGTAAACCCCCACCAGCTGCTGGCGGATGTGCTCGGTGTGCTCGAGCTTGGCGAGGTTGAGCAGCATCGCTTCGATCTGGGCCTTGCTGTCGATCAGCACGCGGCAATCGGTGGTGCCTGGTTCGTAAGCCATCGGTCGTTCAACCGCTCCTTCAATCGCCCGGTTATCCAACGACCACCACCGCTGCGGCGGTGTGTCAAAGGATGCGGTTTAGAACTTTAAATCTTTCTGAACTGCCGCGGTCCGATCCTGGCTGAGGGAAAACGGAGAGGGTGGGATTCGAACCCACGGAAGCTTTCACTTCGCCGGTTTTCAAGACCGGAGCCATCAACCACTCGACCACCTCTCCAGCGGTCGACCCAATGGGTCTAGCGACAGTTTCTCATGACCATCAACCCCGCACCCGTCTCGTTTGAGACCCGTGGGACTGGGATTCATGGTTGGGATAGCCCGTGAACGGTAGACGTTGCCCCCATGGCTGTTCTCTCCACTAACCTGCTCGCCCTGCGCACCC
>Ga0194116_10003106_pt1 | contig 20379 bp, 13 predicted proteins | sample TA2MahsurfametaG_4_FD_148617 | JGI IMG/M metagenome (GOLD analysis project Ga0194116, IMG submission 148617) | Freshwater microbial communities from Lake Tanganyika, Tanzania - TA2015008 Mahale S9 surface | ecosystem: Environmental > Aquatic > Freshwater > Lake | place: Tanzania: Lake...
CAGATATGAGCGATTGCTCAGATCGGACTTTGGCATCTTTCTGCGCCGCGTGATGCAATGCACGTGCTACTGCACCACATTCCCCACCGTGTATCCGGACACGGCGGAGAAACTTAAGATGGGAGTTCATTACTTAGCTCCCTTTTCGATTACTTGAATGGCTTGCGCCAAAATCTCTGTCTTGCCTGGGTTTAACACTATTCGAGTGATTACCTGTCTTGGAGCCTCAAAAAGATCGCGGCCATTTGCGCTCGAGGAGAGCACAATAGCCCCATCCACCTCTGATTTTACGCGAATAATCGCAGTTAATAGGTAATTTCCATCTAGTAGACGCTGGGTGTCAAAGTAGGCCAGCTTGGTATTCAAAGGAACCCAAGTGCCAGCCTTGCCATAGGAGAGGGCGAAATTAAAGGTAGCACCAGTTGAATCACTGATTATCTGCTCTGAAATCAAAATATTTGCCGCACCAGTATCGGTCTTAACGATCTGGGAGACTGTTAACTCAGATTCAGTGAAAATTGGATCACGTTTTGAGGTATAAAGAGAGCCCAAGGCGCCAGCAGAATCGGTTATGGTGAAACCGGTTGGGATGCCATTCTTATCTAGGCCTGTGAAGCTAAGGACTGAGGCTTTAGCGTTGACCACAACAGCGACATCTTTAGAGCCTTCCTGCGGGCTTGTTAAAGGTGCTGGAGAGCTATTGTTTGAAGAAGGAGAGTTCTCGACAGAAGGTGCTAGCTCAGATTCTGAAATGCTCTGAACTTCATTGACGGTCTGGATTGGTAGCTCACTTGAGTTGTTAAGCGAATTGAATCCCAAGAAGCCAAAGAATAGGAGAACTAGAGATAGGGCAGCCTTGCTTGATTTCTTGGCAAGCTCTGAAGCCTTTTTATAGGTCGTTGAGAGCATATCTAGAGCAGTTAAACCACGCTCGCTATCAACAATTAGCTCGCTCATTACCCTACGTAGAGATGCTCTTGCTCTTGAGAGAGTATGTCTAACAGCAGATTCCTTAATACCCAGCTCAGCAGCGATCTCTGCAGTTGATCTTCCTTCCATCTCCCACATCACAAGAGCTGCTCGCTCTGCAGGTGAGAGCATTGCAAGTGCTTGTCTAACAATTGCAGCATCATCTGCAGCAGCGATTACATCAACGTGGTCTTTGTTATCAACCCACTTTGATTCAAGCTCTGCTGTGGAGTCATCAAGAAGTACAAGGTTTGGACGGCGACCTTCGATACGGAAGATATCGATGCAGAGGTTTTCGATTGTCCTGTGCATGTAGCCAAGTGCGTGATCTTTCGACTCAAGCTCAGGGGCGGCGAGCATGACCTTGATCAGGGCATCTTGAATTACTTCTTCAGCCTTTGCGCTGTCTTTAAGGATTCGAGAGGCATGGGCGATTAGCTCACTACGGTGCTCTGTGTAGAAAGCACCAAGCTCCGCCACAGTCCAGACTTTCAGACCTGCGGAGACAGATTTCTTACGTAGCGACACTTAAAGAGCCCCTTATTTCTATACCGGTTTGTGTTACAGAGTCGACCGTCGCCGCCTCTACCCGCTACTACGAATTGGGCGCTGATTTGTCGCGGAGATACGACAATTCGGACAAATCAACTAGTAGGATGGCCCCAAGGTTACAATGCCCAGGCCTGAACTGGCGGTCGGGTCGGGGAAAGGAACCCTGCGCGCTAAGGGTAAGGCAGTGGTGGCGAGAAAACCCTCAACGACACATGGAGAGTTTCTGAGAGGTTGCCCCGCCTTTGGCGTGGACATGACCAAGAACTCAATGGGCTGTGAGTGGTGCATGATTGCTTCGCTTTTGGGGCTTAACTTTTGGCTGACTTGGTGGGCCCTGTCGGGATCGAACCGACGACCCACGGATTAAAAGTCCGTTGCTCTACCGACTGAGCTAAAGGCCCCACTCAGCGGGAGAAACCCGCATGCACAGGGTAGCACCTTGATCAGTCAACCTAGAAATGGCCACTTTCCCTGATTATTTCTTCACCTTGTAGCCCACAGGGCACTTCGGATTCGTGCTAGTCACCTTCTTAATCAACTTTCCCTTGATACATGTGATTGTCTTCTTCTTCGCTTCTGCTTCTACCTTTGCTCTCACCGCTGAGAAGGCAAAATTGATCGGAAGTGATGAAAACGAGAGCAGAGGAACGAGGCTTGTGGCACAAACTGAAAATCTTTTCATGCTAAGCACCATCAGACTTTAGCAACGAAACCCTCTGAAACTAAGGCTATTTCCCCGTGCTATTTCGGACCACAAGATCGAGCGGAAGAGTGATTGTTTTTAACTTCTCACCATGGGGCAACATCAGCTGCGCAGCTACTTTTCGACCTAGTTCGAAACTTGGTTGAGAGATTGTTGATAGAGACGGTTCGGTCTCTCGCGATTGCTCAGTCCCATCAAAACCAATCACTTTGCATTGACTAGGAACCTTAATTCCTCTTTCTTTCAAGACTTCAAGAACTTCAATAGCCATAATGTCATTGCTTGCGAAGATGCCATCAAAATTCCCATTGCTGCGCAAATATCGTTCCAGCGACGCGCGAGCGCTGGTACGCGAATAATCACCTTTCAGTACGCGAGTTGAATCAAATTTGATTTCTGCTTCTGCGAGCGCTTCCTTATAACCGGCCAAGCGTTCGCGACCAGACTCAACGGTCAGATCACCAGTGACAGTAAGAATCTTCCGACAGCCGCGATCAATCAGATGAGAAGTGGCAATCTTTCCTCCCACTTGATTGTCGGCACCGACATAAGTAAAACGAGTGGAATCACCCTGGCGTCCACCGAAGACGACTCGCATATTGTCAGGAATGTACTTTTCTAGAGTTTTAATATCTTCATGCCAACCAAAGAATGCGACCGCGTCATAGTTACCGCGAATCAAGCTATCTACTAAGTCCCTGTGGCTCTTGCCTTTGGAATGGAAAATCAGAACGGGATGTTGTTGTTCCGATGCAGCTTGAGTAACAAAGCCGTTGACAACTGCTAACCAAAAAGGATTACTGAAGAATTCTTCTATCGATTCTTGAAGTACGAAGGCGAGCGCGCCAGATCCGCCGGCAAGTTTGCGGGCATGTGGATTTGGTCGATAATTCAACTTCTCGATAGCGTTGAGAACTTTTTTCTCTGTTTCGCGAGAAACTGTTGCTGTCTTATTAAGTACTCTCGAGATCGTAGCTTTGCTTACTCCTGCTGCAGCAGCTACATCATCGATTGTCGCGCTCATGGCTTAAGGATATGGAGATTAAAAGGAAAAAGTGGCCAGCGGAATTCGCATCCGCCAGCCACTTATCACCTTAACTCAAGGCGTCCTTACTTCTTGGTGTAACCCGTTGGGCACTTCGGGTTAAGACCAGTCACGGACCTAGTGTATTTGCCCTTGACGCAAGTAATTGTTGACTTGACTGGTGCGTAAATATCGAAAGTGACGATATCGATATCAACATCTTTGTCACCAAGACCAGCCATTACTGGCTTCATCGTTCCGTAGAGACGGGTCGCAGGTAGTGCCGAGTTCGGTTTTGCAGGTTGAACTTCGGCACCAGAAGTATTGCTATTTGTGACTCGGAAAATTACTTCTCCGGCGGCATTAGTTGTTCCCGTTAGTTGACCTCCAGGATTACCTTCATTGCTTGGACCAATCGTTAATCTACTTGAGGTCCAACTTGCCTTGGAACCGCTCCATGGTGCATTGACTTGAAGTGTGACTTTCGCCTTTGCCATCGGAGTGACGCCATCCTTTGTGACTTTATATTTCAAAGTCAAAGCCGTTCCAACCGGAATATATGTGTACCAAGCTTTTACTTTCGCTGAGTACCACTGGGCGATATCTCCGGTGGTATCAACGCTGTTTTCGGCGGTGAAAGTAGGAGAGATAAGACGAATGGAAGGCAGCGTCGTAGGTTTTGGAGTCGGAGTTGGAGTTACATTGTTTTCAGCTCCGGCTTTCGTGATATCAAAAGTAATCAGATCAATTGCTTGCTGCATATCATTCAAACCATCGATGACAGCTTTCATGTTTCCATACAAACGACCGCTGGTGAGACGAGCTTGAGTTTCTGAAGTTGGAATGGCTTCAGCTTTCGCCGCATCATCATTGTTCTTGATTATGAAAGTAATTTTTCCTTGTGAATCTGTCTTACCGGTTACCACAAGTCCAGCGTTACCATCTTGGCTTGGTCCAACATTTGTTCCGTTGACTACCCACTTAGCTTGTGAACCGCTCCATGGCGCGTTTACGTAGAAGGTAATTGGCTTATCCGCCCACGGCGTTTTCCCATTTGAGGTTACTTGGTAGGTAATCGTTATGGTTGAACCTACGCCGACATACTTAAAGTAGCTACGTCCGCCAGCCGCATAGTATTGTCCGAGACCATCGGCCGCGAATGTTTCATTCGCTGCGTTAAAGGTCGGTGTTACTACACGCACCGTTGGTAGGTCAGCTGCGGTTGCTGCTTTAAGACCAACGACGTTGCCCAAGGCGAGAATGAGCGCAAGGAAAATGCCGACATCTCTCCTCCAGTACTTTCTTGATGTGATCATGCCCTTATTTTCCTTTCTCATTGTCAGCCTTGGAATACTTTTCCAACGCCGTTAATAGAGTAAAACCGGATGTAATCGACTTTTAATTCTGCGTTCATCAATTCAGGGTCGATGAATTCGCCCGCATATGTACCGCCCATTGCCAGATTTAAGATTAAGAAGAATTTTTGATTGAAGACCCAACGACCATTGAGATCTTTGCTCGAATAAGTGCCGTGCGGACGATCGTCAACGAAGAAAGTTATTGAGTTCTTTTTCCACTCAATTGCAAAAGTGTGATACGTGTCAGCAAGCGTTCCATAGTGGAGATACGCGCTACCTAATCCACTCCCAGGTGGAGTATCGGGACCGTGCAACGCAGAGGTAGAACGATCGGTGTAATCACCGCGGTATTCCATGATGTCAACTTCGCCGCACTCTGGCCATGGCACTCCATCGAGAAGATCACCGCCTAACATCCAAAACGCTGGCCATGTTCCAGTGCCTGCCGGTAATTTAATTCGCGCTTCAATTCGACCATACATGAAACTGACTTTGCGAGCAGTTTTGATTCGAGCACTGGTGAATTGACATTCGGAACAACGATTTAGAATTTCTGTCGTACCCGTTTCGTCACTCAACTGCTCACCATAAATATTCGAGATTCGTCGAGCGGTAATCACGAGTTGACCTGAGCCATTCATGGAAATGTTGGAAGACTTATTCGTGTAGAACTGCCGTTCCGAATTTCCCCATCCACCGCCGCCGATCTCGTTACTCCAAACTTTCTTATCGGGTAACGAACCTTTCTTTCCATTGAATTCTTGTGACCATAAGAGTTTGAGACTCTTTTTTGTCGCGGCGTTGGTTGGCGCTGTTGTTAAACCTAATGTCAGAAATGTGGCTAGTCCGCAGGCAAGAGGAACCATGAAGCGTCGCATCATCGATTCTCCTCCTGCCTTTCTCGAAACTTCCGTCTGGTGCCTACTAGCGAGAAACCCTTAAATAGAGTACCTTGAAACCGCTTTCATGGATAGCGAGGCTCGACCATCCCCTCTCGAGTCAGCCGCCTTCCTGACGAACTTCCAAGAGAGGGCTTTCGATGTTACGCACCACTTCAACCGGTTTGAACCGGAAAAATAGCAAGTCTCTGATTGGCATCAGCGCCGCACTAATCCTGATTGTCAGTTCATTCGTACAACCAGCGCGAGCCGCAGATCCGATCACTCTGACGATTTGGACTTTTGGTGAAGTGATCCAGCCTGGCCTGCAACGTGAATATCAGAAGTTGCACCCAGAAGTGAAAATTATTCCAATCAAGAATGATGTTGATCCGCTTCATCAGAAGACTGTTCTCTCATGCCAGACCGGAGGTCCAGCAGACATCATCGCTTTCGAAGTTCCCTATTCCGGATATTGGCGCACTGGAAATCGTCCCAATTGCTTCCAAGACTTACGTCAGATGAAAACTTCTGACACAAATGCCGCAGCGGGCATCGCAGCTGGCTTAAGCGCGACTGATATTAAGAAGAACTATTTGCCGTGGCGCTGGGAACAAGGTGTTGCCTTTAACGACAGCGTGATCGGAATCCCAACTGATGTTGGCGGACTTCAAGTTGCATATCGAGTCGATCTCTTCAAGAAAGCTGGACTACCAACCGATCGCACACAAGTCAGCAAGTTGTGGCCCACATGGGAGAAGTTCATCGCAGTGGGTAAGAAATACGTTGCAAAGTTAAGTGCAGCAGAGAAGAAATCAGGCAAAGGCTTTATTGATGATGCCGGATCTATCTATTCAGCGGTTATGAACCAGGGAACTGCAAAGTACTACCAGGCTGATGGAACAGATGCTGGAAAATTGGTTTACAAAACAAATCCTCAGATCAAGAAAGCTTGGAACACAACAGTCTCAGCTTTGAATGCTGGAATCGGTGCAAGGCTTGGCCAATTCACCTCCGATTGGAATATCGGTATGAATAAAGGCGCCATGGCCACCATCTTGTCTCCAGCGTGGATGCTTGATTACATCAAGAAGCAAGCTCCAGAGACCCGCGGAAAATGGGATATCGCTAACCTGCCTGGAGGCGGAGGAAATAAAGGCGGGACCGAATTGGGCATTCCGTCGTATTCTAAAAATAAGCAGGCTGCTTTCGATTTCCTCACTTGGTATCTCGCTCCTGAACAACAACTAAAAGTCTTCAAGACTTATGGACTATTTCCGTCCACTTCAGTTCTATACAACGATCCTGAATTGCTCAACTACAAAGATGAATTCTTTAACAATGCTCCGGTAGGACAGATTTACACCCAAGGCGTTTTGAAGTTGAAGCCAATCTTCGAAGGAGAACTTGAAAGAAAGATTGACACACTCTTTGGTGCCGGGCTTGGAAGAGTCGCTTCTAAGAAAATGACGCCGGAAAAATCGTATGCTCTGGTGATCTCGGACGTCGATAAGCTCTTCAAAAACTAATTAATTCTGATGGCGCGGCAGAAGTCGTTGACTCCGTGGAAGCGTTCTAAGCGAACGACTTTCACGGGAGTTCCATCGATGAATGGCAGATGGGGTTACCCAGCGATTGCGCCTTTTTTCGTCATATTTCTCATATTCGGAGTTGCTCCCGTCGTCTATTCCGTTTACATCTCTTTCTATAAGTGGGATCCGCTCGGAGTTTCAGAATTCAATGGCATAAATAATTTCACTTTTCTTCTTCAGGATAGTGACTTCTGGATTGCGCTTCGCAATACCTTCAGTATCTGGGCTCTCTCAACTTTTCCCCAACTTGCCATGGCGCTTGGTTTCGCTTGGATACTTCGAAATCGACGCCTCAAAGGAAAGTCTTTCTGGCGCACGATACTTCTCGTTCCGAATATCACTTCGGTCATCGCGATTACTATTGTCTTTCAACAACTATTCGGTCGCGACTACGGAATCATCAACAGCTTGATTCAGTTAATCCCCGGGGTCGAAAGAATCGACTTCGTCGAAGGCACGTTGTCCAGTCACATTCAGATCGCAACCATGATTACCTGGCGCTGGCTGGGATATAACACACTCATTTTTCTCGCCTCTATGTTGGCCATTCCTGATGAGTTATATGAATCTGCATCGGTAGATGGCGCTTCTCGATGGCAACAATTTGTTTTTGTGACTCTGCCCCAGTTAAAGAACACGATAACTTTCGTCTTAATCGTCGGCACCATTGGTGGACTCCAGGTATTTGCCGAGCCCCAGCAGCTTGGCGCCGATGGTGGTTCCACCAAGCAATTCTTGACGCTTACGCTCTTTCTTTACAATCAAGCATTTCTCAACAATAAGTATGGTTATGCCGCGGCTGTCGGTATTGCAATCACCATCATCGTTCTGATCATCTCAACCATCAATTTCTTTATCACTCGCCGAATTGCAAGTGAGTCTTCATCATGAGATTGAAGAAAAGGACAAAAGTTCCGAGATGGCAACGTACATCTTTCCTCAATTATCTAATGTTGTCGCTCATAACTTTCTTATCGGTCTTCCCTTTCTATTGGATGTTTGTCGTTTCCTCAAATACTGATGCTGAAATCTCCAAGAGTCCTCCTTCCTTAGTGCCCGGACCGCGATTCATGGAGGTCGTCCATAAAGTTCTCACCGCAGAAGGTGTGTATTTCACTCAAGCGCTTATCAACACTTTTCTGGTAGGAATTTCAATTGCCATCGCCCAAGTGATTTTCTCCGCTATCGCCGGATTTGCCTTCGCGAAGTTGGATTTTCGAGGCCGTAAGTTCTCGATTCTCTTCATCATCGCAACGATGATGTTGCCTAGCCAACTCGGTGTAGTGCCCCTTTTCATCATGGTCAACAAACTGCATCTTGTAAATACCCTCAATGCACTGATTGTTCCGGCGCTTGTTACGGCCTTTGGTGTCTTTTGGATGCGACAGATTATCGATGCTCAGATTCCTAATGAACTTCTTGAGGCCGCCAGCATCGATGGCGCATCTGTGCCACGCGTCTTTTGGAGCATAGTTCTGCCAAGCATCAGAGCCAGCGCATTTGTGCTTGGTCTCTTCGCATTCCTTGCAGCTTGGAACGACTATCTGTGGCCAACGATTGTCTTGCAATCTCCAGAAAAATTCACTTTGCAAGTTGCATTGACTCAACTCAAACCTCTATATGGACTGGATTATGCCCTGCAAATGGGCGGCGCATTTCTCGCCACCGCTCCACTTCTGATTCTTTTCATATTTGTAGGCAAACGTCTCGTGAGCGGAGTAATGGACGGCGCAGTCAAAGGTTAATTAATACATGCAAGCAAAACATCAACGAACGAATGAAAGGTAATCTGATGATCAAGAAAAAGAATCGCGCTCTCGCGATTTTCATGGCGGTACTCCTCGTCGCCATCACGAGCAGTAATGGCTCCTTAGCGGCGCTGGGTGGACCACGAGATTCGGTCATCACCTTGCAATCACCGCTGTTAGATGCATCGAATACTTGGGATGCAAAAGGTAACCAACAGATGGCAGATAGCTGGGTTGCAAAAGGGTGGTTCGGTACTGGCTTGGTCTATCAAGTATCATTTGCGCCAGTAGGTTCCATCATTAACCTCACCTACAACATCAAAGGTAAGGATGGAAAGCCACTTGCTTTCACCAAAGTAAATCTTCGAATCAATAAAGGTTACAGCGAGTCGGGCGCAATCGTTGAAGTCGACGGCGTAAAGACTAATGGCCAAGATCGACCACCTTTTGATCAAGCAAATGTAATTCACGTTACTGATGCATTTGGCAATGTCACCTTTGCGCTGAAGAATCTCGACTTGGAATCTTCGGCAGAACCAGAACCAGAGAACTACACATCTAAGCCGATATTTAGCGAAGATAAGCTCGATCGTCTTCACGCTCAGATGCTGCCTGAGGTCAATGGCGAACAAGGTGATCACTCGGTAATTACTGAATTCCATTACTACAAGCCCAAAACACCAATCAATATCACGGCAAACAAGCCGACCATCAAACTAGTAACGCCCGCATTGAATGATTCCAACTCAATATTGGATTCAGGTCGTTCACTTCGCCAGGTTTATGCACCGTGGGGAAGCGACGTTGTGGTGGTCTACAAAGTTACTGGCGATGATGGTCGAGCGCTCCCGAATCAAGTGCTGACTCTTAAAGCCGATCGTGGAAAGACGACTATGCAGGCAACCTCGGATGCTTTTGGTTATGCCGCGTTCACAGTGAAGAGCGCGCGAGGCGCACCCATCGCTTCCCCAAAATCGCCGATACCCGCCGTACCTTCAATGAGCACTGCTTTCTCTACTCTCATTCCCCAAATTGCCGGTGTAACTCCCGCACTCGTTGAAGGAGTGGAGATTCATTATCATCGAAGCGTTTCTACATCAGTCGAAAAAACTGGAAAGACTTCAACTCTCTCCATTTCGGTAACTGGTGCAGTAGGCAAGAGCGTTGGTGTCGATGTCACGGGACTCAAGAGCAGCAAAGTGAAGATCAACTCTGCTGTTCAAGTAATTCCACTCAAAGTGACGACTGGAACCAAAACCGTCACAGTTACGATTGATGGAAAGAAATACACTTCTAAGGTCGTAGTCAAGTAATGAATAAACCGATTCGAATTCTTGTCGCCGTCACATTTCTAGCGCTGCATTTGAGTTCGATCGGCGGAATTGCTCAGGCCAGTGAAGTCGTGGCACCACCGCGCATCACTTACCAAGACTCCACTGGCCTGAAACTTCAAGCAACAAAAGCGATCTGGTCTTCGCCTTTGAAGACAACGATCCAATGGTTCGTAAACGGCAAGGCAATTTCAGGCGCAAACAAGCTGACTTTTAAACCTTCGAGTAAACAAAGAAATCAGAGTATCTCCGTCAAAGAAACCGTTACTGGAAATCCGAAATTATCAACTTCTTCGATAATTGCAAAAATTGGTCAAGTAATTGTCAACAAAGCGCCAGCAATAAACTTCAAAGATGCCGATCAAAAGGCGCTCATAGCAACCCTTGGAATTCCATCGCCCAGTAATGCAAAAGTAACCATTCAATGGTTTAGAGGCCCGATAGAGATCAGTGAAGCCAAAGCAAAGGAGTATTTGCTTACTACATCTGATCAAGGTACTCGACTCTCATTAAGCGCCATATATTCAGCAAAAGGATTTTCTTCCTTGACTTCAAATTCCAACATCATCGAAATTCCAGTGATGAAACGAGAGTACATAAAGATCTGGGAAGAAAGTTTTGACCTCAAAGCTGGTGCGCTCCCAGATCCAACAATCTGGAGCGCTGACATCGGTGATGGAACAAATAATGCTGCTGGCGGAGGTTGGGGAAATCGTGAACGTCAGTATTACATTGCCTCACAAGCAAAATTCTCCGGTAATGGAGACCTTGTCATTGAGGCTAATAGAAACGGAGCGTCTCAATACAACTGCTATTACCGAGGACCATGCGAATGGATCAGCGCAAAATATCTCACAAAAGGAAAATTAGAATTTAAGTATGGCCGTATCGAAGCCCGCATCAAGGGCCCTGCAGGGCTTGGCACGTGGGGCGCTTTCTGGATGCTCGGTGCAGATATTGATGAACGTCGTTGGCCATGGTGTGGCGAAATTGATGTCACAGAACTAGTTGGAAAAGACCCTAATCGTTCTTACGGTTATCTACATGGATTGCTCTCGGGAGGAGCGGGTGGTCGTGGCACCACCGTTGATATGCCCCAAGGGTTCGCCGATGATTTTCACGTATATTCCATTGATTGGCTTCCAGATCAAATTAATTGGTACGTAGATGGCGTTCTCTTTGGTTCCCAAACAAAGATCGATAAAGATTGGGTTTTTGACCACCCGTTTTATCTCATTATGAACCTTGCTATGGGGGGAAATCTTGGGGGTCCGATAGATCCAAACCTAAATCAAGCCACTATGACTTTTGATTGGATCCGATTCTCTACCATTAATGGTGTTGGCGAGATTTTCCGCCGTTAATAAATCTTCACCGACCCAATTCCATCTATGGAATAGTGCTTTATCGACGCTACCTCTAAGGTCGCGATCGAAAGTTTTGGATCGACAGGACCGGCAAATCCCCCTCCGATAGCAAGATTAATCAGCAAGAAGAATTCTTTATTAAAGGGCCAACCAAGGCCGCGTTCTTGAAGTGCCAAGCGATCTGCACGATGATATGAGAGTCCGTCAAAAAACCATTCGATTGAGTCTTCACGCCAATCGATAGCATAGGTATGAAAATCGGCAGAGAGTTCTTGCGGCGAATCTATGATTGTCGTAATTCCATTCTCGGCGAAGTAGTTAGGACCGTGAATAGTTCCTTGCACTCGCGTCGGATTTGCTCCCGTATTCTCCAAAATATCAATCTCGCCGCACTCGGGCCACAAAGTTCCGTGGTGAATTGACGAACCTAACATCCATAACGCCGGCCATGTTCCTATACCTTGCGGCATTTTGGCACTTATTTCGATAAGCCCGAAAGTAAAGCCAACTCTTCCGGAAGTGTGGATACGAGTGCTCGTCCATTCTGCAAGTCCGTAGTAACAATGAAGATTCTGTGAAAGTGCGTGTTCACCATCGATTCTTTTCGCATTGATCTTCAGAGAATTTGTAATAGAGTAATTTGAGTCGGTGTAGTACTCGAGTTCGTTATTTCCCCAACCGATGAGTCCATGAATAGAGCCATCGCCGATGTCAAAGTTCCAACGTCTGGAATCCAAGGAATCAGCACGATATTGAGTGAAATCTTCAGACCATAAGAGCTCTCGATTCGATAGTAACGAGATGATGCGCTCCTTTGGTAAGGCCAACCGTGCGATAGGCTACCTACTATGAAACCGCTTTCACAAGCACTGGATGAGCGTGAAATCGCTCCTGAAACGGCGCGTATTGAAGCTTTCCCGGAAAGTTTCTTGTGGGGTGTTGCAACCGCAAGTTATCAAGTCGAAGGTGCCTTTGATCACGATGGACGCGGAGAGAGTATCTGGGACCGTTTTTCAAAAACACCCGGAAAAGTCGTCAATGGCGATAATGGAGATATCGCTTGTGACCACTACAACCGCTTCGATGAAGATATTCTCCTAATGAAAACTCTTGGAGTGAAGGCTTATCGCTTCTCCATTTCATGGACCCGATTATTTCCGAACGGCGACACAAACCGCGAAGAACGCGGATTCGATTTCTATAACCGGCTCATTGATGCACTTATATCGGCTGGAATCGAGCCGGTTGTGACTTTGTATCACTGGGATCTTCCACAGAAACTAGAAGATATTGGCGGTTGGGCGAATCGCGAAATTATCTATTCCTTTGAACTCTACGCAAAAGCATGCGCCGAATCATTTGGTGATCGAGTAAAGAGATGGATTACCTTGAATGAGCCATGGTGCACCGCTTGGCTCGGATACTCAAACGGAGTACATGCTCCAGGTAAGAAAGATTTCGCTCTTGCAATTGCTGCAAGTCACCACACTGCGTTAGCACACGCATTCGCATGCCGCGCCATCAAGTCAGTACGGCCCGATGCTCAAGTTGGTATCACAGTGAATATGAACAATATCCGTAATGAATCTCCAGAGAATCAAGAAGTCAATGATTTTGTCGAGTTGAACGATGCCAATCTCAATCGTTGGTGGATTGATGCTTTTACCACGGGAAGTTATCCAAAAAAACTACTCGACACCTACGGTGCTCTAGGAGAAGGAATATTCCAAATCGGCGACAACGAACTTCTCAAGGTAGAGAACGATTTTCTTGGTGTTAATTACTATTGTGATGGATTTGCTCGTGCGCCACGCCCGGAAGATCGTCCGGCGATTGAAGGCGGTTTCATGCCTTTCCCTCAACGTGTCGACACTTTTGCGCCCTCACATCTCACATCTGACCTTACCGATATGGGTTGGGTCGTAACGCCTCACGGACTTGGGGATTTGGTGCGACGTATCCATCAAGATTGGCCCAATATCAAGGAAATCTTCATCACTGAAAATGGCGCTGCCTATCCTGATGTTCTTGAAGATGGCGTGGTCAACGATGTACAACGAAGTAAATATCTTCAATCTCATCTTGCTTCACTACAAGCAGCAGTATCAGAAGGAGTGCCAGTTAAAGGCTACTTTGCTTGGTCGCTACTCGATAATTTCGAATGGGCCGAAGGTTACGCAAAGCGATTTGGACTGATCTACGTCGATTTCAATTCCCAGAAGCGCATCATGAAGCTCAGTGGCAAAACTTATAGTGAGATTGTTTCGAGTCGTTCAGCTTTCTAATTCGAAATAAATCTAGTTAGTTAGTGGATATTTTCTTGCTGCCTACAGGACACTTGCCGGATTTCGGCAGCGCAGTTGCGCTCGTACCTTTAACGCAGATAAAGGCTGGTATGAGTTTGGTGACTGCTTTGATTTCGAGATCGAAATCTTCAACATTTTCAAGAGCCGAGATAATCTCGGCTAAATCGTCGGAAAGACCTGAGGCAAGTGCACCGGAGGTGGCTGATTTTAGATTGGTGCGGTACGAAGCAAAATTCTCACGACTCTGAGTTACCACGGTCGCACTTTCTTTTGCTGAGAGGTACTGCGGCTTTGAGGTGATCGTGCTTCGAAACTTTGCTGGCAATTTCGAAAGCCTTGTCTCTAAATCTAACCATGATCTGTAGAACTTAATCGCAGAATTCTCGTAACGTAGCTCGAGCTCGATGATGGTGTCGAAATCTTGGGCGAGGTTCGAGATTTCTTCGAAGTATTGCTGGACATCCATAATCTGGACTCGGATTTGATCGTTTTCACTTTGAATTTGAGTTAATAACTTCTTGTACTCGATATCGGATAGATCTTTGATTTCGTAATCGTCTTTCTTGTTGCCAAGCGACTTAGCAAGGACATCGAAATTATCACATCCAATTTTGATGGAAGTTCTCGACAAAGTTAACTTCTGATTCGCGTTAAAGGATCGAGCGGTAAAGATACATTCTGACGAGAGTTGTTCGATGGTCTGAATCAATCCCGCTCTGCGCCCTTGCAATGACTCGTAGTACAGAGCGATTTCCTTGCTGCGTTGGGCCTCAAGTGCGGCCTTAGCCGCGGCATCAGCTTTTTCCTTTGCAATACGTTCGGCCTCTAGTTTTGCTTTTGCCTCAGCGTCGGCCTTTGCTTTAGCGATCCGCTCTTCTTCGGCGATGGATGAAGCTATCGACCGCTTGAGTTGATCCCACTCTCGGGCTTGACTCGAAGAAACTGCGCGATGAGCGAACAAAGTGTTTGTGCTTCCGGCTGCGATAGCAAACACTTCCCGCCCTTCTAGAACTGACTGTGAGGTCACCAATGTGGGAATTTGGCGCACTTTTGTATCGCCAGTTCCTAATTGCCCTGAACTGTTTGCGCCCCAACAGAAAACTTCGCCCATCGAGATCAGGCATGCGTGATTACTTCCGATTGAGAAAGAAGAAATAGGTCTTGCTTGTAGCGATTTATCTCCCACTATCACCGGTACGTTTGCACTCGGAGTTTGTGATCCAGAAGGGATAGAGCCGTTGCTTATGCAGTAACCGCGATTCGAGGCGATCACACATATGAGATAGTTTTGATTTCCCATAAAGACATCGGTGATTTTCTTTCCCTCGAGCGCACCAATATTCGTGAGGCCAAGCGGAATGCCGCTTGTGGCTACCTTCGTATTTTTATCACCAAATGCGTACGTGGTTTGGCCCCAACAATAAAGTTCTCCTGAGGCGATCACACAAGTGGAATAAGAACTTGCCGCGATATCGGTGACGGTTTTGCCTTGCAATACGCCCGTGAGACTTACCGAGACAGGTGTTGTGCTCGACTTAGTTTTGTAGGCGTTAAAAGAATCACGATCTTCGGAGATACCGAGCTGTCCTTGGGAATTATCGCCCCAACAGAAAACTCGACTATCTGCAAGAGCGCACACATGGGAGTAACCCATCACAATTTTCTGTGCTGTCAGTCCTTTGAGGACCCCAGTCAAATCAACTGCAACAGGAATATCGGAATGTGTATTTGTCCCATTGCCGAGTTGTCCTAGGTTGTTCTGGCCCTTGCAATACACGGTGCCTAAAGAGATAAAGCATTCGTTATTACCTCTCTCAGCTCTATCTGAAATCTTTTTATCTTGCAACGTACCTAGATTTCCAACAGCGCTTGGAAAAGAAATTGGTGTTAACTCTTGCGTTACTTGAGGATTGAGAATATAAGGAATCGAATCACCTAAAAATGAATAGTTTGCGTAATTCTGGTTGTAAGACAAATCGCTAAATTCTTGGAAGTCCTGATCTCCAAGTCCAGACCCGACTGCAACCGGAATATTGCTTATCTTATTTCCAGCGCGACCACCTTGAGAATAATAGTTATCGCCCCAGCAATAGACCTTTCCGCTGGCAATCGCACAGGCATAACTCCTAAATCGAGAAGCAGATAGTGAATAAACCGCGCCAGCTATCACTTCTTTACTTTGCAGCGGCTTTGGTGTGACAGAAGTAATTAAGTCTCCTGTACCAAGTAGGCCCGCACTGTTATTTCCCCAACAAAATGTCGCGCCACTTGCAAGCGCACACGAAGAGTTTACGCTGAGAGAAATACTTTGGAATTCGCGCCCAAGCAGCGCGCCCTTCATATCGATAACGGTGGGAATATTGACTGAATAGTTACTATTCAAATCCTTGGCGAACCGTCCACCTTCATTTGAGCCCCAGCAATAGATGTTCTTGTCGATGAGTGCACATGTTCCAGAAGTCGAGAGGGAGAGTTCTTGAATCTGCTTCAAATCTTTAGGGAGTCCGCTTACTGCGATTGGATATGCATTTTTCGATAGATCACCGTTTCCTAGTTCATATGAGTAGTTACTGCCCCAACAGAAAACCTCGGTGTTTGAAAACCCACATGAATGATTAGCGCCAACAGCGATTCCAACTAAGGTCTTTCCTTTTAAAACACCATCAGTCTCTACAGCAACCGGCGTCGATGAATTTGCTAACTTTGCTTGTAAAACTCCCAAGTTTGAAGTTTGGTTATTACCCCAACAGAAAGCTCGTGAGTTGGCGATCGCGCAGACATGATTGATGCCTACAGAAATATCAGTGACTGTCAGGTTTTTCAAGACACCAGATGTATCAACAGCAATGGGCATAGAAGAATTGGTTTCGGTTCCATTACCAAGTTGGCCAAAGCGATTATTACCCCAACACATCAGATTCGTGTCAGCGAGAACACAGGCGCTCGATTGTCCTAATGAAAGATTACTCAACCGTGCATTATTTAATTTCTCCGGAAATCTCACTCTTACCGGGACCGCGCTTGAATTATTGGTTCCATCGCCAAGTTGACCGTACTCATTATCTCCCCAGCAATAAAGAAGTCCACCTGCTATGGCGCAGGCGAAGGTTCCGCCAGTCTCAACCAGAGTTGGGGTTCGGCCGCCGAATAGCGGGCTAGGGTCTAACGAATAAGGACTAAGTGCGCCATCTACCTTTGCATTCGTGACTCCCAGCATCGCGAAACTAACATTTCTAGTTTTCTTAGCAGCACTAATGTCGAGTGAACCATATTTATCGCGCTCTTTTTCTGCTGCGAGTGCATCGCTCTTTGCTTGTGTTGTTGCAAGATCCAATTCTCGTTTCGCTGCCGCAATGGCTTCTGATAGTGCGAGGGCTTCTGCGTCATCGAATTTCTTTCGCTCTGAGGCGGTTGCTGTCGTCAAAGTCTTGTATGTGAAATAGGTTCGACCTCGTATCAAGGAGATATTGACGACTTCCTGATTCTTCAGTAACCCATCGTCTTTGACTCGAACCGGAATTGATTGTGTAACCGTATCGCCCTGACCAAGTTGGCCTGAATCATTCAGGCCCCAGCAATACATTTGGCCAAGCGACAAGATGCACGCGTGCGAATCACTTACTTTCACATCACTTATCGGCCTAGCTCCAAAATTCGCAGAGTTGATTAAGCCCGGAAATGTTGTCGTATTAGAACTGCCTCGATAATTGGCGTTGCTCGACCAACAATAAACTTTTCTTTCCGTTGATAGCGCGCAAACAGTCTTCGTACCCCATGCGTAGGGTGCGCTGGCTTCAATTTTCACTACTTTCTTGCCGGCGAGATCGCCTGAATTAACTAATGCAAGAGGAACTCCGTAGCTACTAATATTCGCAGCGTGAAAACCAAGGACTTCGGCGCCCCAGCAATATGGCGATCCATCAGCAACAACGCATGTGGAGTTCTGAGTGGTGAAGAGGCTTTGGACGTTCGCATCTGATTTAAGTGCGCCCGTTGTGTTCACAGCTGTTGGTGACAATGAAGCCACGGTCTTGAAGCCACCTAGACCATCTCGTGTATCACTGGCTCCAAGTTGTCCAGAACTATTACTGCCCCAACAGTAAACTTTTGCACTAGCGATAACGCATGCATGTTGATTTCCAGCCGCTAGATCAGTGATCGTTTTGCCTTTGAGAACGCCTGAGATATCGATTTCTACCGGACTGGTAGATGTTGCTTGTGTGCCATTTCCAAGTTGTCCGAAAGCATTACTTCCAGCGCAATAAACCCGCGACTCCACTAAATAACATGTGAAATCAAAACCGCGCGCAATCGTAGAAATAACTTTTCCTGTTAGCGAGCCGAGTGAATTTTCAATAGGTAGGGTGAGCGGCGTTAGCTGTGAATCCAATGTGAGCGAATGACTATAAGATCGATTATCGGCGACGAATGTAAACGTACTATCGCTAGTTGTAGGAGCAATAATCGCGGAAACTTTTGTGGCGCTACTTGCGGGGCTTGAGGTTAGTACTTCCGTGGGCCGCAATTTCGAGACTGTTGTGCCATCGCCAAATTGTCCACTTCCGTTATTGCCCCAACAATAAATTTTCGCGCCCACGTGAGCACACGTTGTACTACCCGTATAAACCTCTTTCACTACTCCAGTGATAGAAGTGCCGATATCAGAGACTTTGACTGGAATATTTGAATCAGTGGTCGAACCATTACCGAGCTGCCCCGCATAGTTGTATCCCCAACAGAATATTTCGGAAGTTGTTGCGGCACACGACGTCGATGATTCGACATCAACGCTTACCAAGCTCTTTCCAGCAAGAACTCCTGTGGTGTTAACAGCAGTTGGTGCATTTGCACCGTAAGAGATGGACCCATTACCGAATTGGCCGTTGCCGTTATATCCCCAACAAATCACCGATCCACTTGCCACAGCACATGCATGAAGTCTGGTAACTGAAATTTCGGTGACAACTTTTCCTGCGAGCGCGCCCGTGGTAACAACTGCGATTGGAGCGCTTGAGCGAGTGGGTGAAGTATTACCAAGTTGGCCATATGAGTTATCGCCCCAGCAGAAGACTTGGTTGTTAGCGATGGCGCACGTTGAATCATCGCTAGCGCTGATGCGAGTGATGGTTTTACCCGAAAGAACACCGCTAGTTTGTACCGCGACCGGAGCGCTTGAATTGGTTGTCGTACCATCACCTAGTTGGCCTGAATAATTAGCGCCCCAACAGAATGCTTGGCCATCGGCAATTGCGCAAGCGTGACTACTTCCTACAGAAATATCGGTGACCTTTTTATTTGCAAGAACCCCCAATGTGCTTACTGCGGTTGGTCTTTCTACGCTATTCGTGGAGCCGTTACCAATTTGGCCCGTTGATCCGACGCCCCAACAAAATGCTTTGGAATCGACTATTGCACATTTGGTATTTGAGGTACCGGTATCTACCTTTGAAAAATCTTTCTCTTCATAGAGCAATGGTTTTTGAATCTCTCTCGGATTTGAACTCGAACCGTAAGAATATGGAACTCCGTAACCCCAACAATAAAGATTGCCGCCCGCAATCGCGCATGCGCTATTTCCACGCGAGGAAAAATCTGTGATCGTTTTACCATTCATCCCAAGATTCAATGGATAGGCACGAGGAAGATCTTGGAGTGTGTTCTTTTCTGCTTGAGGAAACGTTGAGACCCGACCGATAATGCCAAGTTTTACGTTCTCATCGACGGCAGATTGAGAGGGTGTAATGTGGAAAAATGAGAAGAAGAGAAAAAATGAGAGAAAGGCGCTCAACGTCTTTCTGATTGCTCGAGTTTTCACCATCTACCCCCGCCGACATTCTGCCTTAAACACTTGAATTTGCCCACGTCGAGGACTCTTTGATCTTAATACAAGAATCATTGATTCTCAGACGTGGGCCGCCGAGAAAGCCGCCGCTACTTCATTAGCGACTTTGAAAGTAGATTTGAAGTCAGCTCAAGATGCGAAGGCTTTATCTGACGTTGCTTCCAAAGCTGCCTCAGCTGCGCAGACAAAAGCTGAGTCAGATGCGAAGGCGGCAGTTGCTAAAGCAGAGAGTGATACCAAAGCTGCTTTGGATGCCAAGAGCGCTTCAGAAACTGAGTTGGCTGCAGTCAAAAGTGCGCTAGCAACTGCTAATGCTGAACTAGCTAAGTGGAAACCCACCACGATCACCTGCGTGAAGGGCAAGACAGTGAAGAAGGTAAGTGCGGTCAATCCCATGTGTCCAACGGGGTATAAGAAGAAGTAACCGGGATTTGACGCCTGGATTTTCACGATAGGCTTCGCTCCCCTCTAGTCCCCATCGTCTAGGGGCCTAGGACATCGCCCTTTCACGGCGGTAACACGGGTTCAAATCCCGTTGGGGACGCCAGATAATGGGAAAGAAGTTTTCCCGCTATCTGTATTTAAGTTGGCCCAGTAGCGCAGTTGGTTAGCGCGCCGCCCTGTCACGGCGGAGGTCGCGGGTTCAAGTCCCGTCTGGGTCGCGATTAATTTCTCGGCTGGGTAGCTCAGTTGGTACGAGCGTGCGACT
>Ga0194116_10003107_pt1 | contig 20376 bp, 14 predicted proteins | sample TA2MahsurfametaG_4_FD_148617 | JGI IMG/M metagenome (GOLD analysis project Ga0194116, IMG submission 148617) | Freshwater microbial communities from Lake Tanganyika, Tanzania - TA2015008 Mahale S9 surface | ecosystem: Environmental > Aquatic > Freshwater > Lake | place: Tanzania: Lake...
TTAAGTTTGACCCTTCAACCTACGAGGAGCAAATGCGCATCATGTTCGCTTTGTCCGATTCGGCCGCGGATGCTGCTTTGGTTTTGTGGCCAGAAACGGCGTTGCCTGGATTTTACCAAACAGGTTACGGTGCGCCCACAAATACTTACGCTGATCAACTGATAGCTCATCATCGCTTGCATCCTGAACAGGCATGGATTGTCGGTGCCAGTACGGTCGAGTGGCATCAGGACAAGGAGCAAGCAGGCCCCTATGCCCGAAGCCTCGATGAAGGCGGCCTTCGATGGTACACCGCCTACAACTCGGCCTTGGGATTTCCTTCCCTGCGGTTGGAGACTGATTCAGCGACGCCCCTGCTTTATCATAAATCCAAACTGGTCATCGGTGTAGAGAAATTGCCTTATCCATGGTTTTTTCAGGCTGTTTCCAAGGTTATTTCCGTTGATTTAGGCGGAATGAGCGGTCAATTGGGCAAACAAACCGCACAAATCCCCATGAGCATGCCGCTGCGGTATCCCTCTCCTCGGGAAAGGAAGGGGGAGCATTTGCAGCGAATTCCCTTGAAAGCCGCAACATTGATTTGTTACGAATCTATCTTCGGTGAGTTCTGCGGCGAATTTGTCCGAAATGGCGCTAACTTGTTGTGCGTCATTACCAACGACGGGTGGTGGGGCCCCACGGATGGTCACCGTCAGCATTTGGCTTGGGCCAGACTTCGTGCGATCGAATATCGTCGAGATGTGTTGCGATCAGCCAATACCGGTATTTCAGCAACCATGAACCAACGAGGAGATCTTCTCGACACCCTCGGATGGGATCAAAGAGGTTTGGTCAAGGGTCGGATCCGCCTCAACGCTGCCATGACCTTTTATGCGAGGCATGGGGATTTTATCGGGAGAATTGCTGGCATGATCACGGTCTTGACCCTGCTGATCGCCTGGGTTCGCCAAAGGATACCCGCCAAACCGCTCAAAGTTCATCCCTAAGGCCTCCCCTAAAGAAGAATTAATCTTTTGTTTCGAATTTATAAAAATAATGTTATTAAATTCATTACCCTTCGTCCTACAACCTGACCTCATTTCCAAAGTCGAGGCCTTGGCCTTGGATTGCGGGGCCTATTTGATTCAAGCCAGGGAGCAGCTGCAAACTGAGCAGGTGCATTTCAAGGACACTCACAATTTGGTTACTCACGCGGACCTGGAATGCGAGAAGAGGTTGATTGAAGGGCTCTCGACCCTGTGTCCTCAAGCCGCTTTTCAAACCGAGGAGGGTGTGGTGGTGGGGGTATCCGAGGGTCTGCGTTGGATCATTGATCCTTTGGACGGAACCACCAATTTCGTGCACAACCTTCCCTTTTACAGCATTAGCATTGCCCTGGCACAGGATGATGAATTGTTGCTTGGGGTCGTGTATGCTCCCTGTACACGGGAGATGTTTTCCGCCGTGAAGGGTGCAGGGGCTTTTTTGAACGGGGTCCCCATCCGTGCTTCTAATCAGGAGCGTTTGGAGGATGCCCTGCTCGCCACCGGTTTTCCGTATTATCGCTTTGACCGCATGGAGGAGTACATGGCTTCCCTGGGGCAACTCATGCGGCAGTGTCGTGGCTTGCGGCGACTGGGTTCTGCTGCCTTGGACCTGGCCTATGTGGCCTGCGGTCGTTTCGATGCCTATTTTGAGCATAATCTTCAACCATGGGATGTGGCTGCAGGCATCCTGTTGGTCCGGGAGGCTGGAGGGGTGGTTCGTGGCATCCGGCAGGGGGTCAACCCGCTGCATGGTACAGAGATTTTGGCCTCCGGCCAGAGGTTGTCGGAACCGGTCCGGAGGGAATTGAATCCCGAAGGAGCTTGATGCCCCATCATTCCATATTCTTTGCTCCATACTCTTTGCCCCTCGCCTTTGTTAACTTTACCCTATGAACAAGACCCATCAATTTATCGAAGAAAACCGCCAGCGCCTTCTGGACGAACTTTTTGATTTGTTAATAATTCCCTCTGTTTCGGCCAACCCAGATTTTAGCGAGGATGTATTTGAGGCGGCTCAATTTGTAGCCGATCGCCTCAACGAAGCGGGGGCTGATCACGTGGAGGTTTGTCCTACGGCGGGATACCCGGTGGTTTATGGGGAACGCATCGTGGATCCGGCTTTGCCCACCGTCTTGGTGTACGGTCATTACGATGTACAACCTGCAGACCCTTACGAATTGTGGCATAGCCCACCCTTTGAGCCTGAAATTCGGGATGACAAAATTTATGCCCGCGGTGCCTGCGATGACAAAGGACAAGTGTACATGCATGTCAAAGCCTTCGAATACATGATGCGTTACGATGCGCTACCCTGCAATATCAAGTTCATGATTGAGGGCGAAGAGGAAGTGGGATCGGCCAATCTCGCTTCGTTTATTGTGGAGAACAGGGAACGCCTTCGCGCTGATGTTGTGCTTATTTCCGATACCAGCATGATTGCCAACGATGTACCTAGCATTGATTCGGGCCTGCGGGGTTTGTCCTATGTGGAAGTTGAAGTGACCGGCCCCAACAGGGATCTGCATTCCGGAGTTTATGGAGGTGCGGTCACCAATCCCATTAACGCATTGTGTGGGATGATCGCTCAAATGCACGATGCTCAGGGCCGCATAACGATTCCTGGCTTTTACGATCAAGTGCAGGAATTGACCCAAGGGGAACGGGATGATTTGAACCGTGCTCCTTTTGATGCGGAGGCCTATAAGAAGGATTTGGGCATCGACGCCTTGCGAGGGGAAGAAGGGTATAACACCATGGAGCGTACGGGGATACGACCAACCCTGGATGTGAATGGGATTTGGGGGGGATATACGGGGGAAGGATCCAAAACGGTGTTACCGTCCAAAGCCTTTGCCAAAATATCAATGCGTTTGGTACCCCATCAGACTTCGGAAACCGCGACAGTACTGTTCAGCCGTTATTTTCAATCGATCGCTCCTCCAGGGGTCCGCGTAGAGGTCAGGCCTCACCATGGTGGAGAACCGGTGGTGACGCCTACCGACAGTGTTGCTTTTCGGGCAGCATCCTTGGCCATGCTGGATACATTTGGGGTGAGCCCTATTCCGACCCGGGGTGGTGGTAGCATACCCATTGTGGCCCTCTTCGAAAAGGAATTGGGACTTAAATCTGTCCTGATGGGTTTTGGTCTGGACTCGGATGCTTTGCATTCTCCCAACGAGCATTACGGGGTCTTTAATTATTTCAAAGGAATCGAAACGATTCCCTCTTTCTTTGCGCATTATGCGCGCTTGCAGGCAGAGTCTTGATCTCTTTTTCCAATTTTGATTGATGGAGAGCTAGATCTTTTCCGACGCACTATTTTTTTTGTTATGAAAATTGAGCAGTATATTCAATGGGCGCTGCAAGAGGATTTGGGTAACGGTGACCATACCACCAAGGCCTGCATACCACCACAACAAAGAGGTTCTGCGCATTTGTTGGTGAAGGCGGAAGGGGTCTTGGCTGGAATGTCCACGGCCCTGCAGGTATTCACCAAGGTTGATCCTCATCTCGAAGTCAAGACGATGCACCATGACGGCGACCGTATCCAAGCGGGTGATATCATCCTGGAGGTTACGGGTTCGGTGGCTTCCATATTGCAGGCGGAGCGGCTCTTTCTGAATATCCTGCAGCGCATGAGTGGAATTGCGACAAGGACACGACTTTGGTCGGATAAGATAGCCCATACGAATTGCCGTTTATTGGACACTCGCAAAACCACTCCCCTGCACCGCGTCATAGAGAAGGAAGCCGTGCGATGCGGTGGCGGTGTGAACCACCGAATGGGCTTATACGATGCGATTTTGGTTAAGGACAATCATGTGGATGCCTGCGGTGGTATCCGCGAAGCCTTGGCAGCGGTTCGGCAATACCTTTCCTGCGAAAACCTTCAACTACCTGTGATCGTGGAGGTGCGCAGTTTGGAAGAATTGGATACGCTGCTGAAGGCCGGACCTGTGGACCGTGTTTTACTTGATAATTTTTCGGTACCTCGCTTGACGGAGGCCTTGGCCATGCTGAGAAATTTCGGCAAAGAAGGCTTGAAGCCAACCTTGATGACCGAAGCAAGTGGGAATATTCGTTGGGATAATTTGGTGGCCTACGCGGAGACCGGGGTCGATTTTCTTTCCATTGGCGCCTTGACCCATAGCGTCGAGGCCCTGGACTTAAGCCTCAAAATTTCCAAAATCCAAGCTCCATAAAGGTCAAGCATCAGATTTCAATACCCTTAGGAGGTTTCGTTCAATTTGCTGGCCAAGCTATTACGGTATAGCGAAGCAAAATGTTCGATACCGGGGAATTTCTGACCGTTCAAGACGATGGAACCTTCGGTTACGGTACCCAGGGCGAAGTAAGGAAGACCAAGGCCGGCTAAACATTGCTCAAAGGCGTGTTGTTCGTAAGGATCGATGCTCACCAAGGCACGGCTTTGGCCTTCACCAAACCAAAAGGCATCCTGACGGATGTTTTCCATCGAGTTTACCTCAAATCCCAAGTGGCGGTGCTGCGCGGATTCAAGTAAGCTGATCCAAACCCCTCCATCCGAGACATCGTGCATGGACAAAACCAAATGTTGACGAGTCAAAGCATGAAGGCCTTCGTGAAGGGCCAGTTCGGCCTGCATATCCAGCGAAGGGCAGGGACTCAATTTGACTTGATGGTAAGAATAAAGGTATTGGGAAGAACCAAGATCTTCGCTCACCGGGCCTAAGAGGTAAATTTTATCCCCGGCTTGTTTGAAGTCCAAGGTTTGTTGATGCGTAAGATCGTCAAGCAGACCCAGCATGCCAATCACAGGGGATGGCATCACCGGTCCTTCGTAAGACGATTGGTTGTAGAAGCTCACATTGCCACCGGTAACAGGGGTATTGAAAGCCCTGCAGGCCATGCCCATTCCCTCGATGGCTTTGACGAATTGCCAATAAACCTGCGGGTTGTACGGGTTACCAAAATTAAGGCAATTGGTGACGGCCAAGGGCTTGGCTCCAGAGCAAACAATGTTACGAGCCGCTTCGGCCACCGCGATGGCAGCTCCCCGGTGCGGATCGGCATGGACATAACGGGAATTGCAGTCCACGGTGAGGGCCAAAGCCTTTCCGTTTTCTTTGACCCACACCAAGGAGGCATCGGAGGGATTCCTTGTTCCGAGATGGGCCGTGCCAATGGTATCGTCGTATTGCTTGGCCACCCATTCTTTGGAGCAAAGATTGGGGTGTCCACTCAAATGCTCCAATATCGGTAACATTTCTTCTACTGTAGGGGACGGGACCGGAATCTGCTTAGGATCAAAAGCAGCAACCTCTTGAGTATAATCCGGTTCGCTATAATTTCTGGTGTAAACGGGAGCACCCCCGCCCAAGACCAGGCTATCGGCAGGCACTTTGGCGATGAGTTGCTCCTCCATGTAGAATTCCAGGTGATCGCCTTCGATTACTTCCCCAATTTGTTCGCAGGGAATATCCCATTTGCGGAAGACTTCCAAGACTTCATGCTCCCGGCCCCTATGCGCCACGACCAACATCCTTTCTTGGGATTCCGATAAGAGCAATTCCCAACCCTGCATGCGGGCTTGACGCGTGGGCACTCGTTCCAGTTGGATGCGCATGCCGGCTTGGCCTTTGGCCGACATTTCCGAAGTGGAACAGATGATCCCCGCAGCACCCATATCCTGCATGCCTACGACCGACCCTGTTTGAATCAACTCCAGGGTTGCTTCTAGCAAGAGCTTTTCCTGGAAGGGGTCCCCGACTTGCACCGAGGGGAGGTCTTCCGCGGCATTTTCGCCCAAATCCTTGGAGGCGAATGCCGCTCCATGGATACCGTCTTTGCCGGTTCTGGAACCTACGATGAAAACCGGATTGCCAGGGCCCTCGGATATGGCTTTGACCGTTTCGCCGTGGCGAACAATCCCCGCGCTCATGGCATTCACCAACGGGTTGACCTGAAAACAATCGTCAAAGAAAACTTCCCCACCCACTGTCGGGATCCCAAAAGCATTGCCGTAATCGCCAATTCCACGCACGATGCCCCGCATAAGCCAGTGGGTCTTGGGATGTTCCGCCTTTCCGAATCGGAGGCTGTTGAGTTGAGCAACAGGCCTTGCGCCCATGGTGAAGATATCTCGGTTGATTCCCCCAACTCCGGTTGCCGCTCCTTGGTAGGGCTCGATCGCGGAGGGATGGTTATGGGACTCAATTTTGAAGGCACAGGCAAGGCCATCGCCAATATCCACCAAGCCCGCATTTTCTTCGCCCGCTTTGGCAAGCATGCAATCCCCTTCCCGTGGTAAGGTTTTGAGCCATTGAATGGAGTTCTTGTACGAACAATGTTCGCTCCACATCACGGAATAAATACTGAGTTCCGTGAAATTGGGATCCCGCCCCAAATAGTCTTGAACGGCACGGTACTCTTCTTCCAACAGGCCCAGGGTTAGGGCCGTTTCAAGGGAAGGCATGGGGATTCCATCGTTCGGTACAACGGAAGGGGACGGATAAGCCATGGTTTAGGAATAATGAATGGGCTAAGGGGTATTCATCAAAAGCTGGAGACGCAGGGTTTCGTTTTTAATCTTTCTGTAAGACCTTCTTTTCCATTGCTTTGGACGATCAAGGCCCCGAACTTTTCCATCGGAGTCGATGGCCAAGATTTGGCTTTGACGTCGATCGCTTTGGGTCGTCAAAATTCGGGTCTGCAAGCTTGGGCCGTTTGCGCCATTTGTGCTGTTCGTAGTAATTCGGGTGAATCCGAGGCATGTCCAATCAGGGTAGGCATTTTGCCAAGACGATTTCGAATCCGCCGGAAGATCTTCGCACTTTTCGAGAACCGCGTAACGGAATCTTCGTTGGTTATGGTAAGTAGCCGTGAAATATTGCCCTAAATTGTATCCTTGAACCTGGTATATTTTGGAATCAAGGCGAAGGATCAAAAGTTTTTCTGTGCTGCTGGTTCTAGTCCATTCCATAACATCTGTTTCCACAGCGTTCCTGCTTTGCCAATGCAGCTCGACGGCGGCAGGATAATCTTTCCTGAATTCTTCCAGCATTTCCAAGGGCAATTTGCGGGCCGAAATTTTTCGAAAAGGCGGTGCGGCCTTGGTGCGCTTTAGCGAATCAGATCCCTCCGACATCCTGTTGGGTGGTGGCAGCGGAGGCTCAGTGCCGGCCAATGTTGGTGGAAGCCAACTTAATAAGGTCAAAACAACCATGGTCCATAGCAACCCCCAAGAATTCCGTAGGGGCCGGTGAGCATCCAAACGACTTTGCATGGCCAAAAATACATGTTTTAAGGGGCAGAAGGGGATAGGGACCTGGCAAAGTAATTTAGAAATATATTTTAATTTCAAAATATAATATTTTGGATCATTCTATGATTTTTAAGTATGATTTTACAAAAAAAATATATTTTTTTCTTTCAAAAGCATCTAAAATTCATAAAAAATTGAATTTTAATAAAAAATTTTTCAGAAAACGATGAATTTCTGAATTTCATTATCCTCAAGAACTAAATTTGCCCTCGAAACCTTTAAACTTCTTTTTCCATGGCCCATCTCCGCCACCAAGCCCTGCAAAGCATCCGCCAAAATGCTGCCCCCTTTGCCATGCCGGTCCCCTTCAAAAGCTCTGAACGCTTTGCCGAAAACGTCTTCAACAAGAAAGCAATGCGTGAATTCCTTTCGCCGGAGATCTACGAGGCTCTCAACGAAGCCATCGACCAAGGTCATGGCATCAGTTCAGAGATCGCCAGGCAGGTTGCCAACGGAATGAAGAATTGGGCCCTGGCCAAAGGCGCTACCCATTACACCCACTGGTTTCAGCCGTTGACCGGTTCCACCGCGGAGAAGCACGATTCCTTCTTCTCGCTGAACAACGATGGTGAGGCCATCGAGGCTTTCAGTGGCGGCGCTTTGGTACAACAGGAACCCGATGCCTCTTCTTTCCCCAGCGGGGGTATCCGCAATACCTTTGAGGCCCGCGGTTATACCGCTTGGGATCCCAGCTCGCCCGCTTTTGTGCTCGAAAGTCCGGCAGGCAAAACCTTGTGCATCCCCACCATTTTTGTTTCCTATACCGGGGAGTCGCTGGATTATAAATCTCCTTTGCTCAAATCCCTTGCCGCCGTCGAAAAAGCCGGTGTAGCCGTATGCCAGTATTTTGACAAGAACATTACCCGGGTTTTCCCAACATTGGGTGTGGAGCAAGAATACTTTTTGGTAGATTCGGCACTCTTCGATGCCAGACCTGATTTGGTCTTGTCGGGCCGCACCCTGTTCGGCCATGGGGCAGCACGTGGTCAACAGCTTGAAGATCATTACTTTGGAACTATTCCGGAACGGGTGCACACCTTCATGGTGGATTTGGAGAACGAGGCCTACCGCTTGGGGATTCCCCTCAAGACAAGGCATAACGAAGTGGCCCCGGGACAGTTCGAATGCGCTCCTCTTTTTGAGGAAATCAACTTGGCGGTGGACCATAATCAACTCCTCATGGATTTGATGGAGAAGTTATCCAAGCGCCATGGCCTTACTGTTTTATTGCACGAGAAGCCGTTTGCGGGGGTCAACGGATCGGGCAAACACAACAATTGGTCCTTGGGAACCAATACCGGTAAGAATTTGTTATCACCCGGCAAAACCCCCAAGAGTAATTTGATGTTTCTCACCTTTTTTGTGAATGCCATCAAGGCTTTTCATGATCATGCTGATTTGATCCGCGCCTCCATTGCCAGTGCGGGCAACGATCACCGGCTGGGTGCCAACGAAGCCCCTCCCGCCATCATGTCGGCCTTCTTGGGGGATCAATTGTCCAGGGTTTTGGATGAAATCGAAAAAGGCAAATTGGACAAAGACCAGGTGGAGGTCCGCTCGCTGATGCACCAAATCAAAGCGATTCCCGAAATCCTACTGGATAACACCGATCGCAACCGCACCTCTCCCTTTGCCTTCACCGGTAACAAATTCGAATTGAGGGCGGTAGGTTCTGCCACCAATTGCGCCGCGGCCATGACCGTTCTGAATGCCGCCATGGCCCAAAGCCTTACCGCATTCAAAACCGAGGTGGACAAAGCCATCGGCGATGGTGAAAGCCGTGAAGGCGCTCTTCTCAAAGTTTTGCAGAAATACATCAAGGCCTCCAAGAAGATACGCTTTGAAGGGAATGGTTACGGAGAAGAATGGCAGAAAGAAGCGGCCAAACGGGGTCTTTCCAATTATCGAACCACCCCGGAGGCCTTGGACGCCATGGTATCCAAATCCACGGTTCAGTTGTTCGAGAAAATGGGGGTGTACACTGAACGCGAAATCGAAGCCAGGCATGAAATTATGCTGGAGAATTACATCAAAAAGCTCCAAATCGAATCACGGGTGGTTGGCGAGCTAAGCCTTACCCAAATCGTGCCTGCGGCGATGACCTATCAACAGCGCTGTTTGGAAAACCTCCGTTTGCAGAAGGAATTGGGGATCACGGCCAAAAGCTCGGCCTCTCTAAAAGTATTGGCCGAAACAATAGGGCAGCATATCGCTGCTATGGTGGAGCAAACCGAAAAGATGCGCTTGGCCCGCAAAAAGGCAAACGAAATCGAATCCACCCGAACCAGGGCCCAAGTCTATTGCGAACAGGTGAAGCCGTATTTGGAAAGTATTAGGGATCATGCCGATCGTTTGGAAATTCTGGTGGATAACGAATTGTGGCCCCTCCCCAAGTACAGGGAGTTGTTATTCCTCAAATAACAGGCCTTAAGGACTTTTTAATTTTCTTGCCTTCGTCCCAAAGCGAGGAATGCGTTTCTTTGGGTATGAATGAAATTCAAAAGCAAGGCGTAATTCGTATGGTCCTAAGGGCATTTTTGGGGCTTGGCATCCTCCTTGGAGGTTCAGCGACCTGGGCGCAGCCCACGGAACAACACGGCTGTGTACAGGCCAAGCTTGGGTCAATGCAAAGAAGCAGACTATGGAACGAAAGTGGTTTGGGTCGAGCTGCGGCGCTTAATCGGGGGGCAGACGCCTACGATATTCATTATTACCGCTTTGATTTGAATGTCACCACGGCCTCTACGGCACTGAGTGGTAATGTTCTGTTCAGAGCAATTGTCTTGCAGGGAGCCATGGACACTTTTTGGTTTGAATTGCGCTCGTTTTTGACCATTGATTCGGTGGTTTTCAACGGGCAGCGTTACCTGGGCTCTCAGCTGATTCGAGCGGGAGAGGTGGTTAAATTTCCTTTGAACCAGACTTTGCCTACAGGCTCCAACCTCGAGTGCAGGGTATTCTACGGGGGGACCCCATCGGGCACCGGTTTCTTTGCGGGGGTGACCTCGGCGGCCTCATCGACCTGGGGGGTTCGGGCGACATGGACCTTGTCAGAACCCTTTGGCGCACCGGATTGGTTTCCTTGCAAACAAGACCTTTGGGACAAAATTGATTCGGTGGATTTCGTGGGTTCCTGTGCCAATCCCAACAAAGTTGCTTCCAACGGATTGTTGTTTTCCACCCAAGCTTTACCGAATAACCGTAGCCGTTTTGAATGGAGAACCCGTTATCCGCAGGCATTTTATTTAATTGCCTTTGCGGTGGCTCCTTACACGGAGTATTTGAATTATGCCAGGCCGGTCCTGGGAGATTCAGTGTTGATTCAACATTGGGTGTACAATGCCAACAACAGTTCCGGACAGAGCTGCCTTAATTTCTGGTTGACCAATTTGAATCAAACCCCCGACATGCTGGAGCGCTTCTCCAGACAATGGATAGCCTATCCCTTTCGTGTCGAGAAATATGGCCACATGATGGCTCCACTGGGGGGAGGAATGGAACATCAGACCATGAGCACCATGGGCAGTTTCAGTACCGATTTGGTCTCTCATGAGCTAGCGCACCAGTGGTTTGGCGACTTGGTCACCTGCGCCACTTGGAGCGATATTTGGCTGAATGAGGGTTGGGCATCGTACGGTGAATACCTGTACCGTCAGGCGGCTTTGGGTCAAAGCTCCGCCAATTCTTGGATGACTTCAGCCCAATCCTCGGCTCGATCGGTGACCAACGCCTCGGTTTATGTTCCTGCAGGGGCTGACGAAAATCGTATCTTCAATTCTGCTTTGACGTACAAAAAGGGGGCCTGTGTTTTGCATATGTTACGGCATGAAATAGGGGACACGGTCTTCTTCAGGGCCGTAAGGCAGTATTTGTTAGGAAGACAGCATGCGGTTGCCACGACGGATGAATTCAGGCAATACCTGGAGGCGGGAAGCGGGGTCAATTTGCAACCCTTTTTTCAAGATTGGGTTTACGGGCAGGGTCATCCGACCTACAGCCTCAGCTGGAATCAATCCGGGAACAATTTGTGGGTTCAGGTGAATCAAGCGGTAACTACCCCATCGGTGACCCCCACCTTTAGGAACAAGATCCCGATACGGCTTACGTTTTCCAATACCGGTATTCCCGCCCAAACCCTTTGGTTGCAACCCGGAGCCTCTGTCCAAGCGTACACCGTATTAGGGACGATCTCCACCTTGAGCCTCGACCCGGATCAGATTCTTCTCAAAGGCAGCTCCACGGTTACTCGTAACAATAATCTTACAGGGTGCAGGGCCACGGATTCCACCTTTGCATTGCAGGGCTGTGTTGCGGTGGTTGGTCCCAGGGGCAGGATTTTTACCTCATCGGGGACCTTCGTGGATACCCTCAGGAATGTGGGCGGATGCGATAGCCTTCTGATTCAGCAAGTAAGTCTAAGTTCGGCTTGTGTTACCTTAGTGGGGGACTCAGCCTGCCAAGGGGGTAATGCGTCTTTGCGCCTACAGTCCAATCCCCGAACGGCTGTGATCGCCTGGCAAATTAGGTTGGTGGGGGATTTAGGTTCATTTGGACCTCCTGTTGGGGGATGGGTGGATTCCTTTTGGGGTCCGCTGCAATGGAGCGGGAATACAGGGGCTTGGACCATTTCGTGGTCCGGTTCGCCACGCGCAACCAACGCATCGTCACTGTTGAGCTTGTCCTTGACAACGATGGGAACTTTGGGAAGCCTGCGATTGGATACGGCAGCGGGGGCTCATTGGGTACAGAGTTCCGGGATTCCTTTACCGACTATGCAGTCCTTGCTGGCTCAGGGAAATCAAGGGCTGATTATTCGTCCATGCGGACAAGGTCCTACGCTCTCGGGTCGTGTTTCGTACGACCGCACCCCGCCTTTGTATTTGCAAGGAGCCGTTTGCAGGCTGCGAAGGTTAGGGACCGCTCAGGTGGTGGCAGTGGATACCACGGACTCAATGGGAAATTATCAATTTATAGTTCCGCAGGGGGGCGGTGGAGATTTTGTGCTTGAAGTCAGCCCCCTAAGTCCTTGGGGCGGGGTCAATGCATCGGATGCATTGCAGGTGGCCCGCTATTTCGGGGGCGGCATTGCCTGGACTCCATTGCGCATCAGGTCCGGGGATGTCAACAACAATCTTGTCACCAACGGCACGGATGCCCTCTTGATCAGCAGGCGTTTGACCGGGCTCATCAGCACCTTTGCGGTGGCAGATTGGGTAATCGAACCCGCACAATTTACCTGGAACGGACTTGGGTCCGTTCAAGTGGATTGGGTGGTCTTGTGTGCGGGGGATGTGAACGGTTCTTATCAGCCCTCCAATTCCACGGCTCGCTTTGGATCGTCAGCAGGGCATGCTCAAAACCGCAGGACTCCCTGACCAAAGAGCATCCTGGTTAAAGCCCGCAGGGTTCCGGCCTGGGGTCCTTGACTATTTTTTGGTTATTTCAAATGGGATTTGAGTGTCTCTTCAAGGGCTGGTCCCCTTAGGTTTTTGGCGATGATCACGCCATTTCCATCAATAAGGTAACTCATGGGGATACCAGTGACCCCGTACATTTGGCCGGCGGCATTGCCCCAACCTTTGAGGTCGGAAACATGCTCTTTCCAAACTAGTTTATCTTCAGTGATTGCCCTAAGCCAAGGGTCTTTCTGTTGATCAAGGGACACGGAGAACACGGTAAAGCCATTGCCGGTTTTGAATTTGGAATCTTTGAAGGCTTCATAGGCCTTGACGACATTGGGGTTTTCGTAACGGCATGGGCGGCACCAAGAAGCCCAGAAGTCAATGAGAACCATTTTGCCTTTGAGGTTGCTGAGCTTAAGGTCTTTGCCATCCACACCGGTTTGAACAATTTCGGGGGCTTTTTCGCCAACTTTGAGGCCGCCGGGTTGGGCATTGACGATTTGAGGAAGCCAAAAGAATGCTACACCACAAAGCAAGGAGAGCACGGTTGGGAAAAAGGGGCGGTGATAAGGCAAGGAAAGGCTCATAGGAAAGGTTTACGAATAATTTCTTTTGGAAAATTTTGTTTTACAAGAACGCTAATTTAGTTCAAAATTACATTCCGTGCACAAGCCGTAACTTTGGGGTCCATGTTGGTTTCCTTTTTCAAAACACCCGGGCACAAAAAATTCTCCTACAAGCCTTTGTACGCCAAAGAAGAACGCAAATCTGCGGCTAAGGTGGGCGATACAGGTCCTTTGGAAACCAAAAGGATACGGTTTAAGCGAAATAACATGGTCCAAGCAGGGTCAGCTCGTCATCTGGGGGGCTTGCGCTTTGTGGGTCTTTTGGCGGCAATTCTAGGACTGAGCGGTGTGATGGTCGGGGATGCCGAATGGCGTCAAATTTCCTATGCCTTGATTTTGTTTGCCGGATGGGTAGGATGGCGCCTGTTTCGTTCCAGCAAGGAGGCCCTTAATCCCCAAGACTCAAACTCGGGTAGTCATGTCGGAAACTGAGCTGTTGAGCGAAATTCACCTGTTGCCTGATCGGGTGATCAACCAAATCGCCGCAGGGGAGGTGGTACAGCGACCCTCTTCGGTGCTCAAGGAGTTGCTTGAAAACTCCGTGGATGCGGGGGCAAGCAGCATCAAAGTCTCCATTCGAGACGCAGGCCGTACCCTGATCGAGGTCATGGACAACGGGAAAGGCATTCGTGCCGCGCAGGCAACCAAGGCGCTCTTGCGGCATGCCACCTCCAAAATCACGGATTGGGAAGATCTGAGCCGATTGATTACCTACGGATTTCGAGGGGAAGCCCTGGCCTCGATCGCGGCGGTCTCCCAAATGGAGTTGGCCAGCCGTCATATCGAGGAGGCCCACGGCTTTGTTCTTTTGTGCGATGGTGGCCTAGTCCGTGAACAAAGAGAAATTGCCCATACCGTCGGCACTAGAATTTCGGTGCGTTCCTTGTTTTACAATGTTCCTGCTCGTCGTAATTTTCTCAAAAAAGACGAAACCGAATTTCGCAATCTGGAAGATGAGTTTATTCGATTGGCCTTGGCCAAGCCGGAACTTCATCTTGAGTTACAACATCAGGACAAGGTTTTGCATGTTCTCAAACCTGCCAACCTGAAGCAGCGCATTCATCAGTTGTTGGGAAGAGCCTTTTCCGATGCCTTGGTTCCTGTCGAAGAGCAGACGCAACTTGTTGGAATCCAAGGATTTGTTGCCAAACCATCCGTATGCCGCAAAACCAGGTATGCCCAATACCTCTTTGTGAACGGAAGGTATTTCAGGGATTCCTACTTGCAACATGCCCTGAGTTCTGCCATGGAGGGTATTTTGCCTCCCCAGCATTATCCGGCCTATATTCTGAATTTGGAGGTTGATTCCTCCAAAATGGACGTGAACGTTCATCCTTCCAAAATTGAAGTCAAATTTGAAGAGGACCAAGGAATTTACGCGATCCTCAAAGCCGCAGTTCGGCGTTCATTGGGTCAATTTCAATTGATGCCTTCCCTCGATTTTGAGAAGGAGCCTTTACCGGACGCATGGGGTATAGCCCCCGGTGCGCCTTCCCAAATTCAACATCCACAGGTTCAGTGGAACCCGCGTTACAATCCATTTGAGGCCGAATCAGGCAGTCCCAGAGCCCATGCCGATCCGGCGACCTATTGGAATGCTCAAACCGTTTGGAGGGCATCTGCGGATTCCGATGCTTGGCAGGCAAGGGACGAGTTCTTGACCGAGGACCAAACTTGGGAGGATGATGGCCGCATCCTTGGGGGGCATTGGGCGGTGTTCATGTCCGATCGTAATCTCTACGTCGTGAGTATTCCGGCATTGCACGGAGTTTTGAAAACGGAGAGGCTCTTGAAGGACCTGGATGGGATCTTTAGGCCCACATCGACCGGTTTGAAATTGCAGACCCAAGGATGGAGCCTACCGCAGGACACGGATTTGCAAGAGCTTAGATCCTGTGCCTTGTCGTTGGGAGTCGAATTGGAAGCGATGTTGCCGCAAAGCGAAGCGCAGGTGGTTGGGATTCCTGCAGGGAGTTCATGGGCGGAGGTATCCGATTTGCTGGATTATCTATCCTCCAGCCTTTCCCAAGGTCATGCACCCGATAGGTCCGAGATCTTGGGATATTTGGCGCGACGCCGCGGTACCGCATCGATTCCCGAATTGTTCGATGAAAGGATCCCCAAACAGATTAGCCTGGTTCTGCGCCAGAGAATCCGGGAAGCATTGCCATTGCTTGGGCCTGATGGTCGTTCCGTTTGGAAGGTTGTCCATCCTCAATCTTTCTTTGGCCCTAATTTGAATCCCTAACCCCCCTGAATTCCGATGAGCAATCCAATTAGCCCGGGAAGGTTTGAATTCCTTCCTCCGGTCGTCAAAAACATGGTCATCATCAACGGCCTCTGTTTTCTGGGAACTTATGTGTTACAGACTAGCCTTGGGTTGGACTTGATTGAGGTTTTGGGCATGCACTTACCCGGTTCCAAGGCGTACTCCTTTTGGCAGCCCTTGACGCATTTGTTTATGCACGGGAATTTTGAGCATTTGCTGTTTAATATGTTCTCCTTTTGGATGTTCGGGAGCATTCTTGAGAATGTGTGGGGCTCCTCTCGCTTTCTGACTTTTTATTTGGTGGCAGGGGTCGGCGCTGCTTTTCTCCATTACTTGGTTGTTTTCTTGATGGATATACGACCTGAATTGTTATGGATCGAGGATCAAATAAAAATGGCCAATGCAGAGACCTTGTTGGGTTTGGAAAGTCGCAAAGAAGATTTGTTAAGCGGGCCCAATATCATTGGCGCAAGCGGTGCAGTTGCCGGCATATGGATCGCCTTTGCCACCATGTTTCCCAACAATTACCTTTATCTTTTCTTCTTTGTTCCGGTCAAAGCCAAATATTTGGCGATGATGTACGTAGGCTTTGAATTGTTGGCCGTAGTACAAGCCAATCCTACCGATAATGTGGCCCATTTTGCTCACCTAGGCGGTATGCTCTTCGGCTTTGCGATGGTTCGTTGGTTTGGCCGATAAGCACCTCCTGCCGCGATGAACCAAGCATCCAAGCTGATGATTGCAGTACGCGACCAATGGAATCGATGGGGTCGCATTGAGCATATGCTGGTCCTCAACGGGTTGGTATTTGTTTTGTTGTGGGGTTCTTCTTGGTTTGGGTTGAGGGCCTCCATCCTGAACTCGCTGGCGTTGCCGCCCAACCCCCTTGAGAGTCTTTGGAAACCGTGGACCTTGTTCACCTATGCGCTGACCCATCAAGGTTTCTGGCATTTGTTGTGGAACATGCTTTTGCTGTATTGGGCGGCTCATTTTTTAGTCAGTTTTCTGGGACCTAAGGTGATATTACGGTTCTACGGAGGGGGTGCTTTGGCTGGGGCCTTGTTGTTCTGGTTGGGAACAGGTTTGTCTGGTTTATGGAACAGCTGGGGCCTTGAACAATACGCGGCCGTACCTCCTTTGATTGGGGCTTCTGCTGCGGTGATGGCTTTTTTCTGGGCTTCGGTTTTGATGGCTCCTGACTTTGAGGTGAGACTCTTTGGGATCCTACCAATTCGCTTGCGTTGGTTGGGGATTGCGATGTTGCTGTACGATGGACTGGGTTTGTTTTCGGCCAATTCAGGCGGACATTGGGCTCATCTTGGCGGCGCTTTGTGGGGTCTTGCTTATTTACGCCATCTGCAGGGACGATTGCGTTTTCCTCCATGGGGCTTAGGCTTCGCCACTCCCTCCAAGAGACAAAACACCAAGGACCCCCACTCCATCCAATCCGAAACCGATCGCTTGTTGGATAAAATCTCCAAAAGCGGATTTTCTTCGTTGAAAGCCAGCGAGAAGCAGTGGCTTGATCAACATCATCGTTCATGAAATCCCGTTTTAATTTTCTTTGGAGAGGCCTGCGCGCAACCCTCACAGGAATAAATCTCTTTCTAGCGATGGGGATGCTGGCAGTTTATGCGATCCCTTGGCTGGACCCACGATGGCTGGCTCCATTGGCCTTGGTGGGCTTCTTGTATGTTCCCTTGCTGGCAGGACTCATAATTTGTTCAGTGTTGTGGATGATCCGCAGGAATGCTCGATTCTGGATATCGGTCGTAATTATCGCCCTGGGTTGGAAGGTGCATTCCGTGTGGTGGCAATGGCCATGGCCTTCTAATGCGGAGCCTTTTACGCACGCTTTGGTTCAAGGTGATTTTCAAAAGGTTCCTTTTGATTCAAAGCGAAACTGGAAAGTAATTTCCTACAATGTGGGTACCTTAAGCTTCAAAGATCCTTTGATGGAATCGCCTAAGACTATTTCTTCTTCAAGGGATTTTCTCATCAAACTGTTGGACGCGGTACAGCCGAATTTGGTTGGATTGCAGGACTTTATCAGTTGGGAGCCAAGCAGGCCTGATGTATTAAGAAGTATAATGCTTCATCCTGGATTGCAGGGTTACACGATGATTGGACAAGATTCGAAGCGGCGGTCTTTTATGTATTCATTGAATGCCGCATTGCCGGTCGATTCTCGTCATCTTCACTTTAAGGAAGGGAGTCTTAATCAAGGAGGACACGGACAATTTGAAACATGGGTAGGAGGCATGGTGATGCTAACACGATGGCCGGTATTGAATTGTGGCTACAACAACCTTGGAGAGCCTAGTCACAACGGAGGGATGATGTGGGCTGATATGCTCATGGCCAAGGATACCCTTCGTTGGGTGAATCTGCATTTGGCCTCCAATCGAATATCTCCTCCCGAACTAAGTCACGTTCAGGAATTGGAATTGAAAAGCGATAGTTCCCAAAGGACCATCAAAGGCATACTGCGTAAAATTGCCTACAGTGCCAGACTCCGCGCCGAGCAATCGGATCAGATCAGGGCATTCATGGATGAATCTCCCTATCCTTTGTTGGTCACCGGGGACTTTAATGATTTGCCCTATTCATTTGCAGTCAAACGCATACAGCATAAGTTGAAGGATACTTTTGAGAGCAAGGGCCAAGGCATGGGCAACACCTACGCTCGGGGTTTTCCGAGTTTTCGGATCGACCATGTGATGGTAGACCCACGATTCCAGGTGCTCTCGCATGAGCTTGTTCGGCTTCGTTACTCCGATCACTATCCGGTTGTGGCGGTGTTGGGTCGATAAAAGGCTATTTTTGCTTTCGCAGATCAATCATGAATCCATCGATATCTTTTGAAACATTAGCCAAGGGAATGTCCCCGGACAAGGGGGCTTTGCATCTCTACAATACCCTGAGCAGAACCAAAGAGCCCTTTGTGGCCTTGAATGCTCCGCATGTAGGAATGTACGTTTGTGGCCCTACCGTTTACGGTCCACCTCATTTGGGGCATGCGCGTCCCTATGTGACCTTTGATGTGTTGAGCAGATACCTGAGGCATTTGGGGTACCAGGTTCGTTATGTCCGTAACATCACCGATGTTGGGCATTTGGTGGACGATGCCGATGAAGGAGAAGACAAAATTGCCCGTAGAGCCAGGTTGGAGAAGTTGGAGCCCATGGAATTGGTTCAACGCTACACCCTCGCCTTTCATAAAGCAATGGATTTGTTAGGCAATCAGCCGCCTTCGATAGAACCCAGAGCCTCTGGGCATATCCCGGAACAAATCGAAATGATCGAGGTGCTTATACGAAAAGGTTTTGCATACGAGTCCAACGGCTCTGTTTACTTTGATCTGGAAGCCTACCGGGCTAAGTATCCCTACGGTGACTTGTCGGGTAGGGTGGTGGATGAATTGGTTGCCGGAGCAGGGAACGAACGCAGGGCCTTGGCGGGTCAGTCCGAGAAACGTAAGCCCGAAGACTTTGCCTTGTGGAAAAATGCGGAACCCCAACACATCATGCGTTGGAATTCTCCTTGGGGGCTGGGATTCCCGGGATGGCATATTGAATGTTCGGCGATGGGGGTCAAGTATTTGGATGCTCCTTTTGATATTCATGGAGGGGGCATGGACCTGCTTTTTCCGCATCACGAAAGCGAAATGGCTCAAACAACGGCTTGCCACGACTGCGCCCCTTGCCGATACTGGATGCATAACAACATGGTGACTATCAACGGTCAGAAGATGGGCAAGTCGTTAGGGAACTTCATTAATTTGGATGATTTGTTTGAAGGAACCCATCCTTTGCTCAGCCAGGCGTATGATCCCATGAGCATTCGCTTCTTCATCCTTCAAGCCCAGTACCGCAGCACCTTGGATTTCAGTGATGGGGCTCTTGCTGCTTCCGCCAAAGGTTACAAGCGCTGGATCCAAGGCCTTCAAGAGTTAATTGCCTACACGCCAGCTCCATCCATGGCAGGGCAGGATCCTGCCGTTAACTCAGGCAGCATTCTGAGTGCTCCCATCTTTGAAGCCAAAGCGCAGACGGCTTTGAACGACGACCTGAACACCCCCATTTTGATTGCCTTAGGGTATGAATTGTTGAATGAATTTCAGTCCGTGAAATCAGGGAAGATTACAGTGAATGCAGGCAATTGGACGGATCTCGTCGGAAAGATCAAGGTTTACATGACCGATATTTTGGGCTTCAATTTATTGGATTCCGGTAAAGAGGCTTCTTTAAGTCCTGCTTTGGAAGGCGCAATGAAATTGATCATGGATTTGAGGCAACAAGCCAAAGATTCCAAGAATTGGGCTCAAAGCGATTTGATTCGGAACGCGCTTAACGAGGCCGGAATCAAGGTAATGGACGACAAGGAAGGCAGTCGCTGGTCCTTGGGTTGATGGCAGCCAAAATGGTAACATCGTATTCATTTAATTCTTGTAAATTTTCGTTTTGAAGCCTGTAGCATTTTTCGGAAGAGCAGCGAATGGAGTACTCTTGGCATTTGTTCTCGTGGGCATTGCCCTCCTGCAGAGTTGCCGATGGGAGGAGAAGGCCAACGAGTCGGAATCACCGTCGCCTTCGAACGAAACTTCTTTGGTTTCGGTTCCTGAGTTTCAGGGGGATTCGGCCATGGCTTGGGTGGAGAGGCAGGTCGCCTTTGGCCCCCGCATTCCGGGTACCAAGGCTCATCAGGCTTGTGGGGATTGGATGGTTCAAAAATTAAAATCGCGCGGCCT
>Ga0194116_10003117_pt1 | contig 20333 bp, 28 predicted proteins | sample TA2MahsurfametaG_4_FD_148617 | JGI IMG/M metagenome (GOLD analysis project Ga0194116, IMG submission 148617) | Freshwater microbial communities from Lake Tanganyika, Tanzania - TA2015008 Mahale S9 surface | ecosystem: Environmental > Aquatic > Freshwater > Lake | place: Tanzania: Lake...
CGATAAGTTCCGTGGAGAGTTTGCCCCGCTTATTGATTCCCTGGGCGCGTATCCACATGCTCGACTGAATGTGGGAGTGAATGCAGTCAAGCAGTCAACACGCCTGATCAAGGCATCCTGTCCTACCTGTGGTTACACCATCCGGTTATCAGATAAGTGGGTCAAACAAGGTCTGCCCGTCTGTCCAATCGATGGTGATTTGTTCGTGGTTTAACTTTTCCAACTGAGGCTAATCAAAATGAATATCAATATCGGACGTCAGCTTTCTTTAATACCGCAGCATATTCTTGATGCTGCTCTACTGCAGCATGGCATCCTTTAGCGGTTCAAAAGATGATGCGATTGTAGCTATCAAGCAATTGATTGCGGATGGCAAGACATCTGTTGCTGAAGTCAAAGCAACGAAACCTTCTGCATCACCAGCAGCACCACGCAACGTCTTAACTCCAGGCGTAGGCATCAGTGCATTGAATGAATTAAGTTTGAGATTCAATGATCAATTCAAAAGCATTGAGAGCGAGATCAAGAGACTGCGTGGCGATGTTGCATCTGATCTGTCTAACGTGCTTGATGTTGCGAACGATGCAAAGCGCAAGACAGAATCAATCAAAGCACCGACTGTTGATGAGGCACGTATTGCTACGCAGATTCAACACGAAGTGTCCAAGATCTTTGATGCGTTTCGCACTGAGGTTTCACACGAACGCATTGAAGAGATTGCTCAGTCTGTTCCTAAGCTTGAACTCAAAACTGCAGGCGATGTATTCGGCAAGTCATTCACCAGCTACAGCAACGTTGACTTCAGTGATCTTGAGGTTGGCATCTGGTCTGATCCTGATGCGCCTGAGATTGTCGATGACTACGTCTTCAGCCCTGAGCATTTGCATCAGGCACTGATCGCGCTGGATGATCCGCTGCCCGATAACATCTGGCTAGCTGGTGAGCGTGGCACAGGCAAGACTGAGTTTGTAACGCAGCTTGCTGCACGTCTTGGGCGAAGACTGTATCGCATCAACTTTGATGAGGCACTTGAGCGAGCCGACTTCATTGGCGGCAACACGATTGAAAACGGGAACGTTGTTTGGAAACCCGGCATCGTTGTCCAGGCGATCCAACATCCTGGTGCGATCGTGCTTTTTGATGAGTTGGGTTTTGCTCGCGCTCAAGCTTTGGCAACACTACATGCACTGTGCGAACGTTCGCATAATCGTTCGATCACTGTCAGCGAAACAGGTCAGCGTTTCCGTGTGGCTCCGCACGTTGTGTTCTTTGCTGCTGACAACAGCAATGGCCACGGCGATCACAGCGGTAACTTTGCCGGTGTTCGTGAGCAGAACACTGCGTTCATTGATCGGTTCTCTTTCACTATTCGGTTTGAGTATCTGCGCCCGGACAGTGAAGCTGAGTTGATTGTAAATCGCACAAACATCTCGCGTGATGCAGCAGACATGATCGTCAAGCTTGCTGGTGTTGCACGTGAGAAAGCACGGGCTGGTTTGCTTACACAGCCACCGTCACTGCGTCAGTTGTTTGCCTGGGCAAGAGCAGTCAAGAAAGGTATCCCTGTTGAGACAGCGTATCGCAATGCTGTGATCAACAAGTTCCCTGCAGACTGCGAATCGGAGTTGCTTGGTGTATTCACAGCAACAATCAACACAAGTGAATTTAAATCTGCGATTGGAGGCTAATCATGCGCGGAGTAAATGTGAAACGTGGAGTCGAGTCCACACTTGAGCGTGTGTTCAATAACACCGGCCGTAAAATCGACAAGCTGCAAGTCTCTTGGACTGGTTCTACTGCTGGTGTTAGAACAAAACGTGTTGGCACTGCCATTGATGCGTTTGTTGTATTCCCTGGCATCGATGAGACCACAGAAATTCCAACGTCTGTGTTCAATGATCTGATTGGCTATGCACTACACGAACTTGGGCATGTGTGGTTCACCGATGAAGATACTTGGAATCTTGCACGTGACAATCACGGTGACTTTGTTGGCAGCTTGATCAATGGCCTAGAAGATCCGCGCATTGAGCGCAGGGTGATTGATTCGGGCTACGCACCAAACAGCCGTGCATTGTTTGAGGCACTGGTAAATTCAGTGCTGAACAAAGATGGTTACGTTCAGCCCGATGACCTGAAGAACGTACCGTTCCTGCTAGCAATTGAGGGACGCCGTTTAAACGGTTACTCGCTCGTGTTTGATTCGGTCACCGATGCATCGCCTTGGGCCGCTGACCTACGTTGGGCATTGTCTCAGGCACACGGGGCCAGGAACACCAGGGAGATCACAGCGGTTGCGATTGAGTTGAACAAGCGGCTGCAGCAACAGCAACAGCAGCAGCAACAACAACAGCAAAAGCAACAGCAAAAGCAGCAGCAGGCTGGTGATCAAGATGGTGATGGTGAGCAGGGCAAGCAAGGCAATCAGCAGGGCAAGCAGGGTAAGCAACCGGGTAAGCAACCGGGTAAGCAGCAGGGCAAGCAGTCAGGTGATCAGCAGTCCGATCAGCAGCCGAATGGCAAGCCCGTCAGGCCGGGGAAAGGCAAGTCCGATTCGCCACGTGAAGTCGAGCCACGTTCGTTTATTGAACAGCGTCTCGCACCTCACCAGTTAAAGTGCGATCAGAGTTTGCGTCCACGTCCCAACGTTGGCAAACCAATCATCGATAAAATTGATTTTGAATAGGAGGATGTATGCGAGTTGTCAAAGATGTTTCTGATCGCCGCTATCAAGAGGTTGTAAGCAATGAACCCGCTGGTCTTGGTGCTACACGAGCCAATCTTTCTCGTCTGCTGCGTTCGCTAGACTTTGTTGGCTGGTCTACGCACGAAGAGTCGGGCAGGCTTGATCGCCGCTCCCTGACACGCTACGCAAGCGGCAGCACGTCAATCTTCTCTCGCCGCGAGTACAAAGAGTCTGAGAAGTCCGCGGTGTCGCTGCTGATTGATTGCTCTGGTTCTATGGCCGATGGTGCAATCAATGTTGCCCAAGAGATTGCGATTCACTTGGGCAAGATACTTAACCGTGCGCGTGTGCCGTTCGCTATCACCGGCTTTCATGTTGACTACACAAGTTATGAGATTGTCAACGAACAGGAAGTGCAGACATCAACACCACGGTTCATTCAGTTTAAACAGTGGGGCGAGTCGCACGGCAAGTGTTTGTCAAAGCTTGGCTCGATCAACAAAGCTGCGCATGGCGGTACGCCAGATTATTCGGCGATCTACAACGCAATTGAAGAGATCAGTAAGCGTGATGAGCAGCGCAAGATTCTGTTCATTCTTACCGATGCGGCTGGTTACGATATCGATTACATGCAGCATCTGCAGAAGTTTGCAGACTCGCTTGGTGTAACCATCATCGCAATCGGTATAGGCCGCACCGATGTAACACGTTGCTTTGTCAACAGCCAGAACGTAGCGAACATTGCGCAGCTAACGTCCACTGCATTTAACCAACTGTTACGTGTAGTCGAGCGAGGTTCCAAGTGAGACTATTACATGCTGATGGTAGAGAAGTTAAGACCGGAGACATTGTTTGGTATGGAAAACAATCGTGCGTTTTCCTATCATTCAATGAATCCACTGTGAATGTGGAGACCACGTGTGAACGCCGTTACTTCATGCGTGTTCCTCCAGAATATTTAAATCTCACACTGGAGGTAGATTAATGACAACAATTATCAAAGCAACAAACAATTATTTCTATCACTTCACAGTGACTGAACACGAAGACGGCACTAAGACACTCAAAGTTGAATCGCAATGGACTGGTGCTAAAAATCCAAACGAATTGCAGACACGTTGGCAGGCCACGTTAAGCAATGAAGATTGGGTTGAAGTCGCATCTATTCTTTTTTAATTGGAGGCTTAAATGAAATTTTATCTTGCAGAAACACCGAACTTTGAAACTACTAAAGTTTTTAGTTCATTCAAAGACGCTAAAGATTACGCAATTTCACTTCAAACAAATCGACATGGAGAGAATGAACCGTATCTAACAACCGTTTACAAAATGGATGTTTCAATAAATCAAGACACAGTTTTAAGTCTCATTCTTCAATACCCATATTGGAATGAGAAGACAGAAGTATTTCAAATTGGTTTTGAAGAAAACCTAGAACAATGTAGACAAAGGCTTGAAAAAGAAGAAACAAAAACTGGCATTACATTTGAAGTAAGGAGGGGTTAAAATATGTTTGACTTCTATTTAATCGTGGCACTCGCTGTTGTAGCTGCAGTGTGGGTTGGCATCAGGGAGGATCACCATGACTGATGATGAGATACTCAAGATGTATGCAGACTTCAACAAAGTGCTGGTTGATAAACGTTTGGATCATGCGTTGATTGCAATTGGTATAACGATTGCAAATCTTTCTTTTCAAAGCAGAACTCCAATACTTCAGTTGTTGTCATTGGTTAACAGAGCAGCTATTGAAAACTTTGAACAAATTTTGGAGATGAACGATGAATCGACAAAGCATTGATTACTTAGAACTATGTGATGACATTCAAGAACTTTTGCGCAAAAAGAAAATTGATGATGCTGTACCAGCATTGTGCGCAGTCTTGTCTAATGCTCTTTATCAATCGGGCCAGGATAAAAAGAAATGCATCTCATACGTTGTCAATACAATTGATTGGGTCTTTGAAAGGAATAAAAATGAAGAAAAGAATCATTCATAACAATGTTCTTGGTGACGTGCTTGCAGAGGGCCGTGCGTGTTACTTTGTACGATTCCCCTGGGGCTGCAAGTTTTTGGATAAGCGAGAGATTGTTCCTGTCCGTGAAACTCAGGAGGTTTTTTTATTAGATGTCATCAATCGAAGTTTAAACAGCTAGAAGTTATCCACAGCCTCGGAGTATGTGCCGGTAACTTTGTCGTAGGCCAACAGGGTTTCGCCTTGTGTTCCTACCCATCGATACCGGCACTTCCATACGGCTATCTCTACGGCATTCTCTTGCCGATGTACCGTCAGGCCACAATCGGCCTTAGCCCACCATGCCATCGATCCGCTGATGGCCATGCCATCCGGGCGCGGTAATTCATTTCCAGTTCGACTCACTTTAGCTGGATGGGCCACGAACCACACGTGTACCCCGAACGCCTTGGCAAACGCATGTATGCGGGTCAACATGTTGCTGATCGCCTCGGTCTCGACTCCATCACTACGCCGCATCTCAATGTAGTTGTAGGGGTCAATGACCATGCCACGAATCCCTAGCCTCTGCACTGCAGCCTTGCCTCTTTCCAGGATTGAATCAATGGTCGCGGGTTCTGCGGTCTCTGAATCCAGGAACAGGAAATGATCCTGGACCCAATTGAATGCGCGGTCCCTTTCAATTAGACTCATTCTGGAAGATCCCTCAAAGAATCTTTTGTTCTCAAAGATCTCCATGAACCTGGAGATATGCACCTCTGGCTGATTCTCAAATGAACAGATGGCGAACTTCCATTCATGCTGTCGAGCCAAGTTAACAATTAGCTGATCAACGAAGTTGGACTTGCCATGTGATGGGTATCCGGTGACCACGGTTAGCTGGCCCGGGACCACGGTGTAGATCCGATCCAGGTTAGGAAAACCAGTGGATGCACCTGACCCGGTCCCTCGCGTCCATAGCTCGTTTAAACGTTCTGCAAACTTAGTTGCATCGCTCAACCCTTCAACCGGATAGGGTTCTGCCGCGTCAATGATTTGCTTTACTCGTCCGGCTCCGCCAGCAGCAAACGCCTCGTTTAAATCCTTCTCAGTGAATTTCGTCAGCCTGCACTTGGCCTTGCCAATCCTTCTCGCAAGTTCCTCTGCCAGTGCCTGTCCTGGTACGTCATTGTCAGTGGCAATGATGACCGATGGAACCTTCTCCAATATATCGATGGCATTCCAGACGTAAGCAAACCGTTTGTCTTCGCTTGCCATGACCTTTCCATCTGCCACCTTCAGTGGTGCGCCCGATGGAACTGAGACGCAATTTTCTATCCCCGCCTCCATCGCGGTCAGCGCATCGATCTCTCCCTCGACAATGATCAGTGGCTTACCGATATCAACAAGGTCGATGCCAAAGAAATCATGCGCACCGCCTACGTCCTGAGTAAAGTCTTTGTCTTCAATACACCTGTACTTGGCTGCGATCAAAGCCCCGTCTCGGTAGTATGGAAAGCCAATCGCCGGGGCTGTCTTACCCAGCTTCACAAAGTATTTCTCCGCTGAGAAAAGCTTCATCTTGTCGGCTGTAGCTCGGGATATGCCACGCTGATTCAAGAAAGAGTAATGGAATTCTTCAAGACTTTTTTGGGTGATGGTTGGGGATGGGACTGCTGACAATTTTGGTCTCCGGTTTTCTTGGGGTTTGATGAACACGTTTCCCGAAATGCCGCAATGATGACAGTAGTAAACCCAACAATCATCCTTGCGGGTGACCATCAGATCCTTGCGACTATGTTTTTTTCTGGAGGGAGTGCAGCTAGGGCAGTTGACACGCTCAGAATCTTGAACGTGCAAAGAAGATACAAGTGCTTGTACTTCGTTCAATGGTAGCCCCCAATGATTTGATACTAGTTGAAGAAAGAGAAGAGTTACTTTTCGTTGTCGCTTTTGTTCGCGCTCCGTGAACGTAATCTTAAATTACCTGGAGTGGTTTTGCCACCGTTTTTGATGGCCTTGATATGATCGATATCCCTACCCGTTCGATCAATCCCTTTTGCATCGTAGAAGCGTCTAGCTTTTTGACGCTCAAGAAAACCTTTTACATCACCACGGTTTTTTTGTAACTGGTACTCATGTCTCCAGTTTCTTTTTGGACCAAGCTTGGTAGTCATTCAAAAGATTCTTTCTTATGCATTGAATAATCTACATTGTATTCAATACCACTATGTATTCAATACAAATAAGGTCTGCCCCTTGGTGAGGGCAGACCTAGCCTTATCCTAGATCTGCCTTCACATTTCTGCCCCTCGGAGCCGGTAATGACCCGCCAGCCTTTTCGTGTAATGGGTGCTAGCTTCGCCGCCCAATCCGGATGTTTCAACACTTCCCACGGTCTCCGGTGTGCTACTTGCGCCCCGCCGTTTTTCACCGACAACGCAAGAAGATCGTCAGGTTAAATCAAATTCAAAAAAGGTTGCAAGAACTTTTGGTGCAAGCATCTCGTAAAGCTGGTGCTAGCCCGGCATTGCCCGCACGGTATGAACGTTTAAACGTTGAGTAGAAGATACCTGCTGTATCCGAAAGTCCATGAGATTAAAAAGTACCGTCACAACCGTCACAACCATCACAACCAGTGTTACCGGAGTTACCAAAGTTACTGGGACCCCCACAAAAACAACAGGCCGTTTAAACGCAGAATGAACTTTCTAGTACCCATTGGTTCTAGAAAGTTCACCTTGTTTTTTGAATCGCACCGGGTGCGCACCGGGTGCGCACCGGGTGCGGTGACTGTGAGAAGCATGTTCGTGTGAGACGTGTTGACACCAAATAAGAACATGTGCAGAATTCGTTTTGTCCAAACGATTAGCCTCCAATGGACTAGACCTTCCCACAGGGTCGGCAAGGGAACCTACTCGGTTCCCTTGTTTTTTTCTAGCCGCTCTACACGTATCTCTGTGCGCGGCTTTTCCTTATCCAAACCCCAGTAAATGTGCTTCTCTTTGACCTGTCGGTCATTCTCGTAAGCTATGCCTTGCAGCAGATCCAAGATCAATGACTCGTCCAGGTCGGGCCTGCGGCTGGCGTAAAAGATCTTCATATGAACAGCTACATCGCCGTCAAACATCAGGCTCACAGATTGAGCTGCCTCTGCTTGGCGTTTAAACGACTTGACGTATACCAGTGCTTTCTCAGACTTTATGAATAAGGGCTTCCCGCGAACATAGACCATCTTCCTGGAATTAGCTTTAGAAGCCGGTTCACCTAGGATGCATAGTGCTAGTGCTTGCATATTGTTCGTGTTAGCATTACCATCAGATTTCATTTTCGGAGGCTCCATTTGAAAATTACCAACAAGCACAATGTTCCCGCAACGTTGTTCGCATTAGCATCCCGCAGTTATTACTCAAAAGGCAAGTCTGATTATTCAGTCACTGAGATCATCAGCCCGCCACAGATCCAGGTTCTTAGGCGCAAACATTGGCAAGACATGGAGCAGGACGTGGCAGATATGCTTTGGTCCCTGCTTGGTTCTGCCCTGCACGTGGTGGCAGAGCGTGGACAGGCCGAGGGTCATACAACAGAGGAAAGGCTACACGTCCAGGTCGATGATGTAGTCCTGTCAGGTGCCATTGATTTGCAGCACGAAGAGAATGGCGAAATCATCATCACGGATTACAAGTTCACTTCAGCATGGGCACTGCGCCAGGACAAGCCAGAATGGGAGGCCCAGCAAAACATCTATGCGTGGCTTGTTTCTAAAGCCAAGGGCAGGCCGGTCAAGGCAGTCCGTATCTGCGCCTTAATCCGCGATTGGAGCCGTCGTGAGGCCGCTATTAAGCTGGACTACCCCCAGGCTCCCATCCAGGTCATAGAACTGCCCCTGTGGCCCCTAGAGAAGACCCAAGCCTATATCCAAGAAAGGATTGATCTACACCGCGATGCAAAGGTCCGGGCAGATTTTGAAGAGGATCTGCCGCCCTGCAGCGAGGATGATCGATGGATTAGGGAAACTACCTACGCAGTGAAGAAAGAGGGCAGGAAGACTGCTGTTCGTGTTTTCGACAATGAACCTGATGCCAAGTCTCTTGCAGATGAGATCAAGGGATTTGTTGAGATCCGCAAAGGTGAAGCGGTTCGCTGCACCGGAAATTTCTGTGGTGTCAATAAATGGTGCAAACAATATCAATCAACCTTCATAGGTGGTTGAGGATGGGAACAGCAATTGATCAGTGCAGAGAATTATTTAAAGAGTGGGCAAGCGAAAAACACTACTTACTTGAACAAGAAAAAAGTGGACTTTATAAAAATGCTTTTACTGAATCTGCATGGCAAGCATGGCAAGCTGGAATTATAGCTTGGGGTTATTGGTTGGATGGGTTTATAGAAAAAAAGGAGAAGTTGAATGAACGTGTATCAAAAGTTAAACCTCGCAAGAGAAAAGTTTCATCAGTCTGAAATACGGAAGTCTGGCCACAACAAGTTTGCAGGCTATAACTATTTTGAGTTGGGTGATTTTGTTGTCCCTGCTCTGCATATTTTTAAGGAAGTTGGATTGACTTCCATAATTTCTTTTCAACCTGAATTTGCATCGATGAAGATTGTTAACTCTGAAAAACCAGAAGAACAAATTTCAATCAACAGCCCTATGTCAGAGGCGTCTCTCAAAGGTTGTCATCCGGTGCAGAACTTGGGTGCAGTCGAAACCTATATCCGTAGATATCTGTGGGTGGCAGCATTAGAAATTGTTGAACATGATGCGTTAGACGCTACAACCGGATCGTCAGTCATTGAAACTAAGGAGGCTTTGAAAGAAGAAACAAAACCAAGAGAAATAAAATCAAAAGAGCAAAAGAAAGAATTAACAGTTGATGGTGCGGTTATCTCGTCTGAAGAACAAAAATTTGCATTGGGTGAAGATGAGCAAGCTGCATTTGTAGCATCAATGATTGAGTGGGGCGATGCATGTGAAACCGCTGAATCTTTGAAGAACCTTTGGAAAGTCAATCAAAAAACAATTGACCATATGAAGGTGAGTAACAAAGCCGAATATAATCGTTTGCATTCGGTTTTTGCTGAATTAAAGAAAAACTTTCAATAAGGAGTGTTATTAAATGGAAAAGCGTATCAATTCTGGTGTTTTGTTCGCAATGGGAGCCAAGATTAATCCTAAGTCTCCTGACTACCAAGGTGATCTTTATATCGATCTCAATGGCATGGATGTCAAAGATGGTAAGGTCGAGATCCGTATAGCTGGTTGGAAGAAACAAACCAAAACAGGATCAACAATGTTGTCGCTAGCGGTGGACAGATACGAAAAGAAAACTGCAAACAAAAATCAGGGGGCTAATCAAGTTGAAGACGATCCCTTCTAATTTGACGTTACGTGATTACATAGCTGTCCATGCCATGCAAGGTCTGATGACTCTTAATCCAAAAGAGTTGTCAGAAATGCGTGGTGAAAAAATTAATATCAATCTATCTAGAATGGTTTCGCAAGTTGCGTATTCCGTTGCGGATGAAATGTTAAAGGAAAGAGAAAATGCAAAAACGTAAACCTGGGCGCCCCAAGGGTGTGAAAAACAAAACCGCCTCTGTCAAAGTTAACTTCAAGGAGGCTATTCAAAAAGCAAGTGATGATTTAAAAGCTACAAATCACATAATGGGTTTAAATCACACCATTAATCATTTACAAGCTGATTTAGCAAATCTACAACATCAGGTCATTGGGTATAAAGCTGTAATTTCTTATCTTGAAAATCAGCTTGGACTAAAGGCATCGCAATGACTGCTCTGCAATTTGAGGCTGTGAAGGTTGCGTTTAAACAAGATGCAACCGGGTGGGTTCTCACAATCAAGATTCATCCCGATGAAGTTCCTGAGGAGTTGCTCAGGGATTTTGTCGGAGCTAGATACATGGTTGCTATGGCCAGGATCAATGATGACGAGACTCCCGTTCCTATAAACAATCGGGTCAAACGTGCAGCAATGCTTTGCAAGGATCACAATTTTCAAAACTATGTGAACTTTCTTGTTGGCATTCCCAAGACCGAACAAGCTGCCGTGGATTTCGTCTATGACATTTGCTCCATCAAGTCCAGGACAGAACTCAACGGTAATCGTCACGCTCAGACCCAATTCGATCAAATGATCAAAGAGTTTGAAGAATGGAGAGATAAGGATGTCCCGTTTTAAGACAGTTGCACCGGTGATGATCTACGTTGAACCTACAGAGTTGGCAGAGTTAAAAAACTTTGCAAGACAAAAAAAGCTTACTGTTTCTTCTCTTGCTCGTGAGGGGTTGCGAATGAGAATGGCAGGAAATAAAAATTTATACAACAAAGGTTTCAATGAAGCTTTGGATGTTGTAATTAAGATTGCCCATAAAACAGAAGGAGCAAAAATAACATTTCCATCTGGTAAAACTTTTAGCGATTTAATTTGCGAGGAGATTGAAAAGTTTAGAAGAGTTCAGGAGATGAAATGAAAGACTTAATTGATTTCAAAAAGATTTGGGATTGGTGTTCTTCTAAGTGGCGAACATCTTTTGGGTGCGTAGTGCTTGCACTCATTGCGTTCGTGCTTGGGATTCTGTGGAAGGATAAGCAGATCACTGAGGACTGCCGCTTCATGGGATCGTTCCGCGATGGTACGCAGGCTTATAACTGTCAGCCGAGGGTGAGATGAGCGACTTGAGAAAAACTCCATGCAAAGGTGCCTTTAAATTTTTTTTAAATAATAAAAAACTAAAATACAACATTGTTTACAACGAAGAGCAGGAGAAGTTTTTGTGGAAAATTTGGCGTATGGCGTGGGTTTTTGGTAAGCAATATGGAGCTATGGAAGAACAAAAAATACTTGCCAATGATGGAAGAACTAACTCTAGGCCATTGCTCACGGATCAGCAAATGAAAGACATCTGGAATAACTCAAATCCCAGAACGGGTAAACAATTTGGTAGAGCTATAGAAATTTATTACGGAATAAGAAAAAAAAACGTATGAAGATTATTCTTTTTGGCGTAATGGTTGGCTTGGCTTATTTTCTTTTTGACAACGCTTTGGACCGACAGTACAACCGAGGCTTTTCAGAAGGTCGAGGCATGGCACTAAATACTAACCCGCCGAGCGAAGAGTTGGAGATGGTCTGTGCAGGGCTGTGGGTTGGGGAGCAAAACAAAATGTATTTCCAAAAGGGATTGAAATGATTTTAAATAGTTTGGAAGAACAAGTTATTAAATATCTTGATGGACGAAAAACTTTAGTAACAAGTAAACAAATTGTTAAAGTTTTAATTCGTAGTGATTCATATGTTAAGTCGTTGTTATTGCAAATGGAAGAAAAGGGTTTAATTAAATCTGTAAGATTTGGATCAACAAAACTGTACGCGAGACAATGAAAATAAAAGACGTTCTGGATCAATACGAACAACACCTACAGAAAACGGTGTCCTATAACCGAGCCAAGATAGCTATTAATAACCTATCTTCGCTATATCCCTACGACATAGGAGAGGTGGCAAAACAGGTCAATAAGTACATTGACAATAGATCTGCCTCGCCCGGGACAATCAACCGGGAGCTGACGGTCCTGCAATCAGCTCTGCGCTGGGCGTTTAAACGCGGAGACATTGAGCTGCTGCCGTCTATTGCTAGGCTTCCGTCTCCTCCTCCCAGGTCTAAGTTTCTGACCGATCAGCAGGTTCAGGATTTAAAGAATGCCTCGGTGGATCATCCCCAGGTAAACCTATTCATCCGGATAGCCCTGATGACCGGCCAAAGGAAGGAAGCAATCCTGTCTCTTAAATGGGATCAGGTGGATTTTGAGGTGGGACTGGTGGATTTTAACGATCCATCCATATACATGCCTCACCGAAGAAAAGGACGTGGGGTAGTACCCATGTCAGAAGCCCTCAGAACGCTATTGCTGCAGGCCAAGACAGACTCAATGTATGTCATCAACAAGAACGGTAAAAGGGTTAGAGATTTCCGGGTCGCCTGGGAATCCGTTATGAAAAAGGCCGGTCTGGACATTACCCCCCATGTCTTGAGACACACGGTCGCTACCCACTTGGCCCAAAAGAACGTCCCCATGCCACAGATCTCCCGGCTCCTGGGCCATCGCAGCACCGCGATAACCGAACGGGTCTATGCCAAGTACTCTCCCGATTTCTGCCGCCAGGCTGTAGCCCATTTAAACGCATGATCATCGAGCTAAACGATGCCGAGCAAAGACTTGCTCGATACCTAGCCTTGGCCAGATACAGGAACAACAGGAAGAAAGGGATAGTCAATCATCGAATCGGTCCTCAGTCAGATGAATTGACTGACCTGGAGGGTATTGGTGGTGAGATAGCTTTCTGCAAGATGATGAACCTGTACCCAGACTTACAGATCGAATACATTCCTGGATATGATTGTGTTCTACCTGACGGAACTAAGGTGGATGTTAAAACAACTAAGTATGAGAACGGCAAACTTCTATCTGTTCCTTGGAAAGAACCCAAAGACATTGATGTGTTTGCGTTAATGATTGGGGGGATTCCAAGATATCGTTACGCAGGAATGATGAAGGCAAAAGAACTTTTGCAAGAACATCGTAAACAAAATCTTGGACATGGAGTAGTTTATGTTGCTACTCAAGACGAACTTTATAAATGAAGAAAGATGAAAAAAAGCATCTCTCTGAAGTCGCATCACTTGGATGTTCCGTCTGCAGAAGATTGGGATTTCTTGGGACGCCTGCTGAAATCCATCACATTAGGGCTGGACAAGGATGGGGTAGGTCCAGTCACTTTAATGCAATTCCGTTATGCCCAGAACACCATAGAGGTCGAACTGGAGTTCATGGACTTGGAACAAAAAGATTTGTAAAACAATACGGATTTACAGAGCAGGAATTATTGAATGAAGTCTATCAACTCATCAAAGAATTAAAATAATGAAATTTTGTTTTCGTTGCAAGAAATACTACCCATCCGAAGAGATGAGGCCAAAGTTCAATCAAAATGGTAAATGCACAGGTATCGAATGCTTGAACTGTATCAAGCAAAAAAAGACCCCTACCGGAGGGCAGGGGTCAAGAGGAGTGTATACAAAAACCGAATCTCAAATCGCGTCAGAGATTCAAGATTAGGATATCTGTTTCTTTACCATTTGGATACGGGAAGTCATATTAACCTCTGCGGTCCTGATGTTATCCAAGACTTCCCTCTTGCGCTCTGGGTCCATCTTGGAAATGAGAACAGATTGACGAAGTTCACGGAGGTTTTTCATATCCTTATCCATAGCAAGAACATAGGGCTTGATCGCAATAAGTTTTGCACCTTTGTCTTGTAAATACGAACGTAAATCTTCTAAGTTTCCTGTTCGCTCTAGGTAGTTGATTGTTCGTGTTGCCTCTTCAACTTGTCCCTTTAGATCGTAGTAAGCACTGATCGTTCCTGTTCCTTTTTCGGATGCAAAGAATCTTTTGATTACAGGTAATTGTTCTGCTTTCATCGCGGCTTTGGTTGGATCACCTTCACCACGCATGATGGAGTCAATAGCAAGAACAATGTAGGTTCCAATCGTTCCTGTATATCCACGAATCAAGTTGTCAATTTTGATTGGTGAAAGACCTGTTGACTCGCCAATATCTTTTGCAAGCAATGATGTTCCGGTTGTGGCCTGGAACTTGGGTGCAACGTCTTCCATTCCCTTGCCAACAATAGGCTGTCCGGTAAAGAAAGAGTAGTTTGCTATGTTCTCAAATATTGGAAGAACAGCCTGTGGTATTGGATTAAATGCCAGGGTTGATGTTAAGTTCCTAGCTACTGATTCTTTTAGATCTTTGCCGGTGTCTTGACCAAACCAATACTCCAAAATTCGCTCAGGAAACACTTTAAATACAGTACCGATTTCAAACGGAATTGGAATGCGAACATTTCCCATGATCCAGTAATTATCTCTAACCTCTGGCTCTGCTGTCTTGTACTCTTCAGAATCCGATGCTAACGCCCAGTACATGGCTGAAAGACCAAGGATTGTTAGCGAACGGGTAAGGAATGCTTTCTGTTGCATCTCTCGACTTTGGGTTGCCATCTCTCCAAAACCGGCGCGGTACAAAACATCCAGACCTTGGATACGGGCGTTCATAAATGGAACTACTGAAGTTAAAATCCTAATTAGTGCAGAGTTACCACGGCGAGAGAAGTTCAAGACCTCCATTGCCTGGTACATAGCCTCTGCTTCGTTGCCGGTTTCTTTTAGAACACGTTTGTAGACCTCGGCACGGGTAGCCACGTCAGAGGCTGTAGAACCCTTCTCCAGGGCTTCCCATACCTTTGTGACCGGCCACAGGGCTAACTCCATAGGCTTGCGTGTTCCTGACCTTCTGCGGAGTTCTTTCTCTACTTCCCTGGCGGTAGCTTTAACATCACCGGCAAAGTCGTAGCCGGTAAAAAGTCCTGCCTGAGCCAATGCACGGGCCTCGGGGGACATATTTGCCAAGGCAGCTCCATACTGTTTAAACGTATCAACAACAGGGATCATGTTTTGACCTGTCGTCACCCATGCCTGGAGCGAGTCGCGCATCAAGTTAGCCAGCATGAATCCCGGATCTCTAGTGACTAGGTTTCTTAATGCTTCGGCTGGCTTAGAAAGTAAATCAAGGAACGGTAGCTGTGGGAGGTTTAAACCCTTTACAGATTCCACCAAAAGTGGATCTGCCACTTTGTAATACTTGGTTAGGCCGTTCTCTTTTACGGTAACGATGTCTGTTCCAATTGCGTCTCTTGCCTGTACTTCCTGACCCAGACCAAGATCAACCACGTCCCGAACTATTCTCTGGGCTGCAACGTTCTTCATACCAGCTTCGATGGCAGCACGGGAGTTACGGACTATGGTCTCCATGAAGTCTGCAAGAGGAGCCTCGCCGCCCTTGAGTTTCTTGGGCTTAGCAACTCCGGATATCGCTGCAAAGACTCTAGGCCCAACCGTCTCTTCGCCATCCATCTGACGGTAGAACGGAATGTAATCCCAGTTTTTTGTCCAGATCTGGGCATCTTTATCAGAGATGACTCCGGTATCTTTCATATACTTAACCAGACCCTGGTTGTACTTCTGGTACTCATCAAAGACCTGTTTAAACTCTTTGTACTGAGATTCCAAAGCTTGACCGCGTTTTATATCATTTGGGTCATTAAATAATTTTTCACGGCCCTCAGCGTCCAATCTACTGCCACGTTTTGTTGCAGCGTAGTATTGGAACATCTGGAAGATATAGGGGTCGTTGTACTTCATCAGCGGTTCAAAGATCGGGATAAGACCTTTGACCGTACCGTTTAGATCAGAGACGTTCGTGTATCCCTTCTCATAAACAGGAACACCATTACGAAATGATGATGCAGCTACCCCAGCAGCGCGGTCTGAGAACAGTGCCGCTGCTATGGATGAGACATCTGCAAGAAATTCCTTGTCTCCAAACTTAGCTGCCTTAGCCTTGGTAAGTCGTTCAATGCCTTCGTACTTATTGATAATTCCCTGACGGAACTTGGCTCTTGCTTCTGCAGAGAAAGAACCAACTATCCGATCAGCAAACCCCTCTTCTTGACGCACGGTTGTGGTGCGGTCAATAGCTTGTGCAGTGAGCGGATCAATGTTCTGCTTGAGAGAATAGCGAATGTCTTCTGATGCAAGAGTTGGTTTTTCAGCAAATACAGATTTAAGTTGATTGCGATTAAATACTGCAAGATTTTTAGCTCCAAATTCCATTAAGTAAGTGGAGTCAAAACCAAGATCAACAATTGCTTCCCAAACTAATGGCTCTTCAATTGCTGTCCAATTGCCACTGGAAATATCTTCAATTTTTCTTTTGATGATTGGATTGCGATAGGGGTCAAAACCATCTGATTTTGCAATTTCTCTAACTCTTTTTGCTACTTGTTTGACGTGTTGTGGGTTTTCATAGTCAAAAGGATTTTCTGCACGAACAAACAAAGGTATAACGTTTGCGCCTTCTTCAAATCTGCTTTTACTTTCCATCCAAAGCATATCGTTAGCAGCAAATTTATTTGCCACTCTTGCTTCAGGAGATACGAACGTTATTGGATATTTAAATCGGTCAATGTCATAGCGTGTTCCGTGGTACATGACCTTAGGCGTACCGTCTTCATTGACAACCTTACTATCACCAAACCACTCACGGAATTCTTTTGTATCGGGAGCCTTGAGTGAATACTTAATCTTTTTGGTATCAACTTCAGATTTTTTGCCTTGATAGTTAACCGGTGTGTCATGGTTCAGGACAACCATCATGTCCATACTAGGAACAGCATAGCCATCGTAGCCAGCGTCCACTACTGATGACTCAAAACTGTTTAGATCTTTGTCTGCCTCGTTGTACAGGCGTTGCATTTCATCACCCTGAGACAGCATATTGTCAAACTTTTGTGTGTAGACATCATTGCCAAGACCAGCTTCAGCCGGTGGTAGCGGTGCGCCCTCTTCTGTTAGATAGAAGTAGACACGATTCTTGATGCGTGGATCACGGGATTTGGCAAGACGTGTAGCCTCAGCACCTTTAATACCTGTGCCATAGAGTTTGCCACTAAGTACAGTTAGGTCAGGTTCTTTGCCGTAATGAACACCAACAGTACTTACTGCTCCGGGTTGTTTTTCTCCAAGTACGACACCGCCGCCTGTGCTGGGTCTACCGACAGGTTCTGTAGGTCGAGACCAACCGTACTCTCGTCCGAAGTCTTCTGCGATCCGGTTGTAATCCTTGCTCCAACCATCAATGGTTGATTGTATATCGGAGAGTTCTCCGGAACCAAACCGTGAGAGATAACCTTGGCCATTTGGATTTTCCTTCCAATTGTTACTGATCCAACCAGAATCAGTTCTAAATTCAAATTCATTAAATGTTACATCCTGAGGAAAAGACTGAAGTGCTTTTTTGAGTTCACTAAAGTACTTATTATCAGGAATGTTTGGTTTACCATTTTCATCACGGTAGTTAACAAAGTCAAAGGAATTATCTACCCGTGTAAATCCAATCCCCGGCATAACATCGTTAAGATGTTTAAACAGTGACTCTTCAAAGTCTTGGTCAATGTCTACGCTGGGTGTAATTCGAACTGCTTTTGATGCTCGTTTGCCGGTGGCTTTTGGATCTGCCCGATACCAAGGTACTGCATCTTGCTTGGTTACATAACCAATAATTGCAGCGTACTTATCTGCTGCTGTAGTTAAGTACTGACCATCCGCCTTACGTAACACCAATTTGGTGATGATATTGGGAGCAATTTGATTGTCGTAAGCACCGGCAGAAAACTGCGAAGAGTAAAGCTGCTCTCCGCCAAGCAGTTTAAACACCTTGTCTTCTCCGCTGCGCGAGTCAACAAAGATAGCTCGGACGGCACGATTAAATGCTTCCTGCTCTTTACGTGGTGCGTTATGAATGCCAGGAATGATGGGTAAGCTGGTAGACGGACGTGATTCCCAAGTTATGTTGGCCGTTGCACGGGTAATGTAGTCCGTAAAGTCAACTGTAGTCGGGACAAAGTCTTTCTGTTTATCCTTGGGTAGAGAATCGTAATCTGTCTTATTCTTGACGTATGTCCAAAGGATTGCTTGTACTTGACGGGGTTTTAGTAACTCGCCAGTGCGCTTTTCGTTGGCGTCAGCAATTCTGCGAACCAAATCTTTGGCATAGGCGTACTGTGTTTTAGAAAGACCTGATGCACCGCCAACATCTTGATCGTCCGTATGTGGGTAACCAAACAATCGCATCATCCAACGATCAATTGTGGAGGCGTCTTCAAAGGTATCTGTCTCAAATGTGGCGTCATGCAGATTGCGATAGAAATTCATCAGCTTATCGTCAACGCCGGGAAGGCTATCATCCATAGTCTTGGCTTTAAGGATGGCTGGAATACGTTCTGCAGTGACGTTAGGGAACCGCCCAGCAAAAGCAGTCTCTCCAGTGGCTAGCTGGTAAATAGAGTCAATAGTAGCGGTAGTATTTCCACCAACGGCATTGGATTGAGAATACAGTGCCATTAAACGGACAACACGCTCCATAAGCTCAGGATCACCACGAGTAATATCACGAATAGTAGCGCCACTTCTTTCATACCAATCCTTAGAACGTTCGTACATAGAGAAGTCGGTTTCAAGTATCTTGGCCATCTCCCGAACCAACTTCTTGCGATCTTCTTCACTGGACTTACCGGGTGGTGCGCCAATGATCTTTCCGGTGCCGGTAATCTTGGGTTCTTCCCGTTTCTCGCCTTTCTTGGCATACTTGACCGTACCTTGAACGGTTTCTACGCCCTCCGGCAGTTTGATTCCCTCTTCCACGTTCGCAAATACATCTTCAGGAGTTTGGAATCCCATGCCACTCATGGCGTTGCCTAGTGCCTCAAAGAACTTCTTGATCTTGTTAAACAAAGCACCCATCAGTCCTGCGGGTGGTTTTGTCTGGTCGAAGTCTGAGAATGCGTCAGCGATAGCCTCTTCAATCTGCTCGGACTGGGTAAGACCTTTGTAGCGTTGAGAGATACCGTACTTGCCAATCCAATTCTCTTTAGCGGCTTTCTCCAACACCTTCCACTGGGCATCGGTAAAGGCACCCAGTTTCTTCAGGGCATGGATGGCCTCGTGGCGCAAAGTCCGAATGGGATTGTCAGCGTTTAAAGCGATAGTGACCAGCTTCTCCGCGTAGGATCCGTCAGCCTCTCCCGTCGGGGTCTTGATAGCTTGCACGATGTTTAAACGTAGATCTTTGAGTCCCAGCTTATCAAGAACCGGGCGGAGCTTTTTCTCTAGCTCATCAGCCTTCTGTTTAAATTTAGGTGTGAAGATGCCAAGATTAGTCAGCTTTTCTTCGGCTTCCTTGACCGTGGTGGTTGGCTTGACCTCGATGCCTGCCGGTGCCTTGCCTCCAAGACGGCGGGCTAGTTCGTCCCGGGCCATCTTTCCTAGGCGCTTGGCCTGCAAGCCTTTCTGAGACGGGGCTAGGTTGACCAAAGCCTGTAGCTGTTCGGTTTCCAACCCAACCAGTGCGGCCTCTTCTGCGGCCTGCTGGGTGGGGAACGTGGCTTTGGGCTTACCCTTCTCAAACAGGGTATAGCCAGCACGGGACACCGGCTTAACTCCCTTGGGAGATACCGTGACCGGAGTTAGGTACTGCTGCGCCTGAGTGTTTAAACGGCCCTTCTGAGCTTCCAAGTTGGCGTTGTTGGCTGCAATCTTGGCTGACATCTGACGGTACTCAATCGTGTCGGCCTTTCCGTCAGCTTCCATAGACTCAAGCTTTTGCTGACTCTTGGTGATGTTCGTGTCAATAGACTTGATCTGCCCAAGCAGTCCGTTGGCTTTGTTTTGGCGTAAGGCTTGGAGCCGCTCGGCCTTGGCGGCGGCTTCTTTCTCAGTCTTGGCTGTAGCCAACACGGCCTGATCAGACTTGATCTCGTAGGCGGCAGGGACTTCCCCTTCCTTAAACTCCCCACGGCGAACGTCCGGGCCACCAGGAAGAGGCTTCTCCGTCTCAGGAAGAGCAATGTCTACACTAGTTCTCTCTTTAACAGAGAGACCCCGGGCCTTAGCTGACCGTTCCGCAGTCTTGCGGTCTGGGTAAGCTATGCCAACCTGGTTTCCATCCTTATCCAGAGTGAGAAAGTTACGGGTCGAAACGGTTGTAAAATCT
>Ga0194116_10003124_pt1 | contig 20315 bp, 21 predicted proteins | sample TA2MahsurfametaG_4_FD_148617 | JGI IMG/M metagenome (GOLD analysis project Ga0194116, IMG submission 148617) | Freshwater microbial communities from Lake Tanganyika, Tanzania - TA2015008 Mahale S9 surface | ecosystem: Environmental > Aquatic > Freshwater > Lake | place: Tanzania: Lake...
GCTGATGCGGGGTCGTGGCAGAGTATTATTCACGGGTGCAACGGCTAGCGTGCGAGGTGCTGCAGGTTTTGCAGCACTCGCAGGTGGCAATGCGGCGCTGCGCGCACTGGCGCAATCGATGGCGCGCGAGCTGGGTCCTAAGGGGATTCATGTCGCTCATGTCATCATCGACGGGCTGATTGACACCGCCTTCGCGCGAGAGCATTTCGCACAGCGCGTTGCCGAAGTCGGGCAGGATGGCATCTTGAATCCTGATCACATCGCCGAAGCGTACTGGTGGTTACATCAGCAGCCGCGCGATGCGTGGACCTTTGAATTGGATTTGCGGCCGTCGGTGGAACAGTGGTAGCCATGAAGTCGAAGCATGCTGTCGTTGGTTTTACCCGGATGATAGGTAGGCATGTCCTCAATCTGGCGCTTTAGCAATGACAAGGTATCATCTTCGGAAGGTGCACTTTCGGCTCACGGCATTGGTAACCAAGGATTTTTATGACACCCTCAACCGGTCTGCAATTACGATCCACTATAAGCTCTCAAGGAGAACTGGTACTAACGCTGGTCGATGAGCCAGTGATTGCCCCCGGGCCTGATGAGGTGCTGATCCGCGTTGAGGCGACGCCTATTAATCCTTCAGATCAAGGGATGTTATTTGGCGCTGCCGACCTCAGCACGCTAAGCACAAGCGGCACTGCAGCACACCCCACTACCCGCGCGAATGTACCCGAGCGGGCGATGAGAGCGATGGCGGGGCGTCTGGATCGCTCGATGGCATTGGGTCACGAAGGTGCCGGGGTAGTGATTGCGACCGGTGCCTCACCTGAGGCAAAAGCGCTTATGGGCAAAGTGGTTGCGGTTATGGGCGGCCCGATGTACTCGCAGTATCGTACCGTCAAGGCACCGCAGTGCTTGGTTCTGCCGCCCGGGATAACGCCCGCCGAGGGAGCATCCTGCTTCGTCAACCCGCTGACCGCCTTGGGCATGATTGAAACCATGCGTAGGGAAGGCCACACAGCACTCGTACACACTGCGGCGGCATCTAATTTGGGTCAAATGCTCAACCGCGTCTGCCTGAAAGACGGTATCGATCTTGTGAATATTGTGCGTAATGCAGATCAGGCGCAGTTGCTGCGCAATGCGGGAGCGAAGTTTGTCTGCAATAGCAGTGCTGATACTTTTGCTGACGACCTGACGGCGGCGTTGATTACTACCGGGGCTACCATCGCTTTCGATGCGATCGGTGGTGGCAAGCTCGCAAGCAAGATTCTCACTTGTATGGAGGCAGCGCTGAGCAATACTGCCTCGGAGTACAGCCGATACGGCACTACAGTGCACAAGCAGGTCTACATATACGGTGGTTTGGATACTGGGCCCACCGAAATCATTCGTAACGTGGGCATGTATTGGGGGGTAGGTGGCTGGCTGCTTTTTCCCTTTATTGAAAATATTGGCGCGCAGGCCACCGAATCATTGCGTCAGCGCGTCGCAACTGAATTAAAAACCACGTTTGCCAGTGGCTACTCGCGACAGATATCGTTAAAAGAAGTACTGCAACCGGATTGCATACGAGAGTTCAGCAAGCGTGCGACCGGGGCGAAGTATTTGATTAATCCCAGCTTACCGTAAGAATTAAAACGCGCTGATCCCATTGGCTTTGACTATCGTTCGCTCTCGGGTGCTTCTCCTTATCGCTGTGCTGATCGTGCTCGGCGGTTGCAGCATGGTCAGGCTGGGCTACGATCAGGCGGATTTTGTGGCGCGCTGGTGGCTGGACCGCCACCTTGATCTGAACGCTGAGCAAACACGCTGGATCAAGCCCGAGCTGCAGATGTTTCACGCATGGCACCGGCAGACCCAACTGCCAAATTATGCGGATATCGTTGCGACGGTTGCGCGACAAAGCCAAGCCGACATAACGCCTGAACAGACCTGCGACACCATCGACGAAGCTACCGAGCAGCTCGATACCTTACTCAACCGGGCAGTGCCGCTGCTTGCTGGCCTCGCGCGCCAGCTCGAGCCCGCGCAGCTGCGTCACCTGAAGCGTCATTTTGCAGAAGAAGATCGCGAGTGGCGCGAGAAATGGTTGGAAGGCTCGGCCGAGCAGCGCCTACGTCGTCGCTCTGATGACTGGCAGGAGCGTGCCGAGGGGTACTACGGGCGTTTGAACCGTGAGCAGAAAGATTTTATCTTGCGTGCGGTTCAGTCTTCATCGTGGCAGCCTCAGATCAGCTGGGAGCGGCGCATGATGAGGCAACAGGCGATTCTTGTAACACTCGAGAAAATTCAAACGCAAAAGCTTTTGCAGGCAGCGGCCGAGGAAGAGATTACGGGTCTTATCGATCGCTCGATGCGGCCGAGTGATACAAGGTTTTCTTCCATGCAGCAGCGCTTGCAAAAAGAAGCCTGCGTCAACTTGGCTGGTTTGCATAATCTGACCAATACTGAGCAGCGTGCGCGAGCACACAAAAAGCTGCTCACCTATGAGCGTGACTTCAAACAGCTTATGGCTAAGCGCTAAGTTTATTGTAAAAATTTTTCAGCTCAACACAACCGGTAACTGTGCGAAGCCGCGGAACCTTACCCTTGGGCTTCTTACCGGGTTCTCAATGCGATAGTGCGGGTAGCGGGCGACGAATCTGCCGAGTGCGATTTGCCCTTCAAGTCGCGCCAGGCTTATGCCCACGCAGGCATGGGTGCCGCTGGCAAATGCAAGGTGACGGTTAGGGTTGCGGGCAATATCAAATTTTTCTGGCTGCGCAAACTGCAAGGGGTCGCGATTAGCTGCGCCTATACAGAGCGTGATTCGGGTTTGCGGCGGTAGAACGATATCGCCAATATGTACCGTCTCGGTCGTGATACGGTTGCCTAATTGGTTGGAGCTTTCGTAGCGCAGTACTTCTTCAACGGCGCTTTTGATTAACTCAGGTTCACTTAGCAGCCGGCTACGTTGCTCATCTGCATCGTGTAAGGCCATCAGGCCATTGCCGATTAAGTTGGTGGTGGTCTCGTGTCCTGCATTTAATAAAAAAATGCAGTTATGCAGTAGCTCCTTCATCGACAGTTTTTCACCGTCAGGTTCACCTTGAATCAGCCGTGTTAGAACATCTGTATCTGGATTACCCGGGTGTGATCGACGATGCGTAATCAGATCGGCCAGGTAATTCATAAACTTTTCAACAGCCTGATTACCCGCAGCCAAAGCCTGATCGCTAAGCACGGGTTCTAATGCACCTAAAATAGCCAATGACCATGCGCGTAACGGCCCGCGATCTTGCATCGGTACATCGAGCAAGTTGCCGATCACCTCAATCGGTATGGCTGACGCAAAATGCTCGATCAGATCGGGCCGCGGCTGCGCGTACAGCTCATTGAGAAGCTGATCAACCAATCGTACCAGGCTACTCTCCATCCCTGCGATAGCGCGCGGTGTCAGCGCGCCAGAAATCAGCTTCCTGACTCGTGTGTGCAGGGGTGGATCAGAAAAAACCAGGCTGGTCGTATGGTGCTCATACAGTAATGAATCACCGAATTTGGGTTTAAATTCGCGCTGTTTATCCGAGCTGAATGATTGTGGATTTTTATAAATTGCGATCAGGTCATCGTAGCGCGTCAGAAAATAACTGCCATCTGGCATAGCCTTGACGGGTGCGTGTTCGCGCAGTGCTTGGTAGATCGGGTAGGGGTCATCATGAAACCCGGGCGGTAGCTGCTGTAAATTAAAACTATCGGCAATGTCCTGAGCTGTTTTCACGATGACGGGCATGAGGTGGTAGGGCCTTTATATACTGCCGCAGTAGTGAGCAGCGCTATCCATTAAAATCATTGGTCCATTATTGTAAAAGAACCGAGACTGTCTCATGCCTAATTCGTCGTTAGATCAGGAGCACCTTCGCACATGGATAGGCCGATCGGAGACGGCAAGTGACGTTATTGATGCGCCTAAAGCTGCTGCGATGGCGGCTACGCTTGATTTGGCTTGGTCACCCGCAGCGGCAGATGCGTTACCGCCGCTCTGGCACTGGATTTATTTCTGGTCAGCGATGCCAATGTCCCTGCTCGGGCCGGATGGTCATGCGCAGCGCGGTGGGTTTCTGCCACCGGTTGCGTTACCGCGTCGGCTGTGGGCCGGTGGTCGGCTGCAATTTTTAGCGCCGATCACGATCGGCGAGCAAGCGCAGCGCGTCTCTACGATCAAGGCGGTCGAGCTCAAGCAGGGCAAGTCGGGCCCGCTGGTGTTTGTCACGGTCTCACACGACGTATCTGTACGCGGCAGCGTTGTGCTTCGGGAGGAACACGATATTGTTTATCGAGAGGCGGCTAGCGCCACTGATCCGGTAGCTGCCGCTAAAGCAGCCCCGGTAGATGCGCACTGGTCAATGCAGATCAAGCCAGACGCAGTGCAATTATTTCGTTACTCGGCGCTGACATTCAATGGGCATCGGATTCATTATGATCGCCGCTATGCTAATTCGGTCGAGGGCTACCCGGGTCTGATCGTGCACGGGCCTCTAATTGCGACTCTATTGACCGAATTAATCCGGCGAGAACTACCTGACCGAGTGATATCAGACTTTTCATTTCGGGCCTTATCGCCCGTGTTCGATATTGCGCCATTCAGCGTGCATGGTATCTTGGCAGCAGACGGACATCATGTGTCGCTGTGGGCGGCGAACGCTCAAGGAGCGCTCGCGGTACAGGCGCAAGCAATACTCCTCTAACACGCATCTAACGCGCATCGAACGCGCATCAAACGCGCATCTAACGCTCACTCAGCTCCTGCTGCTTTCCATGCGCATGAGTGGTCGAGCCTGTGCTTGTCAGCCTCAGCAGCTCTGGTTTAATTTTTCAGGATAGAAGCGCGCTCGCGTCGATTTTTCCGGCTTGGGTTAATGCTTGAAATTGGGCATAGGTAGATTGAATTCCCTGCTTGAGCGGCATTTTGCCGTAGTCACCCACAAATTCGCGCAGCGGATCGTCAGATTTATCCATCGGAAAAGCCAAAGGGCCGCCCGTAATCGCTACCTGTGCGGCGGGCGCTAATTCTTTCAGCATATGCATGCCAGTCTCAACGCTGATGTATTCACCGTTCAGATCAAATACAGGTGTACCTGCATGTGGCTTGGCAACGCTGCGTATGAATGCACTCGCTGCCTCGCCGGCGAATAGCCAAGAGACGTCGCCGCTGAACGGTACAACATACGGCTTGTTGGCAGCAGCCGCCAAAATAGCGGCGGTGGTTTTCGAGGTCATGCCTTGGTCACGGCCTACGCCATAGACAACGCCAGGACGAATGCCGACGCTATGAATGCCGTTTTCTTCAGAATACACTTTGGCGGTTTGTTCATTGCAGTATTTATAGGCCCCGTAAAGCGTTGACATCGCACCGCCATCCTCCAGCGCACCATAGGCAGCAACAGAGCTGGCGTAAGTCAGGCGGGCGATTCCGCAAGCTTTAGCTGCTTCAAACACATTCACCGTACCCACCACATTCACCAACGCGCCGGCAACTGGATCGGCGCGACAAAACGGTACCTGTAATGCCGCCAAATGAATGATGGCGCGTGCACCGCTTTTTTCTACCACCGCCTTCACCGCAGCTGTATCGATAATATCCCCGGCGTGCCAGACCACGTTATTCAGCGCGGCCTCATCCATTATCAAGCTGGGTCGACGCTTATCGACCGTTAAATCAAACGCGTGAACTTTTACGCCGGCATGCTCAAGCAGCGCGACGGTCCAGCTGCCAATGCAGCCGCCTGATCCGGTGACCAGCACGGGGCCATCAAATTCTTTGGGGTCTATCGGGAAATAATCGAACATGAATGCTTCCATTATGTAGTGTGATTTTTCAAGTGCCGGCGGCGGCCCAAGGCGCCGATCGTACCGCAGTTGAATTTTGGGTGTGCCACTCGGTTCAGGTTAGGATGTGCCAGTAGTACCCGTTCAGACCCGAAGCAATAATCGGATGGAGGAGACCATGCGAATAACCCACATAATGTTCACAACAACTATTGCCATAATGACTACAGCTGCGTTTGCCGATCAAAAGGATACGCGCGGCGGTGACTGTGAGCAAACCAAGAGCCAGTACGAGTATTTTTGTACCAAGCAAGGCGACCCTGCCAAGGACGACATCATGACCACGGCGAACATTGCATGCAACAATGCCAAGCGCAATATGGCAGCGGCGTGTGATGGCAAAAGCGAGAAAGATGCTGCGTACAAGTTTGATGAAACCGGGAAGCCTGCAACCAACTAAACTCGGCGCCGACCCTTACCGGGTCGGCCACTAAGCGGACAGATTAGGCTGCGGTTGCGCTGTGTCAGTCGGTGGTGTGTGACTTGTCCTGCGCTTCACGCTCGGCACGTTTGCGCTGCTCTTTGCGAACGTCGTGAATCTGGTGGATCGCAAAAATCATTACCAGAAAAAACAGTCCGAGTTCAATCCACATGGCGCCTCCTGTTGTTGCGCATCATAACCTAGCCATATCACTTCGCCGCCGCCGCCCGGTGTAAACTCGGCGCATGCAACTACTTCTGATTCATGTCGCTGGGCTTTTGTATGTCATCTGTGCGCTGCTGCCCGCTCAGCAGCGCAAGGTGGTCGCGGTGGGTACGCTGCTGGCCTGGGTGCTGCATGGGGTGAGTCTGGCGGCGGCCGTGATCACACCTGATTTTTTGCGACTCGGATTTGCGGTCATGCTGTCAGCGGCGCTGTGGTTGTCTGTCGGTGCCTACTGGTTTGAAAACCGCAATATGTCGGTGGATGGCTTGCGGCGCATGGTGCTACCCACGGCGGCGCTGACCATTGTGCTGCCGATTATCTTCCCGGGCACCGAGATACCCTTTGCCGGCAAGCCACCTTTGTTTTCCTGGCACATTGTGCTTTCAACGCTCGCCTACGGATGCCTGACCATCGCTGCCTTTCATGTAGTGCTGATGGCCGTTCAGGAATCTCGCCTGCACCCTTTGCCGCAAAGCAGTGGCCGCCGCGGCTGGTTGTTGCTGGCTATTGATGACTTGCCCCCGCTGCTGACCATGGAGCGCTTGCTGTTTCGAATGATTGGTCTTGGCTTTGCGCTGCTCACCTTAACCGTGATCTCCGGGATGTTTTTCTCCGAGCAGTTGTTTGGTAAGCCATTCCGCTGGGAGCACAAGACCGTGTTCACCGTGCTCTCTTGGCTACTGTTTGGGGTGTTACTGGCTGGCCGGCACTGGCGCGGCTGGCGTGGCAAGACCGCGCTGACCTTCACACTTACCGGTTTTGCAACCCTGCTGCTGGCCTATGTGGGAAGCCGCTTCGTGCTTGAGGTTGTCCTGCACCGCGGAATTAGTTAAACGGTATGCGTTGTTATCCACGTAGGCGCTTATAAGCGCACGTTACGTGCGTTCCCCACCCAAACCAGGAAGACCCGTTCATCATAGCGGCCACGCACCTCGAGCCGCACGCGCAGTGTGCGCTCCCGATTGTTCCACTTAATTGATAAGTCTCGCGGTATGGTCCGAGCCTCGCGTCTCTACCTTGCTGGCCTGTTGGTATTGACCGTTGCCGCGCTGCTGCTGCTCGGTGGCTGCCGGGGTGTCGACGTCTATCACACCTATACGCTCGAGGGATTACCGCAGATCGAGAAGCGTTTCGCGAACCTGAAAGACAAAAAACTCAAGCGAACCTTGCTCAAGCTATTGATGGTTCAAAAAATAAGGGTCTCGGTACAAAACGATGCATTAAGCAAGGTTAGTATTTATCGATCGTACGATATGTCACCTGATCTGCTGCTTGACTCGAGAGAGGTTCAGCTGGAGCTGCCCGCCGCCGTCGAGAAGCATAAGCATTGCGCGATCAGAGATGAACAGAACTGGATATGCGATGAGTTTGTTGCTACTCGGCTGGAAATGCGCAACGGACAACTGTATATCGCTGGTATTCGCCTGGAAAAAAATACCACCCTTGGTCTATAGACCAGACTGGGCTAGTCATTCATGGCGGTTAGCCGGGATGTCTTAGGTTTGAATCGTCTCCAGGTACAAGCAACCCACCTGATAATGATGCCTGCCGCTAGAAATATTCGGGGTTCAACAGATTAGGCGGTCGCTTGCCTGTCAATGCAGCGACAAGGTTATCGGCAGCGCAGTACGCCATTGCACGGCGGGTTGATGTCGAAGCACTGCCAATATGCGGTGTTAGCACGACATTACTCAACGACAGAAACGCCGGATTAAACAAAGGCTCGTTTTCGAAGACATCCATACCGGCAGCGGCAATGGTGCCGGATTCAAGTGCGCTGATAAGCGCTGCATCATCGACGATACCGCCGCGCGCAATGTTTACCAGTGTCGCGGTCGGTTTCATCATGGCCAGCTGGGCTTTACCAATCAGATGATGCGACTGGGGCGAGTAGGGCAGCGTTAGTATGAGGTGATCAGCAGACCGAAGGCATTCCTCAAGGCTGAGATACTGAGCATTATTCGCGGCGATTTCCAGTGCGGGTGTCAGCCGCGTGCGGTTATGATACACCACCGACATACCAAACCCGGTGGTGCGACGTGCTATCGCTTGACCAATACGGCCCATGCCAACAATACCAAGTGTGCTGCCGTGTATATCCACGCCGAGAAAGTCATCAAACCGCCAACGCGTCCAGCGGCCCGCACGCAAGAAATGCTCGGATTCAGTCACGCGGCGCGCCGCCGCCATCATCAGCGCCCACCCAAAGTCTGCTGTAGTTTCATTCAGCACATTAGGGGTATTGGTCACCATGACACCCGCAGCACTGGCGGCATCAACATCAATATTGTTGTAGCCGACCGCCATGTTGCAGACGGCTTTCAGGTGAGGGCAGGCTGCAAATAATTCTGCAGTAAAGCGCCGGGTTGAGTGCGCAAACACACCGGCCTTGTCATGCAACTTTTTTATAAGATCAGGCTCGGTATAAGACTGATCAGCCTGATTATGCTCAACCTCAAGCCATTGCGAAAGGTAGTCAATAATTTCCGGGAAAGTAGCGTCCGTAACAAAAATTTTTGGCTTTATCATGCCGTGTATAAAAACGTTTTGAGCGTTACTTGATTATTTTTTTCCGCATGCAATCTTCATGAACTTCGCATTGACGCTATCTTTGGGTACCGCACGAAACTCAATCGTATGTTGCGGGACGTTACCTTTTCTTAGAACTTTTCCTTCAGCATCTTTCTCGGAAAAGTGCATCAGGTACAAGGTACTACGCGTTTCATCATCGCAGTTGTATAAAAGTTTTTCTTTGCTCGACACATAGACGTAGCCATCTTGGTGTTTTTTGGGGTCTCTGAAGTTGGTTAACACCCAAATTCGGGCAGTGCGGCCTGAGCGCTGTATGGATGAATCATCATAAAAATATTCATCGGAATTGCCGGCCTTGCTGAGCGCAACCCAGTCAGCCCATGCATTTGACTGCAAGGCCATCAACAAGACAATTATGAGTTGCTTCATGGGGGTCACCATTGTGAATCGCTGGAGGTAAGGCATTTTACAAAGCGTTTGGCGGGTGGGCTATAGCGGCATGCACGTAAGGTTGCGCAAAGTGGAAATGATTGATCGGCGAGAGGGCAAACTCTACTTCTAGTCAAAGGAAACTATAATAATGGTGCTGCCGGTCGTCGCGGCTCGATACAGCTAGCCCTCTATTTTCCAAGCTCACACACTTACCAGTATCATGCCAATTGATAAACAACTTGATAGCGTCGAGCACGGACTAAAGCGATTCGAAAGCCCGCTAGAGCGCGTCATCTTTGGCGCGCGCTGGCTGATGGCGCCATTTTATCTGGGTTTAATCGGCAGTCTGGCTGTGCTGATGTTCAAGTTCATTCAGGAATTGATCCACTTCTTTCCGCTGGTGGCTAGTGCTGATGAGTCTCAAGTCATTCTGTGGGTACTGGCGCTGATTGATTTATCGTTGGCGGGTAACCTGGTGCTGATGGTTATTTTTTCAGGTTACGAAAATTTTGTCTCAAAGATCGATGTCGCATCACATAAAGACCGCCCGGATTGGATGGGAACGGTTGACTTCAGCGGACTCAAGCTGAAACTGATCGCGTCGATTGTGGCCATTTCAGGTATCCATCTGCTGAAATCATTCATGTCGATCGATCAGATCGATAAAGATAATCTGATGTGGCTGCTGATCTTGCACGGCACTTTTGTCCTCTCAGGGGTTTTCTTGGCACTGATGGATTACATCACTGAAAAAAGCCACGCTTAGCGCCTGTCGCTTCAGGTGGCGTCTCCGCATGGCTCGATACGCTATGCGATAGGCGTCGTGCTGTCGGTTAGCCTTTATTCAATGAGGATGCGGTCGCAGGACAACCGAACGGCAACAATATGCTGACACATTCCTGCAAGCTGGAGTTGGTAGTAAGGAAGCAGCTAAATCAGCGCGGCGACCACGCCGCAGCGCGTTGTAAAACTATGGGTCGGCGTTTCTGGTTATCTAGCTTTTTGCAGGCCGTGCATTAATCGATCCCGCTATATTGCCGCCTTTTCGAATCTCAAGTTCACCGTAGGTAATATCGCCTGTTACTTGCCCGGTAGACTCAATCAGTAACGACTGATGAGCCGTGCTGGTATCCATCAGTTGCCCTGCCACTCGAATGTTTTGGGCCGTAGTCGCGCCGGTGACCACACCGTTACCGGTGATATCGATCGCGCTCGCGCTTAGCACGCCTTCCACCGCGCCATCAACCACGATCAAACCGGGTGCTGTCAGGCTTCCCTTAGCGACCACTCCTGAGCCGATGAATAGATCTCCTTTTGCATTACTGTCGTTCATGAGATGTCCTTGGTTAGATTTATGGTGTGGGCAACTGTGTTGGGGCGGCTCTTTCAGTCCTCGCCATGTGACCGGCAAATTCCATTTTATCAAAGGCTTGGCCAGGACCGGCAAGCCCTCGTGAACCAGGGAGCACCTCGTCATCTTCGGCGACTGCATACCCGTAGTTGCAATTAGTACTAGGTGATTCAGCCGCTGCAAATTGTTTATCTAATGCCGCCATGATGACCGGCAAGCGAATTGGAAATCGATTAATCTCGCGGGGTAGGCGGTTTCGAATAGTTAGCAGAATATACGCCAAGTGAGGGGGCGCAATGAGCAATGCCAGAAACGCGGTAATGGACAAGTTTGGCAACAGCATGGTGGCGCTATTTCACCGTATCGCGCTGTTCGGTATTGGCGCGGCGACGATATGGGCGGCCGGTGTGACATTTGTAACGATTTTCATGCAGTCACACGCAAGTATCGGCGATTTACTGCTGTTATTCATTTGCCTCGAAATCGGTGCGATGGTCGGCATCTATTTCGAGACCAACCACATGCCGGTTCGCTTTCTGCTCTACATCGCGATCACGGCACTCACGCGGCATATGGTGGATATCATGAGCCACTCACCCATTAACATCAATGAGATGATTGCGGTGGCTGTATCCACGCTATTGATCTCACTCAGCGTGTTAATTGTTCGGTATACCAGTGCTCGTTTTCCGAGCAAGTCAGATGACATGGGTGCATAGATCGCGCTCGTTATACCTTGGCCCCCGCGGCAAGCTTGCGCGCCATGCTCCAGCGATGTACCTCGCTAGGACCATCGTAAATACGGAAGGCGCGCATGTCGGTGAAAATGCGCATGACCGCGCTCTCATTAGTGACACCCATGCCGCCCATAATCTGAACCGCGCGGTCCACTACGCGCCACTCGGCCTCGGAGCACACCACCTTGGCGCGACTGGATTCAAAATTACATTTCTCACCCTGATCGAGTAGCCATGCGGTGTGCCAGATGTGTAGCCGCGCGGTCATCAAGTCCATATCGTTGTCGGCAATCATGAAGCCAACGCCTTCATGCTCAACCAGCGGTTTACCGAACGCGACACGCTTACTTACATAATCAAGTGCGATGTCGTGCGCGCGACGCGCCTGCCCCAGCCAGCGCATACAGTGGGTTAGTCGTGCGGGCGCCAGACGAATTTGCGCGTACCGAAAACCTTTACCAATCTCACCCAGCACATCGGCGGCGGGAATACGTACATCCTTGAATTCGACCACCCCGTGGCCGCCGGAGAAGCAGCGATCCATCGCATCCAGATTACGCACCAGACGAATACCTTCGCGGTTCATGTCCGACAAGAACATGGTGGCGCTGCCGTCTTCCATGCGCGCCATGATGATGGCGTAATCGGCACCATCGGCACCGGTGATGAGCCACTTTAGGCCATTGATGATGTAGTCGTCACCGTCCTGTACAGCGGTGGTGTTCAGCAAACTCGGGTCAGCGCCTGCGCCGGGCGCGGGTTCGGTCATGCAGAAGCACGAGCGGGTCTTGCCCTCGACCTGCGGCCTCAACCAGCGCTCTTTTTGTGCTGGTGTAGCCACCTCTTCCATCAAATGAATATTGCCCTCATCAGGCGCATGAATATTTAAAGCCGTCGGGCCGAGCCATGAATAACCCGCCTCTTCAAACACCACGGCTTTAGCGATGTGCGATAAGCCCATCCCACCCATCGCTTCAGATGCGTGCGGTGTTAGCAATCCTGCGTTGCGGGCTTTGTTGATGAGCTCATCGCGCAGCTCGCGATACGGGCCGTGACTGTCTTGGCGCGGATCATTTTCAAATGGGATGACTTGCTCGTGAATAAACTGCCTCACGCGTTCGCGCAGTGCTTGAATTTCTGGGGAGAGTGAAAAATCCATGAGGATCTTGATCATTCAAACAATAAATAGTTAAAAAAAGCCTGGTCCTCCAAGAAGACCAGGCAAACCCAACACAAGGTGAACAGACTAAGTGCTTTCTGCGACCAGCCTGAGCACCAATCGCAGACTTATATAACGCCTCGAGATGATCAGGTCATCTTTCACCACGTTGGCGCATTTAACACCAGCACAATATTGACCTGTGGGAGAGAAAGGTGATGCAAAAACTCCGATTATTTGCTTGACAAGAAAAATATACTTTAGCGATTGACGATCTGGGCCGGTAAACGCAAGACCATCACTGCACCGATCACGGCGAAGCCCGCGAACAAATACAACGCGCTGTTGGGGCTACCGGTCAAGTCAGTCAACCAGCCGACCAATGCTGTGCTTGCCATACCAGCCACATTGCCGAGCGAGTTCACCAAGGCTATGCCTGCAGCGGCAGCAGCGCCTGTGAGGAACATGGGCGGCAGGCTCCAGAAGCAGGCTTGGGTGGTAGAGGCGCCGGCGGCAGCAAGTATCAGCCCGAACATGGCAGCCCCCATACCCAAGCCAGGCGTGCCGCTAATCACCAGTCCGATCGCAGTAACCATACAAGGTATCGCCGTATGCCAACGACGCTCGGCGCGTCGGTCTGCGCTGATATTTGCCAGCACCATTGCGATGATCGCGACGCTGTAAGGAATCGCAGTAAGCCAGCCAATCTGTAAAGGATCGTTGATCCCTTGCTGTTTAATGAGGGTCGGCATCCAGAAACTGGTGATGTAAATTGAGCTGGCGATACAGAAATACGCTACACCGAGTAGCCATACACGCAGACTCTTGAGCGCATCCATGACGCTGCTGTGTCCGCTTGATTGCGCTGCCTCTGCTCCAATATCGGCCTTGATTTGCGCCTTTTCTTCATCGCTGAGCCAGCGCGCGTTCTCTACCCGATTATCGAGGAATGCCAGCACCACGAAGCCTAAAACGATGGACGGAATCGTTTCGACGATGAACAGCCACTGCCATCCGCGCAGACCATTTACATCGTTCAATGTGGTGAGTATCCAGCCTGATAAGGGGCCACCAATGATGTTAGAAATTGGAATTGCGGCCAGGAACAAGGCGATGATGCGTCCGCGCCAAGCGGCAGGAAACCAGTAGGTGAGATACAGCAGCACGCCTGGTATGAAACCGGCCTCGGCCACGCCAAGCAAAAACCGCAAGATATAAAACTGCGTCGGGGTCGTGACGAAAGCCATCGCTGCACCGATCAAGCCCCAGCTGATCATGATGCGCGCAATCCATACCTTGGCGCCAATTTTATGCATCAGGATATTGCTCGGCACTTCAAAGATCACATAGCCGAGAAAGAAGATGCCGGCACCCAAGCCGTAGACGGTATTACTGAACGCAAGGTCACCCAGCATTTGCAGCTTGGCGAAGCCAACATTCACGCGATCCAGGTACGCCGCTAGATAGCAAATACCCAGAAATGGCACCAAGCGCCAAGCAACCTTGCGGTAAACCGAGGTTTCACCATCCATGGACTTAGCCCCTGTGTTTTTAGAACTCTGAATTCGGAGTTCAAATTGTATGGGCGAAATCTGAGGTATGTCAAGTGAGACGCTGGGCAGAGATTGCGCCGGTCAGGCCGCGTCAGCGTCGATCTGCTGCGACAACCGCTCCAGCATGAAATCGGCCGCTTCTTTGATGTGGGAGCGTGCCAGTTGCTCTGCCTTCGCAGCCTTACCGCCGGCGACGAGTTCGAACAACGCCTCATGCTCGTCCCAGATGTCACGCGGCTTGTCTGCTGACAGCAGCACCGAACCCATCACGCGCTGTGTGTTGACCCATTGTGTTTCCATGGATTGGCTGATGATCGGGTTGTCGGCGAGATCATAGAAGAAGGTGTGGAAGGCCATATCGGCGCTGATCAGGTCGCGCACAGACGATTTGGTAATCGCTTGACGGCCCGCCGCGAGTAGCTTTTCTGCGCGTTTTTTTGCGCTTTCGGAAAAATTCTCTGCAGCTTTCCTGAAAACCAAGCCCTCGATCACGGCGCGCACTTCATACATCTGACGAATCAGTTCAAGATTCAATGGCGCGACCTGAAGACCACGTCCGGGCGCCTCAATCAGTACTCCTTGGTTTTTTAAAAGTACGAGCGACTGCTGCACGGGTTGTCGCGACACGCCAAGTTCTTGTGCGATCTGCTCCTGAATGATTCGCGCCCCCGCTTTGAGCTTGCCTTCCGCGATTTCACTCAAAATAGCTTTGTGTACCTGCTCGACCAGTTTGGGTTGTGACTCAAGAATTTTCATGTGTTGCTATTGTGTCAGTGTGGGTGTATCGATGATGAGGATTGGCTCTATTCATCAAAAAAATCCAGCGATAAGGCTAGCTCTGGCCGATTGTACCTTTACGCCACTCATGCTCAGCGTCGTCCCACGTGGCTAATGCTTGCATGTCAGGCACCCAAGCCAGACCAGATTTCGCATCAGATGATACCGCCTCCGGCGTTACGTGCACATCAAGCAAGGCAGGGCGGTTTGCCAAGGCGCGTGTGATTGCGCCGTTTAGATCGTCGGCCCGTTCAACTTTCTCAGCATACATGCCAAACGCCTTGGCTATGCCTGCGTAGTCGGAATAGTTGAGTTGAGTCCCAACAACCTTACCGTAGCTCTCAATTTGATCGCGCACCTCAATGGCCCAAGCGCCATTATTTGCGATCACCACTAAAACCGGCGCCTTGTGCCTGACGGCAGTATCCAGCTCCATCGCGTTAAACCCGAAAGCGCCATCACCGGTCGCAACGATTACGGTCTTGTCTGGGCAAACCAAACTTGCTGCAACACCCAACGGCGTACCAACGCCAATACAGCCGAGCGAGCCGGGGTCAAGGTAGGTGCTGGCAGATAAACCAACTCGGGCGAAGCTCAGAAAATCACCGCCATCGGCCACCAGAATCGTACTTTCGTCCACTACATCGCGCAGCGCGGCGAGCAATCGGTTAGGGTGCATCAGCCCGTCGCTACCTGCCTCAGCATTGCGCATACTCAGCGACAGTTTTTGGGAGCGGTCCAGATGTTGTTGGCGCAAATTATTCAGCCAGGATGGATCAGCAGCGGCCGGTCGATCAACTGCGGCGTCTAACATTGCTTTTAGCGCCAGCTCGCAGCTGGCGAGAATCTCGACGGCGCCACGGCGGTTATCTCGCAGCTCGGCAGCGCAATCAGCAATACGCACAAACTTCGCATCTCCAAAAACAGCAGGTGATCCATAGGCGAGTTGAAAGTCAAGACGACGGCCTAATGTGAGCACTACATCCGCCTGCTTCATGATATTGCCACGCATGGCTGCAACGACGCTAGGGTGATTATCTGGCACGAGACCTTTGCTCTCGGCCGTATCGAGATAAGCCGCGCCTAGTTGTGAAAGCAAGGTAGGTAGTAGACCCTTCGAGGATTTTGCACCACGCCCGGAGATCACCAATGGGCGTTTCGCTGACCATAACAACTCAACGGCAGCCTGTATCGCGATGCTATCGGGCGCCATAGGCGTGCGGGTTCGGGGTGAGAAGCGCTCAGATAGTTCGACAGCAGGGCTAACTCGTTTGCGCAACACATCCGCCGGAAAATCAATATACACAGGCCCCGGTTCGCCACCTTGGCCTAGTGCACGTGAGACCGCTTCATCGAGCTCTTGCAGCGCGAGATCCGGGTCATACACAGTACGTGCATAGCGAGTGATGCTGCGCACCAGGTCAGTGTGCGTTATGTCTTGCAGCGCGCCTCGATTGCCTTGCGGGAGTGGAGGTAGTCCCGACAAAACCAGTACCGAGCTTTTCGCTACATGCGAGTAAGCGATGCCCGTCATGGCGTTTGTTACCCCGGGGCCCGCAGTCACCAGGGCGACTCCAAGACCACCGCCGAGTTCAGCCTCGGCATGCGCCATATAGACGGCGGCGCGTTCATCACGGACGTCGATGATCTTGATAACTTCAGCATCCAAGCGCATCCAGATAGGCATGATGTGACCGCCGCACAAGCCATACACGCGCTTGACACCTTGGCTTTTCAGGTAGCGGGCGACGAGTGCAGCCACTAATTGGCTATGGATTTCTGGCGCAGAGCTCATGCTTGTTCTTTAAGAAATAGCCAACGATATCGCCATCCTGGACCACGCCTGAATGGGCAAGCTCATTTGGAATAAAACCTTGGCGATGAGAAAAAACTGTACTATCATTGTACTCTGTATTCAGTATTCAAAGCGAATTAATTTTCGCCGCTAGAGAAATATCCTGCAAAAGAAATAACCAACGGGACCACGCCGCCGACGCCATGAACCGACTCCCGACTTTATCTGATGCCGTAGAGACGCACGCCAGGCTGTCGCCGAACAAGTTAGCGGCGCGCGACTCAAGCAGGTCGATGACCTATTCGCTGCTGAACCAGCGCGCACAGCAACTCGCTCATGGCTTGCTCGGCACCGGTCTTCGGTTGGGTGACCGGGTTGCGGTATTGGCTTACAACTGCGTTGAGTGGATAGAAATTTATGTCGCGCTGGCGCGGGCGGGCCTGGTGGCGGTACCGATCAATTTTAGGTTGACCGGGCCTGAGGTCGCGTACATTTTGGACGATGCCGACGTCAAGGCAATTATTGCCGGCTCTGAATTTTGCGATCTGCTGAAGGCGCAAGGTGTGCTGGCGCGCTCGCCTGAGATTAATTGCGTTGTGTTGGGCGCCGCCCCCGATCATCAATGGACCAGCTACGAAGCGTTAATCGACGCGCACGCAGCAACTAAAGCATCCGATCCGGTTGAGCCCACGAGGACCTGTGCATTGATGTACACATCGGGAACCACGGGCAAACCTAAGGGCGCAATCAGAAATCATTTGGGAAGCTATTTACTCGCGCTGGCGACTGCGGTCGAGATGCAACTCAGCAAGCGCGATACCGGCTTAATGGTGATGCCGATGTGTCATGCCAATTCCCTGTACTTTGCCAGTACATTCATTCACTTGGGCGCCACTTGCGTGATTGATGACAGGCGAAGTTTTGATCCAGAGGCCTTGTTATCAACGCTCTCGCGCGACAAGGTTACTTTTACTTCATTGGTACCAACACATTACATCATGCTGTTGGCACTACCGGAAGCTATCAAGCGAAAATACGATGTGAGCTCTGTCTGCAAGCTAATGGTTTCATCTGCGCCGGCGCGCAGAGATACCAAGCTGGCTATTCTGGATTTTTTCAAAAATGGGCAACTGTATGAACTGTACGGCTCGACTGAAGCGGGTTGGGTCACTTTATTGCGGCCCGATGAGCAATTGACCAAACTTGGCTCGGTGGGGCGCGAATGGGCTGGCAGTGGACGCATTCGGTTGTTGGACGAAAATCGCCAAGAAGTTAACGACGGCGAGGTGGGTGAGTTATTTTCGCTAACGCCGTATGTGTTCGATGGCTATTGGAATAATGACGAAAAAACTGCGCAGGCGTTTGATCAGGTCTGGTGCTCGGTGGGTGATATGGCGCGTAGAGATGAAGACGGCTATATCTGGTTAGTTGATCGTAAGAGCAACATGATTATCAGCGGTGGTGAAAACGTATATCCCTCAGAAGTAGAGGGCATCATTGGCGCCCACCCGGCCGTTAAAGACGTGGCCGTTATCGGAATGCCCCATGAAAAATGGGGAGAAAGCGTGCACGCAGTGGTGGTGCTGCATGTTGGTGAGGATTTGACCGAATCTGATTTACGCGGGTGGTGTAAAGAGCACCTCGCCGGATTTAAATGCCCTAGCAAAGTGACATTTATCAGCGACGAGCAAATGCCACGGACGGCGACCGGCAAAATTCTGCATCGAGCGTTACGAACCCTGCATGTGTTGCAGGATCGCGATCTTCAGACCGCATGATCGGCATGTTTCAAAAACAGCATTGACTCTTGCGGCGACGCTTCGGCAGATCTGAAGAGTTTTTTGCTGAGTTGAATAATTTTTTAGTGTTTCTTCGTTGACGCGAAAAAGATTTGAGCAAGGGATAAGCAGGTTCCATTGACTTGAATTCAGAGTTCCGAATACTATTTCTGGGCAGATGCTCTGCGCTGGTAACTAGTCTGGGTGAGCAGGCATTTAATGAGAATTTGGGCGGGCGTTTTTATGAATAAGGCAATCTTTAAGTCGCAGCACAATCGCGCTCAACCGGAAACAGGCGATCAGGCCAATCAAGATCGACGCCGCGTCATCAGCGTCATGGCGACCGGCTTAGTCAGCCCCGATGTGTTGACTGCCGGTAGCGCAAAAGCCGAGGCGCAGCCTGGTCCATTGCTGCTGGTGGATGCGAGTACCGAAGCAGACTTCAAACCGCTAAGAACGGCGGACCTGCAAATGGCAAAGCCAATTCTGGCTTTCCCGTTTGATGCAGAGACCGGCACACCGAAAAAAGAATCACGACTCAACAAGATGGTGTTAATTCGCCTTCCGGAAGAAAAAATGACTGCTGAAACGCGCGCAAGATCTGTTTGAGGCGTGGTGGCGTATTCAAGTATCTGCACACATCAAGGTTGTGACGTCAAGACCTGGATGTCTAAAGAAAATGTTCTGGCGTGTTATTGCCACGCTTCGAAATTCGATCTTTTCGATGGGGCCAAAGTAGTCAGCGGTCCTGCGACGAGCGCGTTGAGAGCGATTCCGTTATCCCTCCAGGGGGAATTTCTCTCAATCGCACCCACCCTCCCGCCAAAAGCGGGAGCTTGACTTTGGTCTTACCCCCTAGAGCCTAAATGACAGAGGAGGCATAACAATGAGTTTCAAACTAAAGGCATTGACGCTTGCGCTATTGGGTGCAACGGCAGTCGTGTCCCAGGCAGCAGGTAACTTGGGACCTTACGCACCTGTAACCGACGCAAGACTGCAGAACCCCGAGCCAAAAAACTGGCTCATGTACCGCGGTAATTACAGCGGTTGGGGCTACAGCCCGCTCGACAAGATCAATACCGGTAATGTCAAGAAATTGACGCTGGCTTGGTCTTCGGCGACTGGTGTGACTGAGGGGCATCAATCGCCTCCGATCGTCAACAACGGCTACATGTACGTAACCACGCCGAATGCGCAGGTCATTGCGCTGAACGCCAAGACGGGTCAGGAAATCTGGCGCTATAAAAAAGAAATTCCCGCTGACTTGCTTATGCTTCACAACACCAACCGGGGTGTGGCGTTGTACGGCAACAAAGTGTATGTCGCGACCGTAGATTCGCACCTGATCGCTCTTGATGCCGTATCCGGCAAAGTCGTTTGGGACAAAGAAGTGGGCGATGTCAAAGCGCTGTCGTACATTACATTGGCGCCACTTGCAGCAAAAGGCAAAATCCTGGTGGGTTCCTCGGGTGGTGAAACTGGCATGAGAGGTTTTGTAGCGGCGTTTGATTCGGAAACTGGCCAAGAGGCATGGCGTACTTTCATGACCGCCGCACCTGGCACACCGGGCGGTGATACATGGCCCGGGGACTCGCATAAGCAAGGCGGTGCAAGCGTCTGGATTACCGGTACCTACGATGCGAAAAACAATATCGCCTATTGGGGCACGGGTAACCCTGCACCATGGCCTACCGAA